>MDTD01106122.1_pt1 | contig 16732 bp, 17 predicted proteins | sample 811221 | NCBI WGS metagenome assembly MDTD01 (sample SAMN05326646, study PRJNA326480) | marine metagenome | isolation source: seawater | place: Pacific Ocean: South West | collected 2011 | reverse complement strand
TAGTGCTGGGCGCCGCCGCGGTGCTTCAGCCAGCGCATCAGCGCCGTGTCGCGACCGGTCACCTGCATGCGATAGATGCCGAGATTGAATGCATCCGCCTTGTTGCCTTCAGGGTTGGGCCCTTGCGTAACCACGAGTGGCCATGTGATCAGGGGTGCGGGCTCGCCGGGCCAACAGGTTTGCACAGGGAATGCCGCGAGGTCGATGTCGTTGCCAGTGAGAACAACTTCCTGGCATGGCGCGGCCGAAACTGTCTTTGGCTTCATCGCCATGACCGTTTTGAGCAGAGGTAAGTGAGACAGCGCTTCGCGAAAACCGCCCGGCGGCTCCGGTTGACGGAGGAAGGCGAGTGTTTCGCCAACCTCGCGCAATTGCGCCGGCTCCCGATCCATGCCCCACGCGACGCGTTCAACCGTGCCAAATAGATTTGTCAGGACCGGCATGTCATATGGCGAGCCGTCTTCCCGAACCGCGTTCTCGAACAAAAGTGCGGGTCCGCGTTCGGCGAGGACACGGGTCTGTATTTCGGTCATTTCCAAGGCGGGTGAAACGGGGTGTGCAATCCGCACGAGGCGGTCTTCCCGTTCCAGCCGGTCGACGAAATTACGCAGGGAATCGTAAGGCATGGCACTACCCTAGTGACGGGGCCGCGTTTGGCAATGGAGGCGTAATTTTTAGGCCTGAACGATACCGCCGCGGAGTGCTCCTGCTTCGACATCTCGCCATAGGATCGCCTGGTCGGCTGGCAGGGCGCGGCTATTTGGCATGGAAAGCCATATCCGCTTGAGGCAGCGACGGGCCGACCCGTCTACGAAAGCGGTCCGTGCGTGGTAGATGACGTGATTATTCAGTAGTTGCATGTCGCCTCGCTCGAGGCGCATTTCCATGCAAACCTCTGCCGCGACGTTCGCTAAGAGATCGAGGGCCTCCCATTGCTCGTCCGACATCCGAGGCACGTCGTCAAGTTCCTGAGCGGCCTCGACATAAGTGCGGGAATAGTGGCTGGTGAATTTGCCGTCACGGACGGCAAAGACCGGAATGCCATAGGTTTTTTGCGAGCCATCTTTCTCCTCACCATGGCGCGAGCGATGGATCACGCCATAGAGCAGTTCGGCAAGATCGGGCCGTCGTGTGGCGATCTCGTTATTGACCCGGACAGAACTCGCAAGTTGCGATACGCCGCCCATCTCAGCCTGTTGTACACAGAGCAGGCCAACGGCATCGGCCCTGTCGGTGTGGAAGCGCAGCGGTCCGCTGCTTGCGGTCCGGGCGCGCGATGAATGGAAGACGCTGCCATCCTTGGCGAATAGCCGGTTGTTGTTGACCGCATCCGTATCCTGGCGTTCGTCTACAATGTCGCGCAGGAGTTCGCCGCGATAATTTTGGTAAATTGGCGCGCCAAGGTTGAGGCAGATACCATACCAGATGCGGTTGAGGTCTGCGTTGCTATAGGCGTCGACGGCAAGTCCTTTCAAATTGACCAGTCCGCAACCGTTCTCCAGTTCGTTCGCAATTTGGCTCAGTTTGCCAGCGAGGCCGGGAAGCGGGAAATCCGCTTTCGACGTCATGTCGCTCCAAATTTTCCCCGCGTCGCGCACTGCCGAGACCGCTGCATCGATTTCGACTAGGTCCGCCTCGTTGAGGTGAAACCGCCATCGATCATCCAGTGCGAGGTCATCACCGTGCCAAGCTTCAGGCCCGTCAAGAATGTGCAGGTTGGTATTGCTCATGACGCGTCTCCCGGTTGGCGTCGTGATCTCCGAAAAAACTCTACTGCGTCAAGGTGTTTCAGTTAAGTGAAAACAGACCGGCTTCGCTTGAAGCTCATCTAGGAAAGCTTCGGTGCTCCCCAACCGGCGCTGAAATGTGCACCGAGTGAGAGTGGGCCGAAAACTGCGATGACGAGGGTCATCCGCAAGGGCGTTCTGTCGTGCAACTCTCCGGCAGCCGCGTCGGTAATGGCATCCGAATTCAGTCAACAGCCAGAAAATGGCGCGCCAGTCCCACAGGATCAGGATCTGGCCGCCGATACGGGGCGCCATCATAGGTGCAACCCTCATCACCAGCATCATCAGTGAGAGGATGCGTGCGACGCCGTCGCGGTCATAGAGATGGTGAACCATGCTTCGCGCGATAACCATTGCGGCAACACTACAGAGGACATGTAAGAATCGATATGTGACAAGTTGATCGATGGTTACGCTCGTTGCACAGAGCACGCTCGTGACTATGTAGACGACAAGCGTGGCAATCAAAATATGGGGTGGTAACCGTAGCGATCGGAAAGAGGAGCATAGAGAAATTGGCTACGAAAAAGCGGCTCAAGATCAGCTGCACGTCGCCGGCGCCCGCCTGTAGTTAATCGCCGATCCTAGGCAGGCTCGGCAGATGTATGTCGATCGACGTGGCCGGAAAACGGTCAAAAGGGCTAGCACCCAGATGGTGCTTGCTGGCGGTTAGGCGGAATTCTCCATGTTCAGCGGAGCATGATGCGGGAGATGAGATTGCGCTGGATTTGATTGGTTCCCTCGACGATCTGCAGCACTTTTGCATCGCGGAAATATCGATTGATTGGATACTCATTTGATACTCCGGAAGCGCCGAACAATTGGACCGCGTCGGTTGCCACCTTCATCGCCGTGTCTGTGGCATGGCACTTGGCGATTGCTGCCTGAATGGCGAGATCGTTCCCGCTGACCCCTGCGTCGACCGCTGCAGCCGCTTTGTAGACCAAACCGCGGGCGGCCTCCGTCTGTATCTGCATGTCTGCCAGCATCCAGCGAATGCCCTGGAAGTCGCTGACCGTTTGACCAAATGCATGGCGGTTTGTAACAAACTCTCGTGCGTGATCGATGGCTCCCTGGGCCAATCCAACACCGCGCGCGGCGATGATAGGCCGAGACTGGTTCAAAGCCTCCATGACGATCTTGAACCCTTCCCCCTCGGGTCCCAGTCGATTGACTTCCGGGATGAAGACATCTTCAAAGAAAATGGCGGAGGACGGAACGCCCCGTGCACCCAGCTTGTCTTCCTTCCGGCCGACGCTGAAGCCATCCATGCCGTTTTCGACGATGAAGAAATTGATGGCTCCTCGCGTGTCGCCATTGCCTGTCTTGGCCGCCACGACGATAAAGTCCGAGACGGCCGAATTCGTGCACCAGATCTTGCCGCCGTTTAGACGGTAGCCGCCGTCAACCCGCTGGGCCCGTGTACTGATACCTGCGACGTCGGAACCGCTCTGTGGTTCGGTCAAAGAGAAAGCTGCGCGCAGATCACCGCTGGCAAGGCCCGGCAGAAACCGCTCCTTCTGTTCCGCCGTACCCCCCGCCAAGATCGCGCTGAATGGTGTCCACTGTACCACCAGAAGATAGGCCGTGTTGTAACAGACGCGGCCGAACTCCTCGATCGCTACGCACGACGACAGCATGCTGTTTGTGCCGCCGAACGCTTCGGGAAATGGCAGGGTAAACAGGCCCAACTCTTTCAAAAGGTTGAACATATCCTGCGGGTAGTCACCGGTGGCGTCGATCTCTGCTGCCCTAGGAGCGACGCGTTCGTCGGCAACTCGGCGCACAAGATCCCGAATGCGAAGCTGATCCTCACCGAGTTCAAAGGGGGAATCGGTAATGTTCACTTTAGAACTTCTCTTTGCTGGTGCTGCGTAAGGCGCGCCACACGATGGAAAACCGGTCACTGTCGAGAATATCCATGTCCGCGTGAGTATAGGAAAGGTTGGGTTTGTTGGTATCGAGCCGCGTGTCGCAAACCACGTCGTCACTTGTATGGCCTACGGCGTAGCCTCGCCTCCTTACGTCGGTTCGCAGATTTCCGCCCGCGCACTGAACCCTCAGTCCGAGAAACAGCAGGGTGTCGCCTGGCTCCAACTCCCAGCTTACGTTTTCGTAATCATCCCTTGTGGCCTTGATGTCAGGCATTGGTTCGGCAAGCCTTTCCCGCCAGTCGCTAGAAATCACGTTTCGCAGCACTGCGACGCCGTCTTGCTCATATTGCTGAATGGCCGCTTCGCTCAACATATCCGTGATGCTCTCGCCGCTCCGCTGGTTTGTCATGGCTGCATCGAGACTGTAGACGATAAGTCAACTCATCGGGCCGGTACAGTACGGCCGTGCGGAAACCGAAGCGAAAGGAAAACCTATGGCCGATCTGGTGAATGAACTCGAAGGCAAGGTGGCTATTGTCACTGGCAGCGCACGCAATATCGGTCGGGCAACGGCAGAAGAATTGGCACGTGCGGGGGCCGTACTTGTCATCAATTCCGTTCAGGCAAAGGACCTGTGTGAGGAGGTTGCCGAAGGTATTCGTGCTGCGGGCGGCAAGGCAATCCCATTCCTCGCCGATGTGCGTGACCCGGAGCGGGTTAGTGCCATGGTAGAGGCCGCGACGCGGGAGTTTGGCGGCGTCGATATCATGGTTCATAACGCAGCGGTTCGGAACAATACACCGTTCGAGGAAATGACGCTCGAGACCTTCTCGACAACGGTCGATATCTCGATCTACGGCATGTTTCACCTGGCGAAGGCCGTATTACCGACAATGAAGGAGCGCGGCGGCGGCTCGATCGTGGGTGTCGGTGGGATGTCGTCGACCCGGGGTGCCAAGACGCGGTCGCATACGATGGCGGCCAAGATGGGGCTTAATGCTTTCGTGCGAGGGCTGGCGCTTGATCTGGCGCCATTCGGCATACGCGCCAATCAAGTCGTCGTCGGGACCTATGATACGGTGCGGGAGAACAACCCGTCCTCCGCACCGAGGGCGGCGCTCAACCTGAGTGCCAACAATATTCCCCTCGGCAGGCTTGGTGCACCGCAGGATATGGCCGACCTGATCCGTTTTGTTGTTGGACCGGCGGCCAGCTATATTACCGGCCAGACAATTCATTCCAACGGTGGCGCCTATATGGCGCTTTAGGGTCTGCCGCGGCTATTGCCTTTGCCGACGGCCCCATTCTAGCAAGATCGCGGCGCCGACCGCGAGACCGATTAAGATTGCGAAGACCGTAGTGTAGTTGCCGCCGGTGGCGTCTAGCACCGCGCTGCACGCGAGTGGTGTGGTGAAGACCCCGCCATACATGAAAACCTGGGCGCCGCCGGTTACTTCAGCGGCACGACCGGGAGGCGACAGACGGGCCAGTTCGGCGAACAATAACCCGACCCAACCGTTTCCGGTAGCGCCCGCGAACGCCACGACGGCAAAGATCCACCAATGCGGTGTCTGCGGCGTAAACTTCGTCATCGCGAGCAGTCCCAGCACCATTCCGAAGGCCGAAACAACGAGCAGGGCTGCCGAGGAAATGCGTCGTTCCGCGAACCAACCGAAGACCAAACGCGCGACGACGCCACTAATATGGAAGAGCGCAAAAGCGGCACCGGCTTCCGCCGTGGTTAGACCGCCTTTCTTCCAGAGGTAGACGACCAAGAAGGCGACGAGGGCGACCTGGCTTCCGGCAAATAGCATGCCGGCCAACGAGGTTGCGGCAACTTGCGGTCCGGCAAGCGAAAGGCGTAACGATTCAGTGATGCCACCGCCCGAGCGTTTTGGGTGTTCCCCCGTTTCTCCGTCGAGACCGCCGGCTCCAGCGGCTAGGAAGAGGATGGCCGCCACGCCAAACATGGTCATAAAGGCGGCTTGCCAATCCCAGAGCGCCACAATAGGCGGGAGGATAAGGCCCGCCAAGGCGCCCCCCGCCGGCGTTGCGCATTGTTTTACGGAGAAAATGAAAGCGGACCATCGTGTCGGTGATATTCGGGTGAGAACGTAGCTGCCAACCGGGTTCATCGGTCCCGTCGCGAGCCCGAGGCATAGTGCCGAGAGGAAAGCGAAGGCTGGCGTTGCGCCGATCAATGCGAGGCAGCCGAATGCGACAGCGAGCATCATTGCGCGAAATGCGGCCGCAGCGCCCCATAGGGCGACCATACGTCCTGACAGCAATCCAGAGATACTTCCCGCGGCATATACGACCGCCAATAGATAGCCAACCCATTCGGGCGGTATCCCGATGTCGCCCGCCGCATCGGGAACGACCACGGTGATGCCGTAGGACGACATCACGATTGTGCTCTGCATCAGGATGATCGCAGAGAGGGGGAGGAGGACGCGTCTTTCGAAGAGTTCCTGCATTGGGTTTAATCTGGAACTTTGAACTGAACCTTAAACAGCGTCCCTTAGGTGAGGATGTGAAATACCAGAAATGTACGAGGAAGACCTCGCCTATTGCCATCATGTTGGTTTCGCGAACCAATCACTCCCCACCGCGGTCCTCGGTCGTCTGAATGAAGCGGGAATTTGCGCCGGTATCGAGATCGATCTTAGCTGAACGGGCGGTTGTCTTTTAGCTGCTCTGACGGCGGAGGGTTTTCGGGCTGTCGGGGTCGATGGTTCATCAGCCGCTTTGTCTTTTGCCGCTACCGTGGCGCCCGGCGCTGGGCTTCTCTGTAGTTATGCTGAGGCTTTCGATCCACTGGTTTGCCGTGCGGTCACGGCGCTCGGCGAAGTTCTCCGTTATCTTTCCAACGACGATCGCGACGCCTTGTTGGAGATCGCTTTTTTGCCGCGCGTCTTCGATGCGCTTTCTCTGGGTGGATTGTTGATTTTTGAAGTAGATGCCAATCCGTTCCGCTATCGTTACTGACGGGACGGCCGCGATTGGGTCATCGATCACGGTTTATAAGAAGATAAGCGCCGACACAAATTATGCCGCAACATCATCCTCAATCAGCGTGTCGATGGTGTCTGGTACAATCGCGAGAATGCCACCAGCTTCGCCAGGTGGGTTTCGACGTCGAAACAGTGGGTCGGATTGGCGAGGTGATCATGCTATCTCGGCGGATAGCCTTTATCTGCCGGAAACCCGTGTGCTAAAACGAAACCAATAAATAGGGACTAAAAGGGAGTTTCCGGGAAATGCGTTACCTCCACACGATGGTGCGAGTGAAGGACCTTGAACAGTCGCTCGATTTCTATTGCCAAAAGCTTGGCATGATCGAAGTGCGCCGTACCGAAAGCGAGAAAGGCCGCTATACCAATCTTTTCCTGGCCGCTCCCAAAGACAAAACGAGCGCGGAAGCATCAAAATCACCTGTGCTGGAACTGACGTACAACTGGGATCCGGAGGACTATACTGGCGGGCGGAATTTTGGCCATCTCGCGTTTGAAGTAGAAAACATCTACGACCTGTGCCAGAGCCTGCAGGAAGCAGGCGTTGCCATCAATCGGCCGCCCCGCGACGGTTACATGGCTTTCATCCGTTCACCCGACGGTATCTCCATCGAGCTTTTGCAGGAGGGTGGCGCTAAGGAAGCTGAGGAGCCGTGGCAGTCGATGGAAAACACTGGCTCCTGGTAGCTTCGCCTAAATCCAACGACGAACCTGCTGCATATACTGTCGATAATCTTCTCCGAAGGTTGCCTCAAGTACGGCTTCCTCTCGCCGAATGAAGGCGAATTGGATTATCCCGATAAAGGCCGGTACCACGATTAACGGTAGTGGTTTTCCGAGCGTGATCCCAAAGCCCATTAGGGCCAGCGCCATGCCAGTATAAATCGGGTTGCGGGAGTATTGAAACGGCCCGTCGGTCACCAGCGCGTTCGCTTTACGAAATGGCAAGATGGTCGTCCCGCGGCGTTTAAAGACCAGGTCCACATAAATTGCGATGCAGAGGCCAATCCCGATCATCAGCGATCCAGCATGGCTGACGGGCGGTTCCAGAAGCACTGACTGTTCTGGCACGTGGTCCAGTGCGACCATTGAGACGACCGCAATCAGGAGCCAAAACGGTGGGATGAAGGGCGGTTGAAAATAGTCTCTCATTTGGGCAACTGCGATTTTTCTAAGACGTTGGCCGGAAATCCGGCGCGCGAGAAAGATGAAACCTAAAGAATCTGAAACACATCGTAGGCGGCATGATCGGGCATACGCCGACCAACGCCGACCGATACGATGTGGTTCAGCCAGTCGTATTGTGGCGCGGACGTCTCAAAATAGGGTGTGTTCCGAAGGTAATATTCCGACGGGTCGACAACCTCGCCATCAGCGATCCGTTGCATGACCACCTCTGAACCATATCGAACGCCGGTGTAGTGCATGTAGATCAATGCATCGTCGTCTGTCTTTAGAATGAGACGGACGTTTGGATTCATCGCGCCGTCGCTTCGGAATATCTTCTGGTCCATGCCGCCTAGGACAGTGCCATTCAGTTTCGGACCTTCAAAGCTGCCATCGCCCAACATATCGATATGACGCGTGCCGAACGGAGTTTCTCCAACGTCGTGAAGGAGGTCGACGGTCACGCGAATGGTAAACAGGAATTTGGATTTCAGCTCAGGCATCGATGGGTTTCTTTCGCTTCCTTAATGCCCGTTTTTCTTAAGGACTTCCGGAATTGGCCCGCCAGTCGCCCAGTCCAAAAGTTCGATCGTATGCAGGACGGGTATGGTCGTGCCGTCAGCGATCTGCGCCATGCAACCGATGTTACCGGCGGCAATGGCATCCGGCTCCGTGGCTTCGATATTGGTGACCTTGCGCGCCTTGAGGCGGCTAGCAATCTCTGGCTGTAGCAGGTTGTAGGTGCCGGCCGACCCGCAGCAAAGGTGACCTTCCGCGGGACTGACAACGTTGAACCCCGCGGAAGAGAGCAATTCTTTGGGCAAGTCGGTGATCTTCTGCCCATGTTGCATGGAGCAGGCGGAATGATAGGCGATCTTGATTGCCTCCGGCGCCTCCGCACTCGTTAGGTCGAGCATTGCTAGAAACTCCGTTACATCTTTCGTTAGGCTCGAAACGTGTGCAGCTTGCTCGCTCAGTTCCTTATCATTGCGGAATATGAAGCCGTAATCCTTGACGGTCGTGCCACAACCGCTGGCATTGACAATGATGGCGTCGAGGTCGGCGCTGTCCGCCTCGCCGGTCCATGCACGAATGTTGGTCGCGGCCTGCTTGCGGCTTTCAGTCGTCCGACCCATGTGGTGGACCAGCGCGCCGCAGCAACCGGCTCCTTGTGCGACTACCACTTCGATGCCGAGCCGTGTCAGCATCCTTACCGTTGCTTCGTTGATTTCGGGTGCAAGGACTTGTTGCGCGCAGCCATTCATCAGAGCGACGCGCCCGCGCCGTTGGCCCTTTGCGGGGAAGGTTTGGGGGCGGTCGACCTGTGACGGCGGCGCTACCGAACGCGGTGCGAGCGCGAGCATAGCACCGAAGTTTCCGGGTAGAAGTCGCGCAAAGGGCTTTATGACCGACGCAGCGATGAGCGCCAGCCTGAACACGAATGGGCGCGGCAGAACGGCGGCAAGCAATCCCCGGATTGCCCGGTCAATAAATGGCCGGGAATACGTTTTTTCGATATGCGCGCGGGCGTGATCGACCAGATGCATGTAGTGAACGCCGGACGGGCAGGTTGTCATGCAGGATAGGCACGTCAGGCAACGGTCGACATGCCGAACGGTTTCCTCGGGTGCTGCGATGTCCCGTTCGAGCATGTCTTTGATCTGATAGATGCGGCCCCGTGGCGAATCCAGTTCGTCGCCAAGAAGGGTGTAAGTCGGGCAGGTCGCCGTGCAGAACCCGCAATGCACGCAAGCCCTTAAGATGGTGTTCGCTACTGCAATATCCGGATCGGCAAGCTGAGCCAGGGTAAAGGTGGTTTGCATTGTCTACACCCCCGCGTACATCCGGCCGGGGTTCAGGATAGCCAGCGGGTCGAAGCCGTCCTTGATGCGGGCGCTCAGTTTGGCCAAACTGTCCGATGGCGGTTGAAAGACTGGCACCGTCGCTCGCAACTCTTCCGGCCCACGAATAAGCGTAGCGTGTCCACCGCTGGCGGCGACGGTTGCCCGGATTGTTTCCGTCGACGGGGATCCAGTGTCGTTCGTCGCGAGCCAGACAAGCCCACCACCCCAATCCATAAAGGCATTGGTTTCTGTCTCTAAGGTTAAATGATCGACGATTTCCGCGCCTGTCTGGGGAGGTACGGATATGCGCCATACTGGGCGGGTGTCTCCCGCTCTCGCAAAGGGCAGGACGTCGCGAATCTCCGTCCAGAAGCGTCCGGAATTATGGCCATGTAGCTCTTCGGTCTCGCCAAATGAGGAAAGCTCGTCCCGGAGCGCCTGACAACGATATTCAACGGAGGGGCCGGGTCCTTCTACGCGAATGGCCGTAATGCTCGAGCCGGCGTCGCGTACATAGGAAGCGTCTGAGCCAGCGCTCAGCGACTCCGGAAGCCACGTGCCACCAGTGATGTCATGGGGGCTGTGAAAGGCCCGTGTCAGGGCGGCGACGCCGTTCACTGCGTCTAATCCCAAGACCAGTACGGTCCGGGTTTTCTCCGGTGCCGGCAGGACTTTGACGGTCAGTTCTGTCATCACACCGAGCGTGCCCCAGGATCCGGCGAGAAGCTTGCACAGGTCGTATCCCGTGACGTTCTTCACCACCCGTCCACCGGACTTGTAGGCATCGCCGCGGCCTGAGACGGCCTTGAAGCCGAGAAAGTGATCGCGCGCCGCACCGGCTTTGATTCGCCGAGGACCGGAGAGGTTGCACGCGATAGTGCCGCCAAGCGTGCCCTTGCCGGCATCATGCCCAAGCAGGGCAGAGAGGTCCGGCGGTTCGAAGGCGAGCTGCTGACGGCTGTTGGCGACTGCTTCTTCGATTTCCGACATTGGGGTGCCGGCGCCCGCCGACAGAACCAGTTCTTCCGGCTCGTAGAGGCTGATTCCCGTCAATGCTGAAACGTCCAGCGTATGCCCGACATTACCGGGCCGACCAATGTCGCGCTTGGTACCGTGACCGATTATCTCGACCGGCGTATCGTTCTCGGCCGACCATCGCACGGCATCACGTACCTGCTCCGACGTTTCGGGTTTTAGCGTCTCGGACATAACCTAAAAGCGCGGTATGTCGGGAAAACGGGTCTGGCCGCCGTGGATATGGACACGGCCAAGTTCGGCGCACCGGTGCAGTGTCGGAAAGACCTTGCCCGGATTCAGCAGGCTATCCGGATCGAAGGCGCATTTGAGGCGCTGCTGCTGCTTGAGGTCATCCTCGTTGAACATCGTACCCATAAGGTCACGCTTCTCAACTCCAACGCCGTGCTCGCCCGTCAAAACGCCGCCGACCTCGACGCAAAGCTTGAGGATTTCGCCCCCGAACTCTTCTGCCTTCTCCAGTTCACCGGGGTTGTTGGCATCATAGAGGATCAACGGATGCAAATTTCCATCGCCTGCATGAAAGACGTTGGCGACACGTAGGCCGTAATGCTCGGACATCTCGTTCATGCAGTTCAGGACATGTGGCAACCGGTGGCGCGGTATCGTTCCGTCCATGCAGTAATAGTCCGGTGAAACCCGGCCGACCGCGGGAAAAGCGGCCTTGCGTCCGGCCCAGAAGCGTTCTCGTTCCGCTTCGCTCTCGGAGATGCGGATTGTCGCGGCCGCGTTGGCCTCGGCGACCTGCCGCACGCGCTCGATCAGGTAATCCACTTCCGTCTCCGGACCGTCGAGTTCGACAATCAAGAGGGCCTGACACTCGACGGGATAGCCGGCGTGAACGAAATCCTCTGCGGCCTGGATGGCCGCTCCGTCCATGATTTCCATACCGCCCGGGATGATGCCGGCACCGATAACATCGCTGACGCATTGTCCTGCGGCCTCGCTCGATGGAAATCCGATTAGCAATGCCCGCGCCGTTTCGGGTGCCCGTAGGATCCGGACAGTGACTTCAGTAACGACCCCCAGAAGCCCTTCTGACCCCGTCAATACGCCAAGTATATCGTAGCCTTCGCTATCGAGATGTTTACCGCCTAGCCGAATTACTTCGCCGTCTATCGTGACAAACTCGAGGCCAAGCACGTTGTTGGTCGTCAGCCCGTATTTAAGGCAATGCACGCCGCCAGAATTCTCTGCGATGTTACCACCGATTGTGCAGGCAATCTGAGACGATGGGTCGGGTGCATAGTAAAACCCCTTGTGAGCGACAGCCTGAGTCACGCCAAGGTTGGTTACGCCCGGCTGCACGACCGCGCAGCGATTGGCGAAATCGACCTCGAGTACCTGATTGAACTTTCCCATTCCAAGCAGCACGCCATCTTCCAGCGGCAATGCGCCGCCCGACAGCGATGTGCCCGCGCCTCGTGGCACTACCCGTATGCCATTTTCGTGGCAATACTTCAGAACCAACCTTACCTGTTCTGTCGTCTCTGGCAGGACAACGATCATCGGGAGTTGCTTGTAAGCGGTGAGACCATCCGTCTCGTACGCGCGACGCTCGGCTTCCTCGGTAATCACGCCTTCACCAGGCACAATATCGCGCAGTATCGCAGCGATCTCCGCGCGGCGGGCCAATACATTCGTGTCGGCGTCCGGCATCTTCAGCATGGAAGATCTCCTTCAAGAACTACAAGTAACATAGCTGTAACGATGTGGGCTCGGAAAGCGGCTCTGCGATCAAATGGCACAATTATATCGGCGCTCAATATCGCAGTTTTCGGTTAACGATGTTGCGAAAGGGTTTTCTGGCAACCCAGCTTGCCATGTTCTCGAAGACGAGATCGATCGTGAGGAGGCCGTAATTGTCCTCGTCGTCTGAAGAAACATGGGGTGTCAGTATGACGCTGGGCGCCGCCAAAAGCGGCGAATCTGGCGGCAGTGGCTCTGGGTCGAACGCATCCAGAACCACCTCGCGCAGCCGACCATCGGCGAGCCGCCGGCACAGTGCGTCATAGTCGACGATGCTGGCGCGAGCGAGCTTGATGAAGCCTGTCTCTGGCTTGAGCAACGCGAGGGCGGCATCGTCGCTCAATCTTTTTATCTCCAGTGTGAGTAGGGCCGTCACGGCGAATTGCTCGGCCTTGGGTAGCGTGTACCCCGCTGTTGTTTGTGAGCACCGTAGATGTCGGTAGCCAATCGAGTGGCATCGCATGTTTGATTCCAGCTCCGGTCACGTGAATCCATATCAAATTCGGGGTCAGGCGCGACTTGGTACCGTGGCTGGGCGGATGCGCGGGATAAGCTAGGGTTATTCGTACCAACGGCACTCGGAGATACACCATGTCACAAGACGACCTGACCTTTGGTTGGTTCTTGCCGACCAGCGGAGATACGACCTGTCTTCCCGATCCGCAGGCACGCATTCCGCAAAGTCCGGAGGTGTTCGACGAAATTGTCCGTGAGGTCGACAACGGAGGTTTCAAATATTTGCTCATGCCCGTCAACGCGACCTGTTGGGAAGCAACCGTGGTGGCGAGCTATTATGCGGCGCGAACACAAAACGTGGCGCCATTGATCGCGCTCCGCTCCGGTTACTGCAATCCCACGTTGGCCGCAAAAATGTTCGCGACACTAGACCAGATGTCCGGAGGACGCCTCTGTATCAACTTGATCGCCGGGATCAGTGATGAAGATACGCAAGCCGACGGCATTATGGATTCAAAGGAAACCCGTTACGAAAAGATGGATGAAGAAGTCGAAATCATGAAAAAGCTGTGGGCGACGGATGGCCCGATCGACCATCAGGGAAAACACTATTCGGTGACGCAGGCTATCGAGCCGAAGCCTGTTCAAGATCCGTATCCGCCCTTCTTCCTCGGTGGAGGATCAGACTACGCGCTCGATATTTCGGCCAAGCATTCTACGGTACATTTATTTTGGGGCGACCGCCCGGATTCGATCGCGCTAAAAATCAGAGACATTCGCGCGCGTGCGGCGCGTTTTGGTCGCCGGGACACGATCCGTTTTGGTATGCGCTTGCAGGTCATCTGCGCCGATACTGAAGAAGCGGCTTGGGAAGAAGCCTATCGGCTGATAGACGGCTCGACGAAATTCAACCTGGCCAACAACCGGCGCGGTCTCGCGGCTGTCGAGGGTATACGCAAGACTTCGGAGGCAAACCGGCAGGTCTGGGCGCTTCTTGAGGAATCCGGTCAGGATATGAAAATTCATCCTCATCTTTGGACCGGTATTTCACGGGTCCGGGCGGGTGCGGGAATTGCTGTCGTGGGAACACCGAAGCAAGTTGCCGAGACACTCGACGAATTCGTCGAAGCCGGATGTAGCAGTTTTTGTCTTTCGGGCTATCCTCATGCCAAGACAGCGCGAATTTTCGCATCGGAGGTGATGCCTTATTTCGCGGGACGCCTATCAGAGGGACTTCCCCACGCTGCCTGAGGACCCTGCGGGCAGGGAGAAGTCGAAGAAGCGGCTAAACTGCTGGTAGAGCTCGATGGGATCGATAGAACCACCAGAGACCATTTCCGATTTGATCTGCCGGTCGACTAGCAATGTTGCAAGGCTGTGTACGAAGCACCAGGCCACGAACGCCTGGTCGGGCGCACCGCCGAATTTCGGTTCCGGCTCGGAATTCGCCCGTCTCGATATTTGCTTAATAACAAGGCCACCCAATCGGCTCGGAGGACTTAATGTGTAGAAACATGGTTCAACGCAAGGTCGCTTTTCGTTTGTAGCCGAATAGTTACTTCAGGGATGGAGATCATGCCGACGAGGAGGTCATGCCTATGCCGAAAGCCGTTCGACTGGAGAAACGGGACGCGGTTTGGCTGTTAATCATCGACCAGCCAGAGAAAATGAACGCCCTGGGTTTTGCCGGCAATGATGAAATTACAGCGCTCTGGAGAGACTTTGCGTCAGACCGAAGTGCACGGGTAGCAGTGGTTACCGGCGCCGGTGAGAAATCTTTCTGCGCAGGCGCCGACTTAAAGACCTATACCATGCCATTCGCGACCGCGCCGGCCATGGAATTCCGGCATAAGTTCACAAATGGTCCGGGATTCGCGGGTATTACGCGCGGTATGGAGATAAACAAGCCCGTGATCGCGGCGGTCAACGGATACGCAATGTCTGGCGGTCTCGAACTCGCGCTTGCAGCTGATATTAGATTTTGCTCGCCGAATGCGCAGTTTGCTTTTCAGGATGTTCGATGGGGCTTTCATCCATGTGATGGCGGATGTGTGCGGTTACCGCAAATTGTTGGCCTTGGGCACGCGATGGAGTTGATTTTGTCGGGCGACCGGATCGATGCGGAGCACGCATATCGGATCGGTCTCGTGAACCGGATCGTGGCGGGCGACCGGTTGCTCGAGGAGTCCCTGCAATATGCCGAGCAATTGGCGTCTCGGGCACCGCTTGCGCAGCAGGCCGCAAAGGAAGTCGTGTTGGCCGCGTATGGCAAGGCAATGGAGGACGCCCTCCGTATGGAGTCGCGCTCGTTTTACGATCTGGGCCAGACAGAGGATTTGGACGAAGGCACGTCTGCCTTTCGGGAGAAGCGGGACGCGGCATTCAAAGGGCGTTGAGATGATGGAACACACGATACTGGGTCCTGGGTTTGCAGTTGAAATCAAGAGTGTCGACCTTTCCGAGGAGCAGACGCCAGAGGCGGTAAATGCGATGCGCGATCTGTGGCTTCAGCACAAGGTTGCCGTATTCCGTGAGCAAAACCTGGAGGACGAAGACCTGATCCGGTTTGCTGAGTATTTCGGACCGACTTATGTCTACGTTCGTGACCAATTCAATGATCGTCAGAGACCCGCGATAACGATCATTTCCAATATCGAGAAAGCGGGTCGAAAGATGGGTGATCTCGGAGACGGGGAGGTACATTGGCACACGGATCAAGCCTATTCGAGAGAGGGTTCATTCGGAACTATACTCTACGGGGTTGAGATCCCCGAAGATGGCGGTGCGACTTGCTACGGTGATCTGGCGCAGGCCTATGAGGCTATGCCGGCCCCTCTGAAGACTGAAATCGCTGATAAGCTCGTTACCTATTCAATCGCACGGGCAGCGGAAACGCAGAAGCTGGGCCTCCCGGAGGCGCAACGCCGAGCGAAGCCGCCGCTTTCACATCCGCTCGTTCGGACGCATCCCTATCTGGATCGCAAGGCCCTGTATATCAGCCCTAATCATGCTCTGCATGTGGATGGTATGGACGCAGAAGAGAGCGCAGCCCTGCTTGAGGAAGTCCATAGCTATGCGACGCGGCCGGAGGCGGTTTACTGCCACCAATGGCGACCCGGCGATCTGGTCATTCACGACAATACTTCGACAATTCACCGCCGCGACCCATTTCCTGCGGAACAGCGCCGACTGCTGCGGCGCACCGGGTTTTTGTTGCCGGAGGCGGAGCGCGCACGGTTCTAAGTGGCGGTTGCCGGTATTTCCCGTGGCGCCAAGTTCGCCCACGGCGATCTTGGCGCTAACTGCTTTACACAAGGGAGATATTTTAGATGGCGGCCCAAGCCTAAGACGTTGTGGTGGTTAGCACAGGAAATGCCGCTATCTGTGCGGCCATTTCGGCAAATTGTAGGTTGCTGATGTCCTCGTCCTCGAGAAAGAGCCCGAGGAGGAAAAGGACGGTAATTACTACTTCACCGCCGGAGGATTCCGCTTCGTGCATGCTGGGCTCGTAGATGTTTGTGGGGATGTCTTGGTCTATTTATCCGAGCAGAGCGTGCGCAGGCCGATCTGCCGGCCCACGACCGCGCCCATTTCTAGGAACAGCTCATGCGTGTGATGCGCCACCAGTTGGGTGAAGATCTCGCTAAGACGCTAATCGAAGGTTTTGGGCAATCGCGCGGCGGCTTTCGCGACCGAATATGCGCGTAGCCAGAATATCGCGATTGTTTACTAAATTCGAAGAAGAAAAAGAGGGGAAAGAAATGCCGTCAAACGAAGTGATCGGTTTCATTGGGCTCGGCGTTATG
>MDTD01126954.1_pt1 | contig 16734 bp, 15 predicted proteins | sample 811221 | NCBI WGS metagenome assembly MDTD01 (sample SAMN05326646, study PRJNA326480) | marine metagenome | isolation source: seawater | place: Pacific Ocean: South West | collected 2011 | reverse complement strand
CGAATGCCGTCGCCGCTCAAGACAGTTTGAGTTCGCGGAGCTTCGCGAACGGCGAATTTTCGTCGATTTTCTGTGGTTTCCGGCTTTTCTGACGGGGTTTGCCAGTTTTGCCCTCTCTCTTCCTCGGCTTACCCTTGCGAGAGCGCCCGGACATGGTCTTGGGTCGCCCATTCCATTTCCAGACCAGGGTATCGCCCTCTTCTTCGGCGACGTAGCCGAGCCCCTCGAACACGGGGCGTGCATCATCCAGCGAAAGCCCGAGCAGATTAAGCTGGATCGCCCCGACATCCATCTTGCCGGCACGGGACTGGCGCTGTAGATCGACAGCGACCCGGTCGAGCACATCGACGCGGATTGCCCGCCCACCAAGACAGGCAAAGCCGCAGGCAGCGAGAAAATCCGTATCCGCATCCTCGCCAGCGGGTACAGTGACCAGCCCAGCGCCGGGAATGGTGGGTGCCAATTTGTCATTGAACAGCGCCCATAACAATGCCCGCCACTGCACCGCCTTAGGCTTGACCAGTGTCGGCAGGAAAAGTGTTTCCGGGCCGATACGGACGCCACAGCTGCGGAGCGCCGAGCGGTCCTCCTTCGACATATCTCGTAGTTCCGCCAGCACCTGCACACGCGGGATCGAGCCAAGCCCCTCGACGATACGATAGGCCAACCCGCGGGCCAACCCGTCGAGCGTCGCGCCACGAAGCGCTATCAGGCGTTCGAGGGAGTCTTCCAGCTGCGCGTTTACCCATGTCAGCAGACGTTTGCGCATACGTTCGCGCTGGTCGGCGGACAGATAATCGCTCTGCAGTACAGATACCGCAGGCGAAACGATATCAGCCCCTTTTTCGAGGCGGGCGATGGTTGCGCCCGACCATACGACAGCACCGGCCTCGTCGACGGAAAAGACCCCATCCGGCGCATTGCACAGGGCATCCACACGGGTATCGATTGCCCCGCGGAGCGCCTTGTTGGCGGCAGACAATAAGGCCTGACGTCCCGACGCCGCTGCGCTGGCGTCGGGCACGAAGCGAAAGCCATCCAGATAACCGACGAATTCGCCGCCGACGGATACATCGCCTTCGACGCCGACCACAGCGGAATAAGCGTCATCCTCTTTCATACGGGTGAGCGCCGCGGCGCGGCGGTCGACAAAGCGTTGTGTAAGACTGTTGTGCAGCGCATCTGAAATCTTATCTTCAAGTTCCCGCGTACGCGACTGCCAAGTATCTGCATCCCGGAGCCAATCTGCGCGATGGGAAATGTAAGTCCACGTGCGGATATGCGCAATCCGCGCCATCAGCGTGTCGATATCGCCGTCGACCCGGTCGAGCTGCGCTACCTGGTCGGCGACCCAGTCGGCAGGCAGGAACTCACCGTCGGTCAGCTCGCGGAAAATCCTTCCAAGCAGGTTCGCATGGACTTCCGCCATGGTTTTGCGGAAATCGGGAATCTGGCATATGTCCCACAACAGGCGTACGGTATCCGGCGTGGTTGCCCGGCCAGCCACGGCATCGTCGCGCAGTAGGTTAGCGAGCGCGATCTTGTCATCCGCATCCCGGGCACGCTGCAGCTCGGGGCGGGACGGTGGCATTTCCAGAGATTTCAGCAGTCCCTTGCCGGACCGGAAATCGAGATCCGCATTCCGCCAATACACGCCAGTCAGCGCTTCGAAGTTGTGGTTTTCGATCGAATTGACGACGTCATCGTCGAACGTGCCGATTTCGGTGATGGGACCGAACGTCCCGTCCGACATGTGCCGCCCAGCACGACCGGCGATCTGCGCAATTTCGGGTGTCCGCAGTTTACGGTAATTGCGACCGTCGAATTTCCGCGTGCCGGCGAAGGCGACATGATCGATGTTCATGTTCAAACCCATCCCGATCGCGTCGGTCGCGACCAGGTAATCGACATCGCCGCCCTGATACATTTCGACCTGGGCGTTTCGGGTGCGCGGGCTAAGCGCGCCCAGAACGACCGCCGTGCCGCCCCGTTGGCGGCGCATCAGTTCGGCGATCGCGTAAACTTCATTCATCGAGAATGCAACCACAGCGCTTCGGCGCGGCATGCGGGTGATTTTTCGCGGGCCCACATAGGTAAGTTTCGACAGGCGCGGGCGGCTGATGAAATCGGCGTCGGGCACAAGTCTTTCGATGATCAGCCGGATCGTATCGGCGCCAAGAAACAATGTCTCCTCCGCTCCGCGCGCCCGCAGGAGACGGTCGGTAAATACGTAGCCACGTTCAGGATCGGCGCACATTTGGATTTCGTCAATGGCCAGGAATTCGACTTCTCGGTCCAGAGGCATGGATTCGACGGTACAGATGAAATAGTCGGCCCTAGGCGGGATGATTTTCTCTTCGCCGGTGACCAGTGCTACCCGGGCCGCCCCCTTTTTCGCTACCACTCGGTCATAATTTTCCCGCGCCAGCAGGCGCAGCGGGAAACCAATCATCCCGGTCGCATGGCCAAGCATACGCTCGATCGCGTAGTGGGTTTTGCCAGTATTGGTGGGGCCGAGCACGGCCGTCACAACGGGCCGTGGGTCCACGCCAGACATGTCCGCAGAATGGCGGCGCAAAACGTCCCTGACAAGGGGTTGAAATCAGCGGCGCTGCGCAACATATTCCGGCAGAAATCTGCAAAACAGAACGGGAGTACCGGACCAATGGCTGAAAAGAAGATGAGGTTCGAGACCGAGGTCTCGCGCCTCCTCCACATTGTCGCTAATTCGCTCTACAGCCAAAAGGAAATTTTTCTGCGTGAGCTTATATCCAACGCGTCCGACGCCTGCGACCGCTTGCGTTACGAAGCGTTGACCGATCCGGATCTGGTAGCAGAAGACCCCGATTTCAAGGTCCGGATTTCGGTCGACAAGGAAGCCCGTGTACTTGAAATCGCGGATAACGGCATCGGTATGAACCGGGATGCCCTGATATCGGATCTGGGTACCATCGCGCGGTCGGGTACATCCGCCTATCTGGAAGAGCACGCCGACGAAGAAGGAGTAGATCTCAGCGCTATCGGCCAGTTTGGGGTCGGGTTCTATTCAGCCTTCATGGTCGCGAGCGACGTCGAGGTGATCAGCCGTCGCGCCGGAGAAGACCAAGCCTGGCGCTGGTTGTCCGACGGCACCGGCGAGTTCACGATCGCGGACGGCGAACGCGACGGCCGAGGCACCACAATTCGCCTCAATCTGCGAAAGGGAGAGGAGGAGTTTCTCGAAGAATCACGTCTCCGCCACATCGTAAAGACCTATTCCGACCACATCGCGCTTCCTATCGTCATTGCCGCCGAAGATGGGGACGAGTCCATCAATGAAGCCTCCGCCCTGTGGACCCGTCCGAAAAAAGACATCACGGACGAGCAGTATTCGGAATTCTATCGCCATGTCGGCGGATTCGACGAGCCTTGGCTGACGATCCACTGGCATGTGGAAGGTAAACTGGAATACCGCAACTTATTGTTTATTCCGTCGTCCAAACCGTTCGATCTTTTCGATCCCAGCCGCAAGCACGGCATTCGGCTCTATGTGAAAAGGGTGTTCATTACCGATGAGGCCGAAAACCTGGTGCCCGCATGGCTCCGGTTCCTGCGCGGCGTAGTCGACTCCGAAGACTTGCCGCTGAACGTCAGCCGCGAAATCTTGCAGGACAATCCGATGATCGCCCATATGCGGTCGGCCATCGTAAAACGGGTGCTAACGGAACTCGGCAAGAAGGCGGACAAGGCGCCTGACGAATTTACGCTGTTCTGGGAAAACTTCGGCCCGGTCATCAAGGAAGGGCTTTACGAGGATTTTGAGAACCGCGAAATGATCCTGAAGATTGTTCGGTTCCACTCGACCACCGGCGGAGACGACCTCATCAGCCTAGAAGAATACGTCGGCCGGATGAAGGAAGGCCAAGACACGATCTACTATATTTCGGGGGAGGACCTGGACGCGGTGCGCCGCAGCCCGCAGCTTGAAGGCTTTGTCGCCAAGGGGATCGAGGTTCTGCTGCTGACCGACGCCGTCGATGATTTTTGGATTCCGTCGGTAGGCGAATATGAAGGTAAGCCTTTTAAATCCGCGACGCGGGCAGGCGCTGATCTTGACAAGATTTCCGCCAGCACGGCAGACGATTCAGAGGCCGAGGACGAAAAATTCTTCGATGACGGAAAAGTGGATTCACTGATCGCCATGTTCAGGCTGACCCTGAACGAAGAGGTTAAGGACGTACGCGTTTCCGAACGCCTTACCGACAGCGTCGTCTGCCTTGTCTCCGACGAAGGCGACATGGATCTACGCATCGAACGCATGCTGAAGCAGCACAACCAGCTGGAACAGTCTTTCAAACGGATCCTGGAAATCAATCCACGCCACCCGCTGATCGTGTCACTGGCCCAAGCGGTCGGTAAGGACGGCGCCGGCGAAAAGGTTGAAGACGCCGCCTGGCTGTTGCTAGATCAGGCCCGCATCATTGAAGGCGAACAGGTACCGGATCCAACTGCATTTTCAAAGCGTCTGAACAGCTTGATGGCGACCGGCCTACCGGCGTGAGTCAGGGGTAGTTGCGGAAGAGAACTTCGCCCACCAGATAGAGCGACCCGCATATCAAGATGCGCCCCCGAGGTGAACTGGCGGCACGCGCCAGTGCAACGTCCAGTGAAGGTGCGACGTCGGTTTCCATCCCCATCTCACCGGCAATGGCGGCGAGCGCGTCCGGCGCATGCCCCCCCGTCTCTCCGGGTAAGTCAATAGCGATCAAGCGGTCAGCGGCGGTTGCCAGTGGCCCGAGAAAACCGGCCGCATCTTTGTTTTCCTGCATGGCGAATATCAGCACCATCGGGCCCTCCGGCCAAGCTGAAATTGCATCCGCCAGCGCGGCACCGGCGGACGGGTTGTGACCGCCATCGAGCCAGAGCTGCCAGCGATCAGGCAGTTTCTCGATCAACGCACCCGTCGTCAGATGCTGCAGTCGGCCCGGCCAGGATGCCCCAGACACGCCTTTGGAAAAATCCTCCAATCCCCAGAATCTGGATTTCCAGCAGCGCAGCGCCGCGATCGCGGTACCGGCATTGATGCACTGATGATCACCCACGAGGGCTGGTTCCGGCAGATGTAGCTCCCCGTCTTTGTCGCAAAATTTCATACCGCCGGAGACCAGCATGCTGGCCCAGTCGATCCCACCGATCGACAACGGCGCATTGATCTCCCCTGCCCGCTTTTCGATCACTCGCAGAACATCCGCCGATTGTGGCGCAATCGCGGCCGGCACGCCCGGTTTCAGGATACCAGCCTTTTCGAACGCGATTTCGCCAATGGTGTCGCCGAGAAAAAACATGTGGTCCATCGATACCGGCGTAATCACGGTCGCGCCCGGGGATGGCAGGACGTTGGTGGAGTCAAAACGGCCGCCGAGGCCGGTTTCCAGCAACAGCAAATCGGCGGGCGTCCGAGAAAAGGCAACAAACGCCGCAGCAGTAGTGATTTCAAAGAACGTAATAGGTGCACCATCGTTCGCGACCTCACATTCCTCCAAAATACCCAGCAACGCCTGTTCTCCGACGGGGGCGCCGTCGAGCACGATGCGTTCGTTGAACCGCACGAGATGTGGCGAGGTATAGACATGCACCCGCAGTCCGGCGGCCTGCGCGATCGCCTGCATGAAGGCGATGGTGGAACCCTTCCCATTGGTGCCAGCAACGTGGATGACAGGCGGTAGGGATTGCTCCGGGCTACCGAGAGCGGCAAGCAGGCGTTCCGTACGTCCGAGACCGAGATCGATCAGTTTAGGATGAAGTGCAGTCAGCCGTTCGAGAACGGCGTCAGTCGGATGCGGGCGCCGAGCCGTCATTGCTGTCACCAAAGGCGGCATCGCCGCCCTGATTCAGTGAAACGCCATCGGCGCCGCGTTCCTTGCAGCGCACAAGATCTATGATCCGGCCAAGCGTAGCCGCTAGATCGTGACGCGGAACGACCATGTCGATCATGCCATGATCCAACAGGTACTCGGCGCGCTGAAAACCCTCGGGAAGCTTTTCGCGGATCGTTTCCTCAATCACGCGAGCACCGGCGAAACCGACAATAGTCCCCGGTTCCGCCAGCGCAATATCACCCAGCATGGCGAAGGATGCAGACACGCCGCCGGTGGTCGGATCGGCTAGCAGGACGATGTAGGGAAGCCCCGCTTCCTTGACCTGTTGCACTGCGATGGTCGTCCGGGGCATCTGCATCAGCGACAAAATGCCTTCCTGCATGCGGGCGCCGCCCGACGAGGGAACGACGACGAATGCTGCATCCTGCAGGACGGCAAGCTGTGCGCCTGCGACGATTCCGTTACCCACGGCAATCCCCATCGAACCGCCCATAAAGGAAAAATCGAATACTGCGATGACGGTCTTGTGGCCGCCGATTTCGCCGTGCGCAACGATGATCGCGTCGGTTCGTCCGGTCGTAGAGCGGGAATCCCTAAGGCGGTCGGAGTAGCGCTTGCGATCACGGAACTTCAGCGGGTCGGTCACGTTTTCCGGCAATTCAATCTCGGTAAATGAACCGCCATCGAACAGGATTTCCAGTCGCTCTCGAGCCGGCAGGCGCATGTGATGACCGCAATTTCTGCACACGTTCCGATTTTCTCTGAGATCGCGGTGAAACAGCATCTGTTCGCAGGACGGGCACTGCATCCAGAGGTTTTCCGGCACGTCAGATTTGACCCCGACCAGCGAGCGAATCTTGGGCCGGACATAGTTGTTGATCCAGTTCATGAGTTTGCTCCGGGTCGCGCGGATCGCACGGCCTTTGCGAGATCGGAGACGAAATCCAGTGTCTCGGAAACCAGTTGCGGCGTGGCGTTGCCGTTTTCGTCAAGAGCGTTCGCGATCTTGTCGACGATCGCCGTGCCGACGACAGACGCGTCCGCTACGGCGGCAACCTCCGCGGCCTGTTCGGGGGTGCGGATGCCGAAGCCAACCGCGACCGGTAAATCGGTCAGGGACTTGATCCGGCCAACATTGGATGCAATATCGCTGGCCGCTGCAGAGCTGGTTCCAGTGACCCCTCGCACGGCCACATAATAGACGAATCCAGAGGCGTTTTCCACGAGGGTACCGATTCGGGCATCGGTCGATGTCGGCGCGATAAGGCGGACGATATCGACCCCGGATGACTCAGCATGAGGCCGGAATTCGTCCTCTTCTTCCGGTGGCAGGTCCACGATAATCAGGCCGTCGACCCCTGCGGCGGACACATCTGCGGCGAATTTTTCCCGGCCATAGGCGTGGATCGGATTGTAATAACCCATCAGAACGATGGGGGTATCGCCGTCGTTTTTCCGGAATGCTGATACCATTTCCAGCGTCTTTGCCGTGTTCTGGCCTTTTGTCAGCGCCCGGCCGGACGCCATTTCGATGGATGGACCGTCCGCCATGGGGTCAGTGAACGGCATACCAAGTTCGATAATGTCGGCGCCGGCGCCCGGCAGGCCTGATAAAATCTCGGCAGAAATTTCCGTCGTCGGATCGCCGGCGGTGACGAATGTCACGAGACCGCCCCGACCCTCGTCGCGTAAGGCTGCAAAGCGGGTCTCCAACCGGCTCACAGCCTAACGCCCAACGCGTCGGCGACGGAAAATACGTCCTTGTCGCCGCGGCCGCACATGTTCATTACGAGAATATGATCAGACGGCAGATCCGGCGCGATCTTCAACACATGCGCCAGGGCATGGGACGGTTCCAGCGCTGGGATTATACCTTCGAGCCGGCTGCAGAGCTGGAATGCGTCCAGCGCTTCCGCGTCGGTCACCGAGACATAATTCACCCGGCCCATATCGTTCAGCCAAGCGTGTTCCGGGCCGATGCCGGGATAGTCTAGCCCGGCCGAAATAGAATGTGCTTCGGCGATCTGACCGTCATCATCCTGCAGCAGGTAGGTGCGGTTACCGTGCAGCACCCCGGGTTTGCCCGCGGCCAGAGAGGCCGCGTGACGGCCGGTTTCAATACCACCCCCTGCCGCCTCGACGCCAATAATGTCGATGCCGTCATCGTCGAGAAACGGATGGAATAAGCCCATCGCGTTCGAGCCGCCGCCGATACACGCGACCAGCGAATCCGGCAGCCGTCCCTCGGCCTTCATGATCTGTTCCCGCGCCTCATTGCCGATGACCGACTGGAAATCGCGAACCATTTTCGGGTAAGGATGCGGGCCGGCCACCGTGCCGATTACGTAAAACGTATCGTCGACATGGGCGACCCAGTCGCGCAACGCCCCGTTCATCGCATCTTTCAGGGTCGACGACCCTGTTTCCACGGGCACCACCTCGGCGCCCAGAAGTTTCATGCGAAACACGTTAGGCGCCTGGCGTTCGATATCGACCGCGCCCATATAGACGACGCAGGGAATGCCAAATAACGCGCAGACCGTCGCCGTGGCCACCCCGTGCTGTCCGGCGCCAGTTTCGGCGATAACGCGGGTTTTGCCCATGCGACGCGCCAGCAACAGCTGGCCCAGCGTATTATTGATCTTATGCGCGCCGGTGTGGTTCAGCTCGTCGCGCTTAAAGTAGATCTTCGCGCCGCCGCAATGCTCGGTGATCCGAGATGCGAAATACAGCGGGCTGGGGCGGCCGACGTAATGTTCCAGCAGATTGTCGAATTCCGCCTGAAAAGCCGGGTCTGCCTTGGCGTTTTCATAGGCTTTTTCGACTTCAAGCAGCAGCGGCATCAGCGTCTCGGCGACATAGCGTCCACCGAAGATTCCGAAATGGCCGTCCTCGTCCGGGCCAGCGCGATATGTGTTGGGAGAATTTATCATGGTTTGACCAATGTATTTAGCGCAACGGCACTCGAACGCACAGCACTTATCGTTTCACCGGGCACTTTTCACGGCAGCCAGGAACGCTCGAATGAGATCCGGATCCTTGATGCCCGGTGCGCTTTCCACGCCGGACGATACGTCCACCGCGTGTGCACCGCTAACCTCTATCGCTTCGGCGACATTGTCGGGATCGAGCCCGCCGGAGAGCATCCAAGGCAGTGGCCAATCCTGGCCAGCCAGAATATTCCAGTCGAACGAAACAGCATTACCGCCGGGTAGCGCGTTCTTCATATCGGCGGGTGTCTTGGCGTCGAACAACAACATATCCGCAGCATCGAAATAGGCATCCGCCACGGCAAGATCAGCAGCATTCGAAACCTTGATCGCTTTTATCACGCGACGGCCGGTCCGGGTCTTGATTTCCTTCACGCGGTCCGGCCTTTCGGATCCGTGCAACTGGAACATCGTGAGACCGGCAATCGCTGCGACGGCATCTACCAGCGCATCGTCGGGATCCACGGCCAGAGCCACGGCTTCGACATCGTCCGGCATCAGCGCAATCAGTTCTGCCGCCTGCTCCGGCGTCACGTTGCGGGGTGACCGGGAAAAAAAAACGAACCCGACATAACCCGCGCCGCCGTCTGCTGCCGCATTGATGGCGGTGCGGTCGCTGACGCCGCAGATTTTAGAGGCGATGCTCACGCGGTCACCTTGGATAACTCGTCGACGATACGCCGGGCGGCGCCGACCGGGTCATCGGAACGGGTGATGGGTCGGCCAATAACCAAATGATCGGCCCCCGCGGCAACCGCCTCGCCCGGCGTCATGACGCGTTTCTGGTCATCCGCGCCCGCCCATTCAGGCCGCACACCCGGGACTACCAGTGCAATTTGGTCGCCGATTTCACCGCGCAGCAACGACACTTCCTGCGGTGAGCAGACGATACCGTCGATACCAGAATCTCTCGCCAGTCGGGCGAGCCGCAGGACCTGTTCTTCTGCCGGGCCTGTCTGTCCGACAGCGGCAAGATCGTCATTGTCTAGGCTGGTCAGTACGGTGACGGCCAAGATCTTCGGCCGCTTGGCTCCCGCGTCGGCGGAGGCATCGGCCGCAGCTTTCAGCATAGCGGGACCACCGGATGCATGCACCGTCAGCACGGTGCAGCTCAACCGGTTGGCGGCACCTACCGCACCTGCCACCGTGTTGGGTATATCGTGATACTTTAGATCGAGGAAGATACTGTGGCCCAGATCCGCAACCTTGCGGACACCATTCGGGCCGTGGGCGGTGAAGAACTCCTTGCCAAGCTTGATGGCGCCGACTTCGCCCGAAAGCAGATCAGCAAGCAGCAGCGCATCGTCCAACTTCGGAGTGTCGATGGCACAGAAAATCCTGTCGATGGGTGAGATATCAGTCATTTCCGTTTAATAAAACATTTTGGGATCTTGTCACAGTGCACGCGGCGTTGTGGCGTCACCGGACTAGAAACCGTTCAGTTGTCGATCATTGTGGTCCTGGCGGGGGCGGTGGCGGGCGACGACGACGGCGTTGGTGACGCCCCGCCAGAGGCGGGCTGGGGGCTGGGCGGCGGTAGATCGGCTCGTTCGTCCAGTTTGCGTTCCAGCGTCCGGTTTATCCGTTCGGCTTTCCAGGCGCGGCGGCGCCAGGCCATCGTGGAAAGCCATCCGATGCCAAGACCGACCAGAATGCCGATACCAAGAAACAGAAGAAGCCAGACGGATGCCGATGTCTCGATCCTATTGGCCAGAGGCCAGAACTCAAGCTTCAGCATCTGCCGGTTTTTCGCGGCGAACCCGCCGAGCAGGACGGCGAGGGGAATGAATACAACGATGCCAATAATCAGGCGCATTTTATCAGGGCGTTCCCGTATTTACCCGGATACCGCAGGCGAAGACTGAAGTACGGTGTGCGGCGTCCTGTCGCCGGACAACTCTATTTCCGGCCGTTCAGGCGATCGCGCAGGTCTTTGCCGGACTTGAAAAACGGCACGGATTTTTTCGCGACGCTGACGGATTCGCCGGTTCGTGGATTGCGGCCCGTCCGCGCTTCTCGCGTTTTGACAGAAAACGCGCCGAAGCCACGAAGCTCAACCCGGTCACCGCGCGCAAGCGCCGTTGAAATTTCATCGAAAATCGTAGAAACGATGCGTTCCACATCCCGCTGGTAGAGATGTGGGTTGTCCTCCGCCAGTCTCAAAATCAGCTCTGATTTTGTCATTCTTCGGCGCCCCTCCGTTTTCCGGAGAATTGTCTTTCCGGTTTCTGGCAGTGTCCCATGCCCCATATGACCGGGAATACTTGTTCTCTCCGCCAGCTGCATCTCCGCTGCTGGGTGCATAGAATTCCCTATATCAATGGTGGAAAGGGTGCCAGATGGAAATCAGCCCGTCAAGTGTAAGTCGTTCAGACAAAATCGTTTTTCGAGCCAAGCTATCGAGCCGGACCAGCAGGTTCGGCGCATCGGGTTTGATCCGAATAGTGCGGATTTTTAGGCCGGCGGGCACGTTTTTCTGTTCCGTGAGCCACGCCTTGGCGTCTTCTTCCCCGCCGATCTGATCGATAAGTCCGGCCTTCAGCGCCTGCAGCCCAGTAAATACGCGCCCGTCTGAGAATTTGCGGGCTTCGGCAGGTGACATTCCCCTACGCAATAACACCATATCACGGAACATTCGAAACATTTCGGCTACCAGTGACTGCGTCGCTGCGGCGACCTGGGGCGTGAGAGGTTCCAGCGGCGACGGTGTCGCCTTCAGCAAGCCGCTTTTGAAAGAGCGTGCCGAAACACCTACCATTTCCAACAGCTTGGTGATTTCCGTCGTCTGTAGAATGACACCGATCGACCCCGTCAGTGTGCCTTCGCGCGCAAACAGGCGATCTGTAGCAATCGCAGTCATATAGGCGGCGGACGTCGCGATGCCGTCCATAACTGCTACCAAGGGTTTTTCTTCGCCGAGCGCGAGCAACGCATTGTGAAGAGTCTCGCCGCCGACGACCGTCCCGCCGGGACTGTCAATGCGAACGATAACCGCTTTGACGCTATCATCCTTGGCAAGCTCACGGATTTCCCGGATCCGGTCGTCATCGTGAAGAATGACGCCCTTTACTTCGACCCTGGCAATGAAATCGCCGCCGCCAAGCGGGCCGCCGAAACGGCCGTAGCCGATTACGATCGCCGCAACGACAGCAACGACCGTAGCTATACGCCAGAATGTGAGCCGGCGTTTGAGCCGACGGCGATCCACAAGATAATCTGAACCGTAAGCCATCATGGCTCAGGCAACCTCAAAAGGTGCCCGCAAACGAAATCGCGCGAGACGATCAGGATTTCTCCTGATCGTCCTCGGCGGGTGACTCTTCCGCAGGCTCTACCCCGGAGGTCGCAGCCTCCCCGGCCGGGGCCGCGGCGACGTCTTCGCCTTCTTCTTCGCCTTCTTCCCGAGCCTTACTCAGAGCAGCGCCCAGGATGTCGCCAAGGCTGGCACCGGAATCGGACGAACCAAAATCGGCCATCGCCTGCTTCTCTTCAGCCATTTCGTGGGCCTTGATCGAAAGGCTCAGCTTACGGTCCCGCTTGTCGATATTGTTGACGCGGGCATCGACACGGTCGCCGACGGCATACCGGTCAGGACGCTGTTCGCTGCGTTCGCGAGACAGATCAGCGCGGCGAATGAACCCCGGCAGCGAGCCGGACACTGTCACTTCGAGGCCACCGTCCGTGACGGCCGTTACCGTACAGGTAACGGTATCGCCCTTTTTGATCCCTTCGATAGCACCGGCAAGCGGATCCTCCGAGAGCTGCTTGACGCCGAGGCTAATGCGTTCCTTTTCGACATCGATATCGAGAATGCGCGTCGTCACCATCTGACCTTTTTCGTATTCCTTCACGGCCTCCTCGCCGTCGGCGTCCCACGATAGGTCGGACAAATGCACCATGCCATCGATTTCGCCGGGGAGGCCCACGAACAGACCGAACTCTGTGATATTTTTAATCTCGCCTTCGACATCACCGCCAACCGGATGCGCGGCTGCAAAAGCGTCCCATGGATTGTCATGGCACTGTTTCAGACCGAGGCTGATCCGACGTTTCTGGGAATCGACCTCCAACACCATGACGTCAACTTCTTGGCTGGTCGAGACAATCTTGCCGGGATGAACATTCTTTTTCGTCCAGCTCATTTCGGACACATGCACCAGGCCTTCAACGCCCGGCTCCAGTTCGACGAATGCGCCATAGTCAGTGATGTTGCTGACACGGCCGATAAACTTGGTGCCGATCGGGTATTTCAGCTCCACGCCTTCCCAAGGATCCGCATCAAGCTGCTTCATGCCGAGCGAAATACGCTGGGTTTCCGAGTTGTAGCGAATGACCTGAACCTTTACCGTTTGGCCGATCGTCAATGCCTCGGTCGGATGATTGATCCGGCGCCATGCGATGTCGGTGACATGCAACAGGCCGTCGACACCACCGAGATCGACAAACGCACCGTAGTCAGTGATGTTCTTGACCATGCCCTCGAGAATCTGGCCTTCCTTAAGGTTGGCGAGAAGCTCGTTACGCTGTTCGGCCCTCGATTCTTCCAGAACGGCACGGCGCGACACTACGATATTGCCCCGCCGGCGATCCATTTTCAGGATTTGGAACGGCTGCGGCGTACCCATCAGCGGGCCGACATCGCGAATGGGGCGTACATCCACTTGGCTGCCCGGCAGGAAGGCCACGGCGCCCGACAGATCGACGGTAAACCCGCCCTTGACCCGCCCGAAGATCGTCCCGGTGACCCGCTCGGTCTTTTCAAACGCGATTTCAAGCTGCGTCCAAGCTTCTTCGCGGCGCGCGCGCTCACGGCTGAGGACGGCTTCTCCGCTCTTATTTTCCATTCGTTCGAGATAGACATCGACGACGTCGCCGACGCCGATTTCGGCAGCCTGTCCCGGTACGCCAAATTCCTTGAGCGGCACTCGGCCTTCGGACTTCAGTCCGACGTCGATCAGGACGTTGTCGCCCTCGATCGAGAGAACAGTGCCCTTGATGACCGAGCCTTCGGTAAGCTCGCCATCGCCGAAGCTTTCTTCGAGGAGGGCGGCGAAATCTTCCTTGGGTGCTGCGCCTGCAGCGGTTGAGGTTTCTGTAGCCATGTTAAATCCTGGTTTTCCCTTTCCGGAGCAGAAAACGCGAAAACGGGACATGCACCATTTAAGGCGTCTGCCCGGGAGACCCGATAAACTGTTCCATTTGTCCCGTTAACGGATAAAGGAAATTGCCAAGGCAAATACGGCGTCCGCGTTTAGATTTGTCGTATCGATGACAGACGCGTCCGCTGCGGGTGCCAAAGGTGCGACTGCTCGGGTACGATCCCGGTGATCACGTTCCTTCATATCCTGCAGAACGCGCGAAGGTATACTCGGATCTCCCTTTTCCTGCAACTCCTTTACCCGGCGCTCCGCGCGGATCCCAATATCCGCATCGATGAAGAATTTGTAGTCCGCGTCGGGGCAAATGACCGTACCGATGTCGCGCCCATCGAGCACAGCACCAAGCGCGGCGTTAGGCGGGGCGGCGGCAAAGTTCCGCTGCAGATCAATCAGTGCCTCCCGGACTGCCGGGTTGGCGGCGACGATACCGGCCGCATGCCCGGTTTCCTCATCGCGCAACGTCGGGTCCGAGAAATCCATATCGGCAACTTTGAGGCTCTCAACGGCAACCGTCGCAGCAACCGCGTCGCCGGGATATTCTCCGGCACGGATCAGCGACAGGCCGACGGCCCGATACAAGAGACCGGTATCCAGATAGGCATAGCCGAGTTCGGCCGCCAGGCGGCGTGCCAGGGTGCCCTTACCGCTCGCCGCTGGGCCATCGACCGCGATCACGACCGCCACCGTCAATCTCCGACGGGGGCGATGTCGGCGCCAAGACCCGTCATCAATTCGAGAAACCCGGGGAAACTTGTCTCTATCGCGGCCGCATCGTCGATCGTCACCGGTTTTGCCGAAGCAAGGCCAAGTACCAGATACGCCATGGCGATACGGTGATCGAGATTGACATGGACTTCGGCGCCGCCCGGGGGCGGACCTCCCTGCCCGGTGACGACAATGTCATCTCCGTCCGCGCGCGCCGGCACCCCACAAGCGACCAGCCCGTCAACTATAGCCGCAAACCTGTCGCTCTCCTTGACCCGTAATTCGGCAAGTCCGCGGAACCGGGTTTCGCCGGACGCGACGGCCGCCGCCATGGCCGCAATCGGATATTCGTCGATCATCGACGGCGCCCGTGCTGCGGGTATATCGGCGCCTGTCAGGGGACCGTGTCGGAACGTGATATCGCCAACCGGTTCGCCGGACTGGTCGCGCACGTTTGTTATCTCGATGTCGGCGTCCATCTCCTGCAATGTTTCGAACAGGCCAGCCCGCAGGGGATTGAGACCGATATTTTCAATGGTGACGTCTGAGCCCGGCACCATCAGTGCAGCCACACCTGGAAATGCAGCCGACGAAGGATCGCCCGGAAGCACCACGTCGCGCGCCTCTAATTCGGCATAGCCGGTCAGAGAAATACGCCTCACGCCATCATCGGCGACCGTAACATCAAGGTTGGCGCCAAACGCCTTCAGCATATGCTCGGTATGATCCCGCGTCGCTTCCCCTTCGATCACCGTTGTCGTGCCCGGCGTGTTCAGCCCGGCGAACAACACCGACGACTTGACCTGCGCCGAGGGCACCGGCACCTCGTACTCCAGCGGGATGGGTTCCGTGGCCCCGTGCACGACCAGTGGCATACGGCCTCCGTCCCGCGCATGGAAAAAGGCACCCATACGAGACAGCGGATCGATTACCCGGTTCATTGGACGGGACCGCAAAGAATGATCACCGGTGATATGCGCCGTCAGATCGTGGGTCGCCATAAGTCCCAGCAACAATCTGGCGGCGGTCCCCGAATTGCCCAGATCGAGAATATCGTCAGGCGACGTCAGCCCGCCGACCCCAACACCATCGACGATCCAGTCCTGTCCCATTTTCTCAACACCGGCACCAAGCGCCCGCAGCGCCACCGCGGTACACAGGACATCCTCCGCTTCCAGCAGCCCGGAAACAGAAGTCCGGCCGATAGAAACAGCACCGATCATCAGGGCCCTGTGCGAAATGGATTTATCGCCGGGGACCTTGGTTCTTCCTATCAGCGCGTTGCCGGAACGGCCTGCGAATCTGGTCAAAAGATCATCCTGATTACGGGTGCGGCGGTGGTGCCACGACGGCGTCTGTACCATACTTCGCGGCAGAGGCAAGCAGGGTAAATGTCGTTTGGTCTATTTTGCTTTTGACAGGCCCCGCCGAACATGGCAAAGGCTGGCCATCGATTTCAAACTCTGAATGGAGACCGACTTGGCGAAGCCGGAATGGGGGCTGAAACGGTCGTGCCTAAGTTGTGGCGCGCGTTTCTACGACATGCAACGCGATCCGATCATTTGCCCGTCCTGCGAGGCGGAATTCGATCCGCTTGCACTTGTGAGGCCGAGGCGCGCGCGCGCGGCGGCAAGCCAAGCGAAAGCGAAGGCCGAAGAGAAGGTGGCGGGGTCGGAGGAAACGGCGTCAGAAGACGAAGAACTTCTCGTGGACGACAACGGTGACGACGCGTTGGAGGTCGATGACGATATCAATCTTGGCGACGACGGCGACGAAGATCTTCTGGCCGACGACAGCGAAAACGCCGGCATAGACGAGGATCCGGATGTTTCGGAAGCGCTGGAAAATGCCAAGGACGACCACGGCGATCGCGAAAACTGAAAATTAGTCATTGCGGCGCCGCGCCGGCCTGCATAGAGTGCGCGCCGCAAACTCAAATACCCGGGGCCATAGCTCAGTTGGGAGAGCGCTTGAATGGCATTCAAGAGGTCGGCGGTTCGATTCCGCCTGGCTCCACCAGAT
>MDTD01022070.1_pt1 | contig 16735 bp, 13 predicted proteins | sample 811221 | NCBI WGS metagenome assembly MDTD01 (sample SAMN05326646, study PRJNA326480) | marine metagenome | isolation source: seawater | place: Pacific Ocean: South West | collected 2011 | reverse complement strand
TCTTCTTTGGTTTCCTTGGGTGTTTCTTCTACAGGTGCTGCGTCTTTTGGTTCTTCTTTGGTTTCCTTGGGTGTTTCTTCTGGAGCTAAATTTTCTGTCTTATCTTCGCTTGCTAATGTAAACTTTTCGTCTTGGTTTTTAATTGAGGGGAGTATTTTTACTACGCTGCCGACTGATCCCGGTATAGAGCCTTGTATGAGAATAAGATTATCTTCAAGATCCACGCTATCAATTTCGAGATTTTGAATGGTCACATTTTTGTTTCCCATCTGCCCGGACATTTTTTTACCTTTAAAAACCCTTCCCGGGAATTGGCACTGACCAATTGAGCCTGGCGCCCTATGTGAAAGAGAGTTGCCGTGTGTTGCGTCTTGTGTTTTAAAATTATGTCTTTTTACTACCCCAGCAAAACCTTTTCCTTTCGATACTCCTAACACATCTACAACTTTCGGATTTTGTAAAGATTTCAATGAGATTTCGGATAGGCTTTCTATCTCGTTAAATTCATCTTCAGATAAATTAAACTCTGTCAAATAGCCTTTATCTGAACCACTGTCTTTAAACTTTTTTGCATTACTTTTTGAAACCTTTTTTCTTTTTCCATAGCTTACTTGTATGGCAAAATAACCGTCTGATTCCTGAGTTTTTCTCTGAACTATTTTACTATTGAATACTTCAACAACTGTTACTGGAATTGATCTGCCATCATCTTTAAAGACGCGCGTCATTCCCTTTTTTGTACCAACTAAACCTAACATAATTAATTTAAAGTGATCTTAACGTCGACTCCTGCGGCAATATCAAGTCTCATTAACGCGTCAACAGTCTGTTCAGTAGGGTCAACAATGTCAAAAAGCCTCTTGTGAGTCCTTGTTTCATACTGATCTCTTGCATCTTTATCCTTATGCGGTGAAATGAGAACGGTAAGTTTTTCTTTCTTTACAGGCAATGGAATAGGGCCAACGACTTTAGCCCCTGTTTTTGTAACTGTCTCAAGGATTTCTTTCGTAGATTTATCAATCAACTTGTGATCAAAAGCCTTGAGTTTAATTCTTATTTTTTGTTGTTCCATATCCCTTTTATATTAAAGAAAGACCACGATTTTAAGGCTTTAAAAGGGGTGTGTCAAAGGATATTATTAATTCTTATTGATAATTTCTTCGGTAAGATTTGATGGTACATCGAGGTACTTCTCGAACTCCATTGTGTAAGTAGCTCTACCTTGGGTTGCTGACCTTAAATCTGTTGCATAACCAAACATCTCAGCTAGTGGTACTAAAGCCGTGATAGCCTTTCCGGATGGAATATCTTCCATGTTTTGCACTTGTCCTCTTCTTCTATTTAAGTCGCCCACAACATCACCCATATAGTCTTCAGGAGTCACAACTTCGACTGACATCATTGGTTCTAAAAGAATTGGGCTAGCCTTAATGGCACCATCTTTAGCCGCCATTGAGCCTGCTAGCTTAAAAGCCATCTCGCTTGAATCAACCTCATGAAAGGAACCATCATACAGAGTTACCTTGACTCCTTGAAGTGGATAGCCTGCAACAACACCGTTTTGTAACTGCTCTTTAACTCCTTTTGAAACTGCTGGAATATACTCTTTTGGAATTGTTCCACCCTTGATTTCATCAACAAATTCAAACTCTTCATCAGCTGGCTCCATTCTCATTACCACATGTCCGTATTGTCCCTTACCACCAGATTGTTTAGCATACTTTGCCTCACATTCAACTGATTTTGTTATTGCTTCTCGATATGCAACCTGTGGTTTTCCAACATTTGCCTCAACGCTAAACTCTCTCTTCATTCTTTCAACAAGTACCTCTAAGTGGAGCTCTCCCATACCAGAAATGATTGTTTGTCCTGATTCTTCATCTGAGCTGACGCGAAATGAGGGATCTTCTTGCGCAAGTTTTCCAAGGGCAATCGACATTTTTTCTTGATCAGGTTTTGATTTTGGCTCTACTGCAAGAGAAATAACAGGTTCAGGAAATTCCATTCTTTCAAGAACTACAAGGTCTTTGGGATCTGATAAGGTATCCCCAGTCGTTACGTTCTTCAAACCTATGCATGCCGCTATGTCGCCGGCACGAACCTCTTTAATTTCTTCTCTATTATTTGAATGCATTTGAACCATTCTACCTATCCTTTCTTTCTCGTCTTTGACAGTATTTACAACACCATCTCCTTGAGACAAAACACCAGAATAGACTCTTACGAAAGTTAAATTACCTACAAAAGGATCAGTTGCAATTTTGAATGCTAGTGCTGAAAAGGGCTCTTCATCTGATGAGCTTCTTGATGTGGTATCTTCAGATTTAGGATTAATTCCCTCTATAGCCTTAACTTCATCCGGAGCTGGTAAATACTCAATTACAGCATCGAGTACTGCCTGTACACCTTTATTTTTAAAGGCTGAGCCACATAAAGCAAGAGTTATTTCATTTGCTAAAACACGCTGCCTCAACCCAATTTTAATTTCAGATTCGTCTAAATCTCCTGACTCCAAGTATTTTTCCATTAACTCTTCATTTGCCTCAGCTGCCGCCTCAACAAGCTCTTCTCTTAAACTTTCACATTTTGATTTTAGATCGTCAGGTATGTCTGTGTACTCGAATGTAGATCCTTTATCAGCCTCATTCCAGGTAATCGTTTTCATCTTAATTAAATCAATTACACCTTTGAAATCATCTTCGGCTCCGATGTTATATTGAATAGGAATAACTGTTGCTCCTAATCTATCCTTAATTTGATCTACAACCCTTTCAAAATTGGCTCCAGCTCTATCCATTTTATTGACAAATACAATTCTAGGAACTTCATATCTGTTAGCTTGTCTCCAAACGGTTTCAGACTGTGGTTGCACCCCAGATGAGCCACAAAAAACTACAACTGCTCCATCTAGGACTCTTAGTGATCTTTCAACTTCAATTGTAAAATCAACGTGTCCAGGTGTGTCAATAATATTTACACGGTGCTCATCAAACTGCTGTTGCATACCGCTCCAAAAACATGTGGTAGCTGCAGATGTAATTGTGATTCCTCTCTCTTGCTCTTGTTCCATCCAGTCCATAACTGCAGCGCCGTCATGAACTTCACCTATTTTATGAGATATGCCGGTGTAAAAAAGAACCCTTTCTGTAGTTGTGGTCTTTCCTGCATCAACGTGTGCGCATATACCTATATTTCTATATCTGTTTAAAGGAGTTTGCCTTGCCATTATTAAAACCTAAAGTGAGAGAATGCTTTGTTAGCCTCTGCCATTTTGTGTACATCTTCTTTTTTCTTTACAGCAGCACCTTTTCCATCAACTGCATCTCTAAGTTCCGCTGCCAGTCTCGCAGGCATAGATTTTTCTTTTCTGTTTCTTGCAGCATCAACAATCCATCTCATTGCAAGTGCCGTTCTTCGTTTAGCTCTAACTTCAACAGGAACTTGGTATGTTGCTCCTCCGATCCTTCTTGATCTTACTTCAACTACAGGGGCAACCTTATCAAGTACTTTTTTAAAAGTTTCAACAGGATCGTCTTTTGAATTTGCTTTTTCAAGTTGCTCAAATGCTCCATACACAATTTTTTCAGCAATTGATTTTTTTCCATCAACCATTAATTGATTCATGAACTTTGCTACGATTTCACTTTCGTATTTTGAATCAGGAATTATCTTTCTCTTTGGCGCTGCTCTTCTTCTCATTTATTTTCCTTTTTTGGCGCCATACTTTGATCTGCCTTGTTTACGTTCAGAGACACCTGAAGTATCAAGAGCTCCTCTAACAGTGTGGTATCTTACTCCAGGCAGATCTTTAACTCTTCCGCCTCTTATCAGTACCACTGAGTGTTCTTGTAGATTGTGTCCCTCTCCACCAATATATGAAGTTACTTCAAATCCAGATGTAAGCTTGACTCTGCAAACCTTTCTTAAAGCAGAGTTGGGCTTTTTAGGAGTTGTAGTATAGACACGTGTGCAAACTCCTCTTCTTTGAGGACAGTTCTTTAACGCAGGCACATCACTTTTTGTACGTTTTGTGCGCCGAGGTTTCCTTACTAATTGATTTACTGTAGCCATTTTAAAAAGTGAATAATAAAGCAGTGAAATTCATCGGTCAATAGTAAATATCTACTGGAAGCTCTCCAACAGTTCTTTCTTAAGCGCTTCTTCGATATCTTGGATCTCCTCTGAGGTGACGCTTGCTTTTTGATTTGCTGCAAAACCTGTACCTGCAGGAACTAGTCTTCCAACAACTACATTTTCTTTAAGCCCTTTCAGAATATCTTTTTTACTTGTGACTGCAGCCTCTGTAAGCACTCTTGTGGTCTCTTGGAAAGATGCTGCTGATACAAAAGAATCTGTTGATAAAGCTGCTTTAGTTATTCCAAGAAGCATTCTTTCGAATTTAGCAGGTTTCTTATCTGAAGATTCTAGGTTTGAATTTATTTTTCTTATATCAGTTAGCTGAACAATATCGCCTTCAAGATAATCACTGTCCCCAGCTTCAGTTACTGTAACTTTTTTCATCATCTGCCTACAAATAACCTCAATGTGCTTATCATTGATTACCACTCCCTGCAGACGATACACATCCTGAACTTCTGATATTAAATGTTTAGCTAATTCTTCAACACCATGCAGGGAAAGCAGACTATGAGTATCAATTGGCCCATGACATAAAATATCACCTCTCTCTACCTTATCGCCCTCCAAAAAGGATACAGCTCTATATTTTTGAACTAACATTTCAACTGGCTCCCCTTTTTCTGGAGTTATTACAAGTCTTTTTCTGCCCTTAGTTTCTTTTCCGTAAGAAAGAATACCTGAGGCTTCTGCATAAATTGCTCCGTCTTTTGGTTTTCTTGCTTCAAATAAGTCTGCAACTCTAGGTAAACCTCCAGTAATATCTTTGGTTTTTGTTCCTTCAACGGGTACTCTTGCTATGAACTCACCTACTGCAACTTTATTAGAATTGTTCTTCATCAAAATAGATTTAGAAGGTAACGAATAGCTTGCAAGAATTTTTTTCTTACTATCAACCACTGATATCGACGGTGTCATACCTTTTCCTTTTACGGGTCTATCATTTACATCAATGACCTCTCTAACTGCAGAACCTGTAAGCTCATCAACATCAACTTTCATAGTTACATCTTCAGATAAGTCATTAAATTGGATCGATCCATCCAGTTCAGAGATAATTGGCAACGTAAGAGGATCCCACTTTGCAATTAGAGTCCCAGGTTCAACAACCTTTTTGTTTGCAAACAATAATTCTGCTCCATAGGGAACCGAATATTTCTCAAGAAGATTTTCATCTTCATCTTGTATGGTTAGGACTCCATTTCTTGATGTAACTATTGCTTCTCCATTTTTCTTTTCAACAGTTTTTAATGAAGATTCAAAAACTACAGTTCCGCCTCTCAGAGTTGTGATAGAGTCATCTTCAGCAGTGCCTGACGCAGCCCCACCAATATGGAATGTTCTCATAGTTAGCTGTGTTCCGGGCTCACCAATTGATTGTGCAGCAACTACTCCTACTGCTTCTCCAATGTGAACCAAATGCCCTCGAGCTAAGTCTCTTCCGTAACATTTAGAACAAAGGCCTAGCTTCGCCTCACATGTTATTGGGGATCTTATTTTTACTTTTTTAATACCCGAATTTTGAAGTAGAATTGCAGATTCCTCGTCAAAGTGATGGCCTTTTTCAAAAAGTACTTTTTTGTCTTTCTTGATATCTTCTTGCAAGACTCTTCCTAAAATTCTTTCAGAAATTGTTTGGATAACAGATGCTCCATCAATAATTGCTTCTACAGTAATTCCATCCTCTGTTTCACAGTCTTCAACAGTTATTACTACATCCTGAGACACATCGACAAGTCTTCTTGTTAGGTATCCAGAATTTGCTGTTTTGAGTGCTGTATCGGCTAATCCTTTTCTTGCACCGTGAGTGGACGTGAAATATTCAAGCATAGAGAGACCTTCCCTAAAGTTTGAGGTTATAGCAGTTTCAATAATACTGCCGTCTGGCTTAGACATAAGACCTCTCATACCTGCAAGTTGTCTTATTTGTGCAGGTGAACCCCTTGCACCAGAGTCAGCATACATAAAAACACTATTGAATGATGGTACAACTTTCTCGTTACCATCTTTATCTACATCAACCTTATCTCCAAGCGCTTTCATCATTGAGGACGCTACTCTTTCATTTGTCCTTGACCAAATATCTATAATCTTGTTGTACTTTTCGCCTTTCGTTAGCAGTCCTGATTCAAACTGTTCTTCTATTCCCTGAACCTCGCCCTGGGCAGAACCAATAATATTATTCTTATCATCTGGTATCTCAAAATCATTAACACCGATTGATGCTCCAGATACTGTTGAATACTCAAATCCTAAATACATTAGTTGGTCAGCAAATAGTACAGAATCTTTCAAACCAAAGTCTTTATAAATATGAGAAATTAAATTAAGTATGTCTTTCTTCTTTTGTGTTTTGTTTACCCTAGTAAAGTCAACACCAGAAGGCATAATTTCATAGAGCAAACAACGACCTACTGTTGTTTCTAATGTACTCTTTGTATCTCCAACTAAAACTCTTACCTTTATTTTTTCGTGAAGACTAATTTGCTTTTCCAAATAAGCACGTTTAACTTCATGAACGTCGATAAAAGCTCTAACTTGCTTGCCTTCATCGGCACTCTCTTTTGTTAAATAATAGATACCTAAAACAACATCTTGGTTTGGTTGGATGATTGGTTCACCGCTTGCTGGAGAAAGAATATTATTTGTACTCATCATTAGTGCTCTAGCCTCCAATTGTGCCTCTAGAGATAATGGAACATGCACTGCCATCTGGTCACCATCAAAATCGGCATTAAATGCAGTGCAAACTAATGGATGTAATTGAATAGCCTTTCCTTCAATTAAAACTGGTTCAAAAGCCTGAATTCCAAGTCTATGTAATGTTGGTGCTCTATTTAATAAAACTGGATGCTCTCTAATTACCTCATCTAAGCAATCCCAAACTTCAGGGGTTTCTTCTTCAACAAGTTGTTTAGCTGCTTTAATTGTAATTGTTATGCCTTTTTGCTCAAGCCTATTAAATATAAAGGGTTTAAAAAGTTCTAGCGCCATCTTTTTTGGTAATCCGCATTGATGTAATTTCAGCGTAGGGCCTGAAACAACAACTGACCTTCCTGAGTAATCAACTCTTTTCCCAAGCAAGTTTTGTCGAAATCTTCCTTGTTTACCCTTAATCATATCTGCCAAAGATTTAAGAGGTCTCTTATTAGTTCCGAGAATTGCTCTTCCTCTTCTACCATTATCAAGTAAAGCATCAACAGATTCTTGAAGCATTCTTTTTTCGTTTCTAACTATTATCTCTGGAGCTCCTAGTTCAAGAAGTCTTTTCAGTCTGTTATTTCTATTTATCACTCTTCTATAAAGATCATTTAAATCAGATGTGGCAAATCTTCCTCCATCTAATGGAACCAAAGGTCTTAGATCTGGAGGCAATACTGGTAATACATTCATTATCATCCATTCTGGCTTTTGCCCGCTGTCTTTAAATGCTTCCATAAGCTTTAATCTTTTTTGAAGTTTCTTAATCTTTGTCTCAGATGCACTTGTATCAAGCTCTTCTCTTATTTCTTGGATACTTTTTTCAATATCTACTTCAGATAACAATATTTGAACTGCTTCAGCTCCCATCATTGCTGTAAAGTCATCATCATATTCATCAAGAGCTTCGTAATATTCATCTTCTGTAAGAAGTTGTCCTTTCTCTAAATCTGTAATTCCCGGTTCTACGACTACAAAGCTTTCATAATAAAGAACTCTTTCGATTTCTCTTAAAGTCATATCTAGGAATAGTCCAATTCTTGAAGGGAGTGATTTCAGAAACCATATATGGGCTACTGGTGAAGCAAGCTCAATATGGCCCATTCTATCTCTTCTTACTTTTGTTGCTGTTACTTCAACACCACATTTTTCGCAAATTACTCCTCTGTGCTTTCTTCTCTTATATTTTCCACACAAACATTCAAAATCTTTGATAGGGCCAAAAATTCTTGAGCAAAATAAACCATCTCTTTCTGGCTTAAATGTTCGGTAATTTATAGTCTCAGGTTTCTTAACTTCTCCCCATGACCATGATCTAATCATTTGTGGGGATGCAAGACCACATGAAATAAGATCAAAATTTCTTTTTGAGCTTTTGTTTATATTTTTGATAATATCTTGCATTTTATTCCTCCGAGCTGTCCTCTAATTCAAGATTTATGCCAAGCGCCTTTATCTCTTTGCTTAATACATTAAACGATTCTGGAACTCCAGATTCGACTTCATAGTTTCCATCAACAATATTTTTATAAACTTTTGACCTACCGCTTATATCATCTGATTTGACAGTTAACATCTCCTGTAACGTATATGCTGCGCCGTATGCCTCTAGAGCCCAAACTTCCATTTCACCGAACCTTTGTCCACCAAATTGAGCTTTACCACCTAGAGGTTGTTGTGTTACAAGACTATAGGATCCGGTTGATCTTGCGTGCATCTTATCGTCAACTAAATGATTCAGTTTTAACATATACATGTAACCAACCGTTACTGGTCTGTCGAATTTCTCTCCAGTCCTTCCATCGAAAAGTGTAAACTGCCCACTTTCTGGTAAATCAGCGTATTTTAGAAGCTTTTTAATTTCCACTTCATTTGCACCGTCGAAAACAGGAGTTGCAAAAGGCACGCCCTCTCTAAGGTTTTCTGCTAGCTCTCTAAGCTCTATTTCCTTCAGTGATGAGATCTCATCATCTTCTCTAGGCCCAAATGAGTAAATATCCTTTAAAACTTTTTTAACGTTATCAAATTTTTCTTTGTTCTTTATCATCCTGTCGATCTTATCGCCCAATCCCTTAGCTGCCAGACCTAAATGGGTTTCAAGGATTTGACCAACATTCATTCTTGATGGTACTCCTAGGGGATTTAATACAATATCAATTGGTTCGCCATTTTCGTCATAAGGCATATCTTCCACTGGAATTATGCTTGAAATAACCCCCTTGTTACCATGCCTTCCTGCAAGTTTATCTCCCGCTTGTATTCTTCTCTTTACTGCTAGATACACTTTTATTACAGATAAAACTCCAGGGGCTAAATCATTGCCACCTTCGATCTTCTTTTTGAAGATTGCCATTTTTTCTTTGTTTTCTGCTTGATAGCGCTTAAATTGGTCTGCAACATTCTTTTGAAGATCTGATATTTTTTTACTTTTAACTTTAAGTTTAAGAACATCTTCAAGATCCATTTCATCAAGGATTGTTTTTGTTATCTTTCCTTTTTCTTTAATTAAGTTTTCTTGTTTTAGAGCTTGCATGATTGAGTTTTTCAGTGAATTAGTAACAATTCGCATTTCATCATCTAAATCTTTGCTGTACTCAGAGACCATGAGAGATTCATTGCTTTTAGCTCTTGGATTTTTATCAACCCCATCTCTTGTAAAGATCTGGACATCAATGACAGTACCACTTACGCTTGATGGCACTCTTAATGATGTATCTTTAATATCAGACGCTTTTTCCCCAAATATGGCTTTTAACAATTTTTCTTCTGGAGACAATTGAGATTCACCTTTTGGTGTGACTTTCCCTACAAGAATATCGCCAGCATCAACTTTAGCACCCACGTAAACTATTCCATTTTCATCAAGCTTAGAAAGCGCAGATTCACTTACTCCAGGAATATCAGAAGTTATTTCTTCCATTCCTAATTTGGTATCTCTTGTAATACAAGTGAGTTCTTGGATATGGATACTTGTTAAACGGTCGTCCTGGACAACTTTTTCAGATAGAAGTATAGAGTCCTCATAATTGAATCCATTCCAAGGCATGAAGGCTATTCTCATATTTTGACCAATAGCTAGTTCTCCAAGATCAATTGACGGACCATCGGCAATAATATCCCCAGCTTTCACAGAGTCACCCCTTTTTACTAGCGGTCTTTGGTTAATGCAAGTATTTTGATTTGAACGTGTATATTTTATTAGGTTATAGATATCTACGCTTACTCCGCCACCGCTTGATACCTTTATAACAATTCTTCCGCCGTCAACTGAATCTACAATTCCGGGATTATTTGCAACTATACAAACTCCAGAATCTCTGGCAACCTGTCTCTCAAGACCAGTTCCAACTAAAGGTTTCTGAGGCATTAATGTTGGTACTGCTTGCCTCATCATGTTAGATCCCATTAAAGCTCTGTTAGCATCATTATTTTCCAAGAAAGGAATTAAAGAAGCAGCAACCGACAAGACTTGCTTAGGAGAAACATCCATGAGGGTTATCATTCCAACACTTACCAAAGAAGTTTCGCCTTTATGTCTTGCTGTCACAAACTCCCCTTTGATTTTTCCTTTCTTATCAAGCTCTATATTCGCTTGGGCAACATAATGGTTACCTTCCATTATTGGTGATAAATAAACAATTTCATCAGTGACCTTTCCATCTTTCACAACTCTATAAGGAGTTTCAATGAATCCATACTTATCAGTTCTTGCATATGTTGATAATGAATTGATCAAACCAATATTTGGTCCTTCTGGTGTTTCAATTGGACAGACTCTTCCATAATGAGTTGGGTGGACATCTCTTACCTCAAACCCTGCTCGTTCTCTTGATAGACCACCTGGACCTAATGCAGATACTCTTCTTTTATGAGTGACTTCTGATAAAGGATTATTTTGATCCATAAATTGAGAAAGTTGTGATGATCCAAAAAACTCTTTAAATGCTGCAGTGATAGGTTTTGCATTAATAAGATCTGATGGAATATACCCCTCTGTTTCAGCCATTCCTAGTCTGTCTTTCACCGCTCTTTCGACTCTAACTAAAGCAATTCTTAATTGGTTAGCAGTCATCTCACCAACAGATCTTATACGTCTATTTCCAAGATGATCAATATCGTCCACGGTATCCCTACCATTTCTAATATCAACAAGTTTTTTCAAAACAGCAACGATATCTTCTTTAGTAAGAACATGTATGTCTTTTCTGTCGTCGACTTTCAATCGCCAATTTAATTTCATTCTTCCAACATCCGACAAATCATATCTGTCTTCAGAGAAGAAAAGATTATTGAATAATATTTCCGTAGATTCTTTCGTTGGTGGCTCACCTGGTCTAAGCATTCTGTAAATGTCGATTAATGCTTCAGCTCTACTGTTACTTGTGTCGTTTCTTAATGTATCAGCCAAAAATGAGCCGCTATCAATGGTGTTTGTGTAAATTATTTTGAAAGATTCTGTTTTTGCCTCAATCAATTTCTTTAGGACAGGTTTTTCTAGTAATGTATTAGCAGGGAAAAGGACCTCTCCAGTTGATGTATCTACTATATCTTCAGCCAGAATTTGGCCAATAAATTCATCTGAATTAACTTTTATCGTTTTTGATTTCTGTTTTGAAAAATCAGCTGCAATTTTTGCGTTGATTCTCTTGCCTGACATTACTTCTTTTCCTGCAACCTCTATAGAAAAATCAAAAGCTTTGCCTTTAAGGTTATCTTGAGAAATATCTAAATGAACATCACCGTTCTTAATATTAATATTTAGGAATTCATAGAACGAAGACAAAATATCATTATCTGTCATATTCAGAGATTTAAGAATTGCTGTAGCAGGAAACTTTCTTTTTCTATCGATTCTTGCGTAAATCAAATCTTTAGCATCAAATTCATAATCAAGCCAAGATCCTCTATATGGTATTATTCGCGCGGCATATAGAACTTTGCCAGAGGAATGTGTTTTACCTTTGTCATGGTCAAAAAATACTCCTGGAGATCTGTGAAGTTGAGAAACTACTACTCTTTCTGTTCCATTTACAACAAAACTGCCGTCTTTAGTCATTATTGGAATTTCTCCAAGAAAAACTCTGTCTTCCCTTACGCCGTTTTCTTTAATTGTCTTATAACTTGTTGCTTTATCCATAATCCTTAGTTGTAGATTTACATACAAAGGAACTGCATATGAAATGCCTTTGGTTTTGCATTCTTCAGGAGTATATAGGCATTCGCCTAGCTCGTAAGATATAAAATCTAATGCAGCATTGTTTGAAGCACTATTGATTGGAAAGACTGATTTAAATACTTCTTCAAGTCCTCTTGATTCTCTTTTATCTGGATCACAATCAGCTTGCAAAAATTCGGTGTAAGAATCAGTTTGAGTTTTAATTAGGAATGGCAATTCCATGACATTTGGTAGAGTACCAAATTGTCTTCGAATGCGTTTTTTCTCAGTAAAAGAGTATGTCATTATTTTAGCTTAATGAATTACTTCATTTCAGCTTGTGCGCCAGCTTCTTGCAGCGCGGCTACCAATGCTTCTGCATCTTCCTTTTTTACTCCTTCCTTAACGGTTTTAGGAGCACCATCAACTAAATCCTTTGCCTCTTTAAGCCCTAAATCTGTTGCAGCTCTTACAGCTTTTATAACTGCGACTTTTTTATCGCCAGAAGCTGTTAAAACTACATCGAAAGCACTTTTTTCTTCAGCTGCCTCTCCACCTCCTGCATCACCTGCTGGAGCAGCGCCGGCTGCTGGTGCTGCTGCTACTGCAGCTGCAGTAACACCAAACTTTTCTTCGATTGCCTCAATTAACTCAACTAAGTCCATAACGGACATACTTGATATTGATTCTAAAATTTCGTCTTTTGTTTTAGTTGCCATAAATTCTCCTTAACCTTTTTGCTCTTTCACTGCTGCGAGTGTGCGAGCAAGTTTTGAAGGAACCTCATTAATAAGAGATGCAATTTTACCCAAAGGTGCCTTCAAAAGTCCAGCAAATTTTGAAATAGCTTCATTAAATGTTGGTAAATTAGCTAATTTATCGATTTCTGATGCATCTAAATGCATTCCGTCAATAGATAAACCCTTGATATCAAGGTTTTCATTTGCCTTTGAAAACTTTTTTAAAATCTTTGCTGCAGCACCAGGTTCTTCATAAGAAAAAGCTAACATTGTAGGGCCATTAAGATATTCATCAATCCCTTCATAACTAGTTCCCTTTAAACCTCTTTTCACAAGAGAATTTTTAACAATTCTAAACTTTACGTTAGCCTTGAATCCTTCTGATCTAAGTTCTGATGCCTCTGATACTTTCAAACCACGCGCATCAGCTAACACTAACGACGAGGAATTTTCTGCTAAATTAGCTACTTCAGAAACTATCTTCTTTTTTTCTTCTATATTTAATGCCATAACAATATCTTTTTCAAAGAATAGATAATAACTAATGAAACTTAGAAACTATCTATGAAGGATATTAAGCAATGCACCTTCAGTCTTTGATGTCTCAAAATTGAGAAGCGTCAATTTTATACCCTGGACCCATAGTTGTCGAGAGATAAATGTCTTTTATGTAAATGCCTTTTGATGAAGCAGGTTTTAGACGCTTTAGTTCATCCATAAAAGCATCTAAATTTTCTGAAATTTGCTTCTTATCCATTTCAACACTTGCAACTGTCCCATGAATAACACCTTCTTGGTCTGCCTTGAATCTTGCTTGACCGTGTTTAACATCCTTGACCGCTTTTTCAATATTCTCTGTGACAGTTCCTGATTTTGGATTTGGCATTAAGCCTTTTGGTCCTAAGGTTTTTGCAAGTTTACTTACTGACTTCATTTGTGATGGTGTAGTAATAGCTACGTCAAAATCTATTGGATCTTTGGAATACTTTTCAATGAGGTCATCAGCACCTATAAAATCAGCACCTGCTTTTTTGGCTTCATCAGCTTTATCTCCATCCACAAACGCAGCAACTACAACCTTTTTCCCTAAAGTATTCGGTAGTGTAATTGAGCCTCTGACATTTTGGTCTGATTTTTTTGGATCTATACCAAGCCTTACTGAAATATCAATAGACTCTGTAAAATTTCTTTTAGGCTGAGAAATTATAAAATCTAAAACTTCATCTGTTTTGTAAGATTTTTCTACGTCAAATGACTTTAGCGACTTCTTAAATTTTGATTCTTTCATTTACTTGACCTCAATGCCCATGCTTCTAGCTGTGCCAGATATAACCTTAATGGCAGCATCGATATCATGACAATTTAAATCTTCCATTTTCATTTCAGCAATTTCTTTGACTTTATCTACAGAAATCTTTGCTACTTTATTTCTATTTGGTTCACCACTTGCCTTATCAATTCCAGCAGCTTTCTTCAGTAAAACTGCGGCTGGTGGTGATTTTGTAATAAAAGTAAATGACCTGTCTTCAAAGACTGTTATTTCAACAGGAACTTTGATGCCTTTTTCTAATTCTTTTGTTTTCTCATTAAAAGCATTACAAAAATCCATAATATTTAAACCATGTTGTCCAAGGGCAGGGCCTACTGGAGGACTTGGGTTAGCTCCCCCTGCCGGTACTTGTAATTTGATTATTGTCATTACTTCTTTTGCCATTATGCTTTCTCAACCTGTGAAAAATTAAGTTCTACTGGTGTAGCTTTTCCAAAAATGCTAACGGAAACTTTAATAAGATTTTTTTCGTAGTCAACCTCTTCAACAGTGCCATTAAAATCATTAAATGGCCCATCATTGATTCTGACGGTCTCACCAGATTCAAAAACAGTCTTGAATTTTGGAGTCTCAGTAGCTTCATCTACTCTATTTACAATATTGTTGAGCTCTTTCTCTGTAAGTGGTACTGGCTTATTTCTGGAGCCTCCAATAAATCCCATTACATTAGGAGTTTTTCTAACAAGGTGCCAGGTGTCGTCGTTCATTTCCATTTGAATCAACATATATCCAGGAAAAAATTTTCTTTCTAGTTGTTTTTTTTGTCCTTTTTTAAGCTCAGTTACTTGTTCTGTAGGTATCATTATTTCACCAAAGCTTTTTTTAAGTCCTGATAAATCAATTCTCTCCTCGAGAGCAAGTTTTACTTTCTTTTCACAGTTTGAATATGCTTGTATAACGAACCAATTCATGTTTATCCCAATATAAAGCTTGATAAAAACGACAATAGGGTATCTAGGCCCCAAAAGACTAAAGCAAGGATGAGTATCATTATTAACACAATTACTGACATCTGAGTTGTCTCACCTCTACTTGGCCATACTACTTTTGCAACTTCAGACCTTGCATCACCAATTAGCTTTACTGCACCTTTTCCAAAATTGGTCTGCGAAAGCAAGCCTAATGAAATAATTAGTAACCCTACCAGCAATAAGACTCTATAAAGTAAGCCAAGGTTTTCTAAGTATGTGAACAAAATAACAGCAGAGAATCCAGCAATAATGGATATTGTCCAAATAATTTTATTTACTGTTTCATTCATGGTCTAGTAATGGCAGGCCTGGAGGGAATCGAACCCACAACCTGCGGTTTTGGAGACCGCCGCTCTGCCAATTGAGCTACAGGCCTTTGCAGTCTCCTTATTATAAATTTTCAAGAAACTATGACAAATTATTAGTCAAGAATCTTGAGAACAATACCAGCTCCTACAGTTCTACCACCTTCTCTAACAGCAAAGCTTAATCCCTCTTCCATTGCGATTGGTGCTATGAGCTCACAGTTTAATTCATCAACTGTATCTCCTGGCATAACCATTTCTACACCATCAGGAAGGTTAACTTCACCTGTTACGTCAGTAGTTCTGAAATAGAACTGAGGTCTATAACCTTTGAAGAAAGGTGTATGTCTACCACCTTCTTCTTTACTTAAAACAGTAATTTTAGCTGTAAATTTTGTATGCGGAGTAACTGATCCAGGAACTGCAAGAACTTGTCCTCTTTCAACAGCTTCTCTTTCAGTTCCTCTTAAAAGAACACCACAGTTCTCACCAGCTCGTCCTTCGTCAAGAGTTTTTCTAAACATTTCGACTCCGGTGCAAGTGGTTTTCGCAGTTTCTTTTATCCCAACAATTTCCAGATCATCACCAGTTTTAACAATTCCTCTTTCAACTCTTCCGGTAACTACAGTACCTCTTCCAGAGATTGTGAAGACGTCTTCAATTGGCAATAGGAATGGCTTATCGATTGGTCTTTCAGGCTCAGGGAAGTAGCTATCGAGCGATTTTACAAGCTCAACAACGCTTTCGATGTATTTAGCATCACCTTCAAGAGCTTTTAATGCACTTCCTCTAATAATTGGTGTATCGTCACCTGGGAAATCATACTTGTCTAAAAGTTCTCTAACTTCCATCTCAACAAGCTCTAGAAGTTCTTCGTCATCGACCATATCAGCCTTGTTTAAGTAAACAACGATATTTGGCACGCCAACCTGCTTAGCCAAAAGAATATGTTCTCTTGTTTGTGGCATAGGACCATCAGCAGCACTTACAACCAATATAGCACCATCCATCTGTGCTGCACCTGTAATCATATTTTTTACATAGTCAGCGTGTCCTGGACAGTCTACGTGAGCATAGTGTCTTTGATCACTACTATATTCAACATGTGAAGTTGCAATTGTGATACCTCTTTCTTTCTCCTCTGGAGCATTATCAATACCTTCAAAAGCGACTGCTTCACCACCAAATGTATCTGCACAAACTTTAGTTAATGCAGCTGTTAACGTTGTCTTACCATGGTCGACGTGTCCTATAGTACCCACGTTGATGTGTGGTAAGCTTCTATCAAATTTTTCTCTTGCCATAATTCCCTCTACTGTTTGGAGCTCATAACCGGATTTGAACCGGTGACCTCTTCCTTACCAAGGAAGTGCTCTACCTACTGAGCTATATGAGCG
>MDTD01019980.1_pt1 | contig 16735 bp, 13 predicted proteins | sample 811221 | NCBI WGS metagenome assembly MDTD01 (sample SAMN05326646, study PRJNA326480) | marine metagenome | isolation source: seawater | place: Pacific Ocean: South West | collected 2011 | reverse complement strand
GCCGCGCCGAGACCGACGACATGGCCACCAAGGAAGAATTCGACGCCGCGGCCGAGGCCATCAAGGCCGTCACCGAGGTTCGCGCGTCGTTCGTCCCCTCCTCGCCCTCGCTCGCCCGCGACGACGAGTTCCCGTCGTCGTTCTCGTCATCATCATCATCATCATCGTCATCATCATCGTCATCATCATCGTCATCATCATCATCATCATCATCATCATCACCGACTGACCCGCGACGAACGCCGTCCGCAGACGACGCAAGAGGAAATGCTCCAACTCTACGGTCTCTTCAAGCAAGCCAACGTCGGCGACGTCAACGTCCCGCGTCCGGGCATGCTCGACTTCAAGGGCAAGGCGAAGTGGGACGCGTGGAACGCGCGAAAGGGCGCGTCCCGGGAAGACGCGATGACGGCGTACGTCACCCTCGTCGCCGAGCTCAGGGCCAAGTATGGGAAATAAATGGACGTGTTTTTCGTTTCGGCGCGCGCGCACGGTGTAAAGACGTCGCATTCGCGCATTCATTCGTCTCCTCCAGTCTCGAGCTCGACGCGCCTCGAGCGGGCCGTTCGCGCGCGAGTTGGCGCTCGACGCCGTCGACGTCACACGCGCGCGAGCGAGAGGGCGCGCGCGACGCGGCGACGCGACCGTGGACGCGGACGAGCGAGACGCGAGCGCGCGCGGCGACGCGAGGGAGACGCGAGCGCGTGAGCGCCGAGACGCGAGGATTGGGCGCGCGGGGACGCGGTCGTGACGACGCCGACGACGACGACGCCGAAAAGCCGGTCGTGACGACGACGGCGCGCGAGGGCGAACGCGGAGAGGACGCGCGAGGTCGTCGAGCGCGAGATGAGCGCGAGACGGGAGAACGGGGTGCGTGAGACGCCGACGCGCGCGCGGTCAGAGAGGGTGGAAATTTTAATTTTTTGGAAATTCCTCGGGAAGCGCGCGAAAAGGGAAGGGAAGACTGACGACGAGCGACGATCGTGCGCGCGCGTAGGAGACGGACAGTGGGGATGAGACACTCGTTCGTGCGTATTCTCCGGTGTTGCGAAGCGGAGAGTACGGAGAGGTTGGATGCAGAGAGGCGATGGAGGACGCGGTGGTGCTCGACGACGACGTCTCGGTTGAGGGCGCGAGCGACGTGGTGGCGTTTTACGGCGTCTTTGATGGACACGGTGGACGCGCTGCGGCGGAATTTTTACGCGAGAATCTCATGAAGAACGTGATAGAGAATGAGAACTTTATGAGCGATCCTGAGCGCGCGTTGAAGGAGGCGTTTTTGAGGACAGATGAAGATTTTTACGGCGCCGCTCCGGGAGAGACTAGCGGAAGCACGGGATTGGCGGCGTGCGTCATCGGAGGTAAGTTATACATCGCGAACGCTGGAGACTGTCGAGCGGTGTTGAGTCGTAAAGGAAAAGCGATAGATCTCTCGCAAGACCAGAAGCCGAGCTCTCAGGGAGAATTGGAGCGAATTAAAAAGGCGGGTGGTTTCGTCGAGGACGGATACGTCAACGGTTTGCTCGGCGTCTCGAGAGCGTTCGGAGATTGGCACATCGAGGGTCTCAAGGGACGAGGAGGGAAGGCTGGTCCGGTCACCGTCGATCCTGAGATAGAAAAGACGCGTTTGACGGAAGATGACGAGTTTTTAATCCTCGCCTGCGATGGTTTGTGGGACGTGTTCAGCTCTCAAAACGCCATCGACATGGCTCGAACGAGCCTCCGTCAGCACAATGATCCCACCACCACGGCACGCGAGCTCGCGACGGAGGCATTGCGTAGGCATAGTTCCGATAACGTCTCCGTCGTGTGCGTTTGTCTGACTCCGGAAGCACCGAAAAAGGAATCTTACATTCGCACGGCGCCGAGTCTGTTGCGGTCGCTCTCGACGGAAGCCATGTCGATGGTTTCGAAAGCCATGACGGATGATGCAAACTCGCCCGCTGTACCGGAAGAATTCGCACCGAAGCGCGTGTCAAGCATACGCAATTTGAATCTGACTCACGCGAGGTCCGGTTCAGATTCCAATTCCAGTTCGTTTGAGATGGCGTCACAACCCTCCGCCGAGCAAGTCTCGGGAGTTTTAGACAGTATCGCGTCCTTGAACATGAGAAATAGAGTCCAAACGGGCGCATTAGGTTTAGAAAGGCTCGACAGTGGTCACATCCCCACACAGAGCACCGGGAGTGAGCTCGATACGCTCGAAGAGGAAAGTTGAGTCTACCTAAACTTGTAATTAACACACGTCATCCCACGTTCGCGTTCTCCATGACAACGTCGCACGCCTCGTAGTAAATCTCGCCTAAACGTGCGATCACCGGTTTAGAGTCGGAACTTTCACGAATCAAGCTGGCTCGTAAATTTATGACGCTATCGATGAAACGTCCAGGACGCAAATCTCTCGTGTCCAAGCCCGTCACGTTCGACGCCCTCTCGATGCGAGGCTGGAATCCCCGAGTCGTCGCTTTGAGCTTAATCTTTCCGTCCGATCCGTGCGCATCTTGCGCCTCTTGGTCGAGTTTTTCTTTCGTTTCATCCAATATTTTCGCCAGGAGGGCGCGTCTCTGTGCCACCGTGTTCACCGTGACGAGCTCCTTGATGAGCGTGGACTCCGCCTTTGGAAGTTCAGAGGGAGCAAACGATCCCGAAAGGACGGTTTCGCTGTACACTCCGGTCTCGTCGACGTGTTTCGAAAGCTGTCTCGCGGTTTCGCGAACGATGATGACTTGATACAGGAGATCCCAGTTTGGAATCTGCTCCTGCAGTTCCAATTCGTCCACGAGCTGCGCGGCGGCGCGTTCAATCTTCTCCACGCTCACGGCTGGAACCTCGACGTCGCCGAGCACGCGTCCACCCCCTCTGTGCGCCGTGCGTATGACTTCAAATCGTTCTTCGTTGCTCTTCAACCTCGCGACGAGTTGTACGACTTTGATCTCATCCGTGAAGGAATCCGTCACCGTCGCCAGCGTCTCCTCCTTGATGGCGTTCAGCAGCGATACCAACTGTAAATCTCCACTCGCCTCGCTCGCCCGCACGTACGCCCCGAGCGCGGCTAAAAACGATCCATCCAACTCCTCGAAGTGCGACTGCACCACCGATCGAAGCACCGCGCGCTTATCCACCGTCTCCGCCGGCGTCTCTCGGTGCTCCGCCTCGCTCGCCTCGTTGAGCACCTCCGTCGCCGCCTCCTCCACGAATATCCCCTGCACCGTCTCTCGAATGATCGCGTCCAACACCGCGCTCGCCGCATCGACCCGTTTCGCCGTCTCGTCGTCCTCCGCCTCGCCCTCGCTCTCCGTCGACGCGCGCGGTGGCGGTCGAGCCGCCGAACGACCGCGCCCAATCCTTCGCGGCACCACCATCCCGCGCCTCGACGTCGACGCCGACTTCGACGCCGAAGAGGCGAAACACGAAGACACCGTCGTCGTCGCCATCACCACCGCCGGCATCGCCACCGTCTGCCGCTCGTCGGCGTCGCGTCCGAGACCGCGCGCGCGCGTCCGTCCGTCGTGCGCTTTCCACCGTCTTCTTCGCATACCACACAGCGCTCCAAACATCCCATTATGACTCGTGTGTCCCCTCCCCACGGAAATACACGCGAAAACTAAAAACGCAAGCCGGACACCCGGAAACGCCGAGACGCGCGCGACCGCAGAGCGACGCGCGCGGAGGACGACACGCGCGGGCGCTGGCCACGTCACCGCGGGCGCGCGGCGAAACGTTACATTCGTTCCGTTCCGTTCCGTGACGCGCGCGAGGTGACGCGCGCGAGGCGTCGCGCGCTCTTCATTCACTCGGCGCCTCGCCCATCGACGCCCGGTCGCGAGCGTTTGGTGGTTCGTTCGGGACGCGCGCATCGGCGACGAGCGCGCGCGAGGCGAGCGCGTGGACGCGCGGGCGAGTCGCTCGGCGCGTGAGGAGATTTTACCGCGCGCGGCCGCGGGCGCGAGAGACGCGATCGGGCGTCGCGCGCGCGGCGAGGGGCGACGAACACGCGAGGGCACGCGAGGTGCCCAGTCAGCTTGGAGGAGAAAGAGAGAGAGAGAGGGGGATTCGCGGAGAGAGCGCGAGAGCGAGAGCGAGAGCGCGCTTCGTGAAACGGGGGTGATAGAGAGAAGAGGGTGATAGAAGACATTCTTTTAGAGGAAAGGGGATACGCACGAGGGCGGCGAAGATGGACGACCCGGTGCCCGTGTTGGCGCCGCCGAGACGGGGGACGCGAAACACCCCGGCGCGCGTGGCGCTCGGGTTTAACGTCAAGGAGGATGCTCTGGATGACAGATCGGTCGGGGACGCGGATTCGCCGACTGCTGTTGTCGACGGGACGCTGGTGCGCACGGCGTCGGGGAGCGCTGGATTTGATAGCGACGATGGAGAAAAGACGAGCCTATTGAGCGCCAAGGAGTTGACGGTGCCGAATCACGACATTCGCATCATGTTGAAGAATGGATCTTCAAAGCCGATGGAAGTTTTGAGATCGCACATGGTGACGTCTTTAACGTTGAGTATGAAACCGGAATGGTTTATGAAACATCAACACGTATTTTCTCGATCGAGTCGCCTGCTTTTGGGCGGTTCGTCGCTACCGGAGGAAATGACGCAGAATGATTTGTACAACAAACTCGACGATCCGAATGAATATCGAGAGGTGGTGATGAAACTCGCCGATTTGCAGTATATTCGTGTGAAGGCGGTAGTCAACGTCAATGAAGCCGGTGATATCGATGAACGCGAATATTGGCTGCCTCTGAACAAGTCGCAAACCGTCGGTGAAATTAAGAGGCTGGTCGCCTCGGCTGACGGCTTGGAATCGGCGAATGAAAAATTGCTCTCAAACGTCGACATGTCGACGGGCATGAGCATGGTGTTGCGCGGCAAAGAGCTCGACAACGATATCACGGTGGAAAGCCAAGGTTTGGAACACAACGCTCTGGTACACTTGTTCGTCAAGCGCGACGCCAACGTCAGCGTCGCGATGCGAGGCAACAACCAACTCGAGATTAAGCTCAACGTGAACAAAACGGCGGATAGCATGCGCGATAATTTGAACGTGAATATGTCGACCATGGCGGGATCTTTAGATAGCGCGAGATACACTCGAAGGAACGGCAGCATTTCCATCTACCCGCGATCGGGTTTGAGAAGCGGACCGCTGAGCGCGTACGGCGGACGAGAGGGCACGTCTCTCGAGTTGCGCCCACACTTGCCTCGAACGTCTCCCCGGTACGGATCATCGAACCCTGTTTCGATCGTATCGCCTCATTCGGCGACGTTCGGCGCTAACTCTTTCGGGGGTAGAAGTGTGATCGGCTCATCTTGGAGTTACAGGTCGCCCTTGCTCAATCGAGGACCTCTGGAAAAAGCAAAATCGGTTTCGCCGCCGAGCGCACCGACGACGCCATTCGGTAGTCCCGGCGCTCTGCCTGCATCGTTCGATTTGGCTCGAGAGGGCTTACTCATGGGCAAGGCACCGCAGCTGTCTCAGGGTGGTAACGGCGGCGCCTACTTTTTGAAGGGCGTCGACGGCAAGCCCGCCGCGGTCTTCAAGCCCGCCGACGAGGAACCATTCGCTCCGAACAATCCGAGAGGACATCGCAGTAGTTTGAACGGTGAAGGTATGCGAAAGGGTACCAAGGCTGGGGAGGGCGCGACCCGCGAGGTTGCGGCGTACCTGCTCGATCACGGAGGTTTCGCCGGCGTTCCGGCGACGTCGCTCGTCCATCTGACGGATGGTAACGGGCAAGACGACGACGACGGAAAGCTCGGATCACTTCAAGAATACGTTGAAAATACCGCAGAGGCTGAAGGATACGGTCCAAGCATGTTTCCCACGGATGAAGTGCACAGAATCACCGTTCTCGACATTCGCTTGGCCAACACGGATCGAAACGCCGGTAACATTCTCTGTCGAAGCGACGAGAAAGGTAAAGTTGTGTCGTTGATTCCCATCGATCACGGTTACGCCCTTCATCACACGCTCGAAGATGTGTGTTTCGAATGGGAATTCTGGCCGCAAGCATCGATTCCTTACGGCGAAGACGTTAAAGAGTACGTCGAACTCCTCGACGCCGACGCCGACATCGAATACTTGCGCGAAAACGACATCGAGCTTCAGGCTTCGTCCGAACGCGTCTTGCGCGTGTGCACGCTCCTTCTCAAGGAGTCTCTCAAGCGCGATTTCACCGCGGCGAACATCGCCTCCATGCTCAGTCGAAAGATGATCAACCGGAAATCAGACATTGAAAAAATAGCCGCCCAAGCGGCGTCAACCGCCATCGCCGAGGGTCGCTCCGAGCGAGGTCTCCTGGTGCATAAATCGCCGGAGAATGGCTCGTTTTGGAACGATTTGGCCGGTGACGAAGTTGCCGAATCGCGTTTCATGACGCAATTCACCAAACTTCTCATCGCTTACCTCGACGACTACGAACCCGGCGCGACAGATTGAGCTTTCCATTCGGCGTTTTCAATCGTCGACGCGTCTCCGCACCGAGACGAGGCGCCGCCCCGCCGCCGCCTCGTCTCCGTCCGCTGTACCATACACGACCGGCGCGTGTTCAATTCACCGCGCGTACATAAAAAACAATGTACAAACGTGTATACTTGTAATAAATACTCCACCGTTCATCGTGTGCACACCCTCCGACGAACCTTCCCTCTCGTCGCCGCGCGCGCGTTATCCGCGCGGCGTCGAGGAGGAATAAAACGATGAATGGCGCGCGCGCCCTCGACATCGCGCGGTCGTCACACGGCGACGCCCGCGCGCGAACGCCATGGGCGCGAAATCGTTCGATGACATGTTCGCGTGCACGCCCGCGTCGCTCACCAAGCTTCGCGGACGCGCGCACGCCCGCGCGACGCCCCGAAGCGACGGCGCGCGCGATTACTCGCCCGTGGCGTTCCCGAACGCGCGCGAGGAGGGGGCGGAGATCGCGGACGCGTTCGGTGACATGTTTCTCGCGTCGCCGGCGTCGTTGAAAAAGATGCGATCGAGCGCAAGCGGTGGGTTCGGGTCGCCGGTGGCGTGCGTCGTCGCGGAGCGCGGGGAGGCGAGAGGGGCGGCGGCGGCGGCGGCGAAGGAGACGATGAGTTTTTCGGAGATGTTTACGAGCTCGCCGGCGGATTTGGCCAAGATGCGACGATCGAACGTCGGTGGATCCGAGCGTGGGAACTCGATCGTCGCGCCGGAGGTCAGAGGGGACGGTCGAGCGCGCGTGGAGGCGTTCGCTGGGATGTTCGCGGGCTCGCCGGCGGATTTGGCCAAGATGCGAGGCAAGCCGAGAGCGGCGGTACCGTATCAAGACGCGCGAGGAGGGACGCACGCGAGGTTTCCAGTCGTCGCGCCTAATTTTCAAGCCATGTTTACGAGCTCTCCGAGCGATTTGAACAAGATGCGAAGCGGGAGAAGTTCGAAGAAGAGTCTCGGCGTGGAACACGACAGATTCGAGGTGACGTACTTGCTCATCGCTCCGAACGAGACGGCGGCGCGGGAGAAGGTTTTAGAGATCTGCCTCGAGCAAACGGTGGAGTTACCGGCGGCGCTCGTTCCCGAAGGGACGTGGATTCGCGAGCACGTCGTGGGAAGATTGGAATCTCTCTCTAAACCGAAGACGGGACCGCACGCGCGGCGTCCCGACGCGTGGAACGCCGTCATCAGCTACCACGCGGACACCGCGGGCGGTGAGTTAACCCAACTCGTCAACGTGATTTTCGGCAACACGAGTATGAAGGAAACTGTGATGGTCATGGACGTCGACTTGCCGCAATGTGTGTTGCGCGAATACCCGGGACCGCGTTTCGGGGTTGATGGTTTGCGTCACCTCTTGCGCGTGCCCGAAGGTCCCTTGGTCATGACGGCGCTCAAACCCATGGGCTTGTCGAGCCAAGAGTTGGCGGAGATCGCCTACGGATTCGCCAAGGGCGGCATCGATATCATCAAGGACGATCACGGGCTGGCGGATCAGCCGTACAGCCCTTTTGACGAACGCGTGCGCATGTGCGCCGAGGCCGTCGCTCGCGCCAATGCGGAGACTGGTCGAAACGTTTTATACGCGCCCTGCATCAACGCCCCGGCGCACCTGGTGATTTCTCGCGCGCACGCTGCGCGACAAGCCGGCGCGGGCGCTGTTTTGATGATTCCCGGCATCACCGGTCTCGACACGGTGCGAGACCTCGCCGCGGATCCGAGCTTTGGCCTTCCCATCATCGCCCACCCCGCGTTGCTCGGGTGCATGCTCGGCGGAGGAAGCACGAATAGAGTAGCGGGATTTAGTCACGAGGTGTTGCTTGGGGTGTTGCCTCGCCTCGCGGGCGCGGACGCCACGGTGTTCCCATCCTTCGGCGGTCGGTTTGGGTTTAGCGTCGAGGAGTGCCAAGCCATAAACGCCGGGTGCACGCGTCCGATGGGCAACCTTCCCGCCATTCTTCCCTCCCCGGGCGGGGGCATGACCCTCGAGCGCATCGCACAGATGCGTGAAGTGTACGGCCCCGATTTATTGCTCCTCATCGGCGGCTCTCTGTACTCGCACTCGGACAACTTGATCGAGGGCGCGCGTCACTTTATGAAACTCGCCGGACGCCGAGACCTCTTCGGACCCTTGGAGCGACCGCACGACGGTCATCGCGGACACAGAATGTGAGCATCGTTCGCGAGTAGCACGCGGGCGAGTGAGTCATATTATTAAAATCAATCGAATCGAATCGAATCGAGTCTTCACTGCCACGTATCCTCCGACACCAAATTTTTCTTCTTGGCCCAGCCGATGGCGGGCGACACCAACGTCGCGAGCATGTGCACCCCCAACAACGGCTGAAACAGAAACGGCCACAAGAACAACCACGTCCCCAAGAACGGTTCATCGTACGACAGCCCGTTCCCTTTGCTCAACCGCACGCCCACGCCCACTATGAGCCACGACAGGATGAATAAGATGACGAAAAAATCATACAGCAAAAACGTATCGATCGCCTCCTTGATCCCATCCATCGCGCTCGCCGCCTCCTCGGATTCGCTCGCGCTCGCGGCGCCGGACGACGACGCGCCCTCGGCGCTCGTCTCCCGCGCCTTGGCCTCGGCGTATCGCGCGATATCAGCCTCGAGCTCGCTCGAGACGTCAAAGTCTCGACGCCTGGTGAGGTCGTCGTCGTCCGAGACGCCCGCGCGAGGGACGACGCGCGCGCGCGACGCGCGGACGCGCGCGAGGGACGCACGCGCGCGCGAGCGGTCGTCGCGCGCGACGCGCGCGCGCAGACGCGCGAGGGACGCGCGCGCGGTGAGCATGGTGTCGAACGAGTGCGAGCTCGCGCGTCGCGGTGTGAGGGAACACGCCGCTCGCGGCAGAGGTCGGCGCGCGAGGCGAGACGCGATGCGGGCGAGCGGGGCGCGAGTGGGGATTTGCGCGCGCGTCGCGACGCGCGAGACGGCGCGAGGTGCGCGTGCGAGAGAGAGAGACGGCGCGAGAGGCGCGCGATCGATGATGGGAAGAAGAAGCCATCGCGAGGAAACGACGAGGCGCGTCGCGATTTCGACGCGCGCGGTGGACCCGACGTACGTCGACGCGTTGGGCGTGAGCGCGGCGCAGTGGGAACAGGTGGAGGGTGGACTGTTCGGTGCGTCGTTGGTGCCGTACCTGGGATTTTTGTACTTTTTGCAAAAGCCGGAGAGCGAGTGCCCGAGTGGGGCGCTCTTCGGATTTAAGTTTCTCTTGGCGTTCGTGTTCGGAACGATACCGTTCGCGATATACGCCAAGGTGGAGTACGATGAGATATTGGCCAACGTGGACGTGCTGCACGGAGTGGCGGAGTCGTTGTTGACGATGACGAACGTGTTCGTCGTGCTCGGTTTTCGGCAAGGCTTGCGCGAGGTGAGCGAAGGAGGCGGTGGAGACGGGAAACGTAAGACGACGAGTTTGGGGGACATCGGTGCGGCGTTATTTTGCGCTTTGGTGGCGTCGAGCGTGGTGTTCGGGGCGTCGGATGCGTTGGCGAACGGTGACGTCGGCGCCGCGGCGGCGGCGTGGGATTCGACGTGGCCGAGAATTGAACCTGCGAACGCGCTGAGTCTACCGACGTGGGTGATTCACGTGTCGAGTCTCGTGGAATGGTTGATCGCCATGGGTTTGGTGTGGGAATACGCCGAGGTGACGAAACGACCGGCGTGGAAAGGGTTGACGTGGGGGATGGTGCCATGTCACGCGTCTGGCATCGCGGCGTGCACATTTCATTTGTTTTACAACTCGCCGGCTCTGAACAGCGTAGTCGCCATGCAAGCGTTCCTGACCATCGTTGGTAACACAACGTGCGCTATCGCGGCGTATCGCATCGCGCAGGAAGGCGCGCGCGAGTCAAAAGCACTCGAGACGAATCCGCAAATCGACGACAAAGCCGTCGACGAAGAGCCGGAAGTCATCGAGATCTCCATCGGTTCTGAATCCATGAAAGGTTGGGAAGATTTATCCGCCGCGTGGTCCGCGGATTCAGACGCCGTGCTTTTACTCAAACTCGCGTTGGTATCCGTCGTTGCGTCCGCCGGAGTCAAATACGGTTCGTTGCTCGTCGATTTCCCATTCGAGCCGAACGTGTGGCTTGCGTTTAGCATCATCTTCATTCCGACCTTGTTGAATTGCGCAAAATGGAAACAAGTGAGCGATGAAGACTCGGCGACCGCCGCGCGCACGTAGACCCATCAGCCTTGTATGTTTGGTTCACGTTTCATGTACAGTTTGTTGGACCCTCGCTCGCGCCCCTCACTCTGAGACCGTCCCTTGAAACCCGCGCGGGTGATGGAAACGGACGCACCGTCCACGAGTGGACAGTCGCGAGACGTCGCGGCGATGGGCTCGGCCGTTGAGATCGAGGACGAGACCGTCGTCGCGCTCCGAGCGGCTTTGGGACGCACAATCGACTCTCACGAAGTCGAGGCATTTTTGCGCGCTGTCGGCGTGAAAGACGTCAACGGGGACGTGACGGATCGAAAAAAGTTTCCTCCGAGCTCTGAATTCGTCAACTACAGGCCTCACGGCGTCTCGTTGTGTTTCGAGAACGGTAAGCTGGACACGGTGCATTGTTACTCGCGAGGCGTCGACGGTTACGGCGAGTTCGCGGGTGCGCTACCGAGCGGCATCGCCATGACAAGCGCCGCGGTCGACGTCGTGCGCGCGTTGGGTGAACCCACGACGAAAGGCGGCGTCGGAAGAATGATTTGGTTATCGTACGATCACATGGGTATCAAATTCGACATCGCTGCGACCGACTGGGAAGAGCCCGATGCGTCGATCAGGTCCGTGGCAATCTGGGACGCGAATTGAATCTGGGACGTGAGGGCGGATTGGATGGGCGTGAATGACTAGAAACGTAGACACCAGTAGGTAGCTAATTTTTATTGAAGCGAGAGCTCACTTCTTTTTGCGACGTTTTCGTCCTCCTTCCGACCGTGTCCGCTGAGGCATTTTGTTCCCATCCTTGTCCACCGCCGCCTTGGCTCGTTCGTTGCGCTCGACAAGTTTTTGCGCGTGGTTTTTAATGTAGATCGGGTCGGTCGCTATCTTCAGCGGCTCCTTTTGAGGAATACGAACCGGCTCACGCTCTTCCGACGAAGAAGACGAAGAAGAAGACGAAGACGAAGACGAAGACGAAGACGAAGACTCACTGTCGCTCCCCGCCTCCTCGTCCTCGTTGTCGTCCAAGAAGAAGTCGTCCTTCTCTTCTTCCGCGTCGCTCGCGTCGCCGTGTGCCGCCATTTCCGCTCCACCCTCGTTCTCGTCGCCGAGCGCCGCCGCCTCCGCCAAGTTCGCCTTGACGAGCTTACGCAGTCTCGCCCGCTCCTTGGTCGCGTGTTCCGTGTCCCCGTCCTTCACCAACACGCTCACATATTTCTCACCCCTCGGAAAGTTCATCACGTACTCCAAATCTTCCCTCAACCGCGCTAATTCATCTAACTCCTCGGCGCTCAATCCGCCCTCGTCCTTCGCGTCTCGCCTCCTCTCCAGCTGTTCGATCCTTCTCGTGAGCTTGACGCGCTCGAAAAACTTCACCTTGTGATACTTCGTGGACAACTTCTTCTCCCGCTCGATTCTCGCGTTGTCTTTTCCCGCATCGCGCAGTTTCTCGAGCTCACGCTCCTTCTCCTCGCGAAGTTTCGCCGGGACGCCGTCGCGCTTGAGCAAGCGCTCGATGCTTCGAATTTGATTCTTGACGCTCGGACGCTTCGCCTGGGCGTGTTTACCGCCCGTGCGCGGCACCCATTTCTTACGCTTGATTCTACCCTCCGGCTGCCTCGGGTTCTCGGGTCGCATCGCGCGCGAGACGACGACGAGTGGCGCGCGCGCGTCGCCTCGAGGTGGCGGCTGCTCGAGCCACTCGACCGCTCTGGACGGGGACGCGCGGTTCGATTCGTCGACGAATGGTACGAAATATGTCGAGTGTTACAGTGAATGCCGTGTGCGTTACATGCTAATGTGTACACGAAGGTGCTACGTGGGTGCGATCGCGATGGTGACGACGCGTCAATTAAACAACGCGCGTCCCGCGAGCATTTGCGTCGACCGACTCGACCCGCGACTCATCCGAGGAGACGCGTTCATCTCCAAGTGCAGCTTCATCGCCATCTCTTCGTCCGTCATCTCCTTCGGTTCACCCGTAGACGTCGTCTCGTCGTCACCCACCAACACCGGCGTCGTCGAACGTTCGCTCTTCGTCGTCAATTTTTTCTTCTTCTTCTCCGTCTTTTCGCCCCCGTTCGCCGTGAGCGACGACGAGCTCGCGTTTCGCCCCTTCTTCTTGAACGATTTCGAGTTCCCGTCCACATCGCTGTCGTCCCCGAGAAACGAACCACTCTCTTCCGCCGCGATCTCGCGCAGAGACTTTCCCACGAGTCGCGGATCGCACAGCGCCGCGCGCACGTAAGCCTCCCCGGCCAGCCGCGCCTTTTTACTCCCTAAATCCGTCGGCGAGTGCGCGACGTCTCGCAACACGTTCCCCAATCGTTTTCTCGGCGGCAGCGTGTGTACCTCCGCCGAGGCGTACAAGAAATCCATCGCGCGTCGTCTCAGTTCTTTCGCTCGTTCGCTTTCACCGCGCGAACCGATCGATCACACGAATGAATTCCCCACGCGCGCGAATGAATCAACGAAGGAATGAATGAGTGAATGAATCGTCCCCGCGCGCGTCTTCCCACGCGCCGACGTTCGCACGTTCGCGCGCGTTCGTTCCGGAGACGCACGAACCCGCGCCGCGTTCGGTCGATCGGCTTTTCCCTCGCGATCACGTCGTCCCGCGATGAACGCCGCGGCGTCGGCGCGTGCGGACGATCCATCCGATCCTTCGGCGCCGCCGCGTCGGGGACGTCGGACCGCGCCCGTAAGCGTCACCGTGCGTGGGGCGTCGTGGCGCCTGTGGGGTGATGAATGTATCGAATGCTACTGGATTTGGACGCACAGTACGCACCGCCGCGCGAGAATGCGGGGGATGAAAAAGAGTACGCGAAAGCACCAATAGTCTAGCGGTTATGATAGAAGTTTCCCAAACTTCAGACCCGGGTTCGACTCCCGGTTGGTGCACGTATTTAAGGGTACAATAATCCCATCAAACTTCTTTTTTGAGAAACTTTTTTGAGACGTACATCAGCGAGACGGTTTCGAGCGCTTCTTTCGAGCGGGCGGCGTCGGTCGGTACCGACGCTCGAGCTCGCGGACGGTGGCGCACGAGCCGAGGGCGTTTTTCATCTTTAGCACGACGTCTCGGCGGACGTCGGGGTCGCATCGCCACTTTCGTGACGCGGACGTCGTCTGAAGATAAAACACGCCGGTGTCGTAACTGGACACGCGGTGACGTTCGTGGCTCGGACGCGTGTGCTGCGCGCCGTCGCAGAACCCGTGTGATTCGGCGTCCACGATGTCTGGCTCGTGACGCAAGAACGGGCACTCGAGAAGCGCCGTCCAAAAGTGATAGTCTCGCCACGCCGGGACGACGACGACAAAGGACAACGCCTCATCGGCGTTTTCCGCTCGTTCGAGGAGCGAGCGCACCTTCGCCACCGCTCGAGACATCGTCTCCGGAACGAACGGTGGATTCATCTCGAAAGATCCGCGCGTTGGCGCGAAATTATCGCTAAAGAAGCTTCCTAAAGAACCGAAGTACACGTCGACGTCGAGAAACGCCGAACAAAACGACGCGTATCTCGCATTCAGCGGTGAAGCGAAACACTCGCACGAAACGCCCAACTTTTCGTGAAGAACATCAAACGCGTCTTCCCCCAGCGCCGATTGGTACCCAGCGCCGCCTAGCGTCTCGTATCTCATCAGCAACGCGAACACGGCGAACGCAAATGTCCTGTACTCGTCTGAATTTAAGTCTTCAGATAATGGTTTCCCACCGCGACACGTCCGACAATACAGCGCCCGCAGCTTCGAGATGTGCTTCTTTGTTACCTTGACGTACGGTTTCAACCCTCTCAACTGCAGCGTGAGAAAACCACTCCTGTCGCAAATCTCTACGTCGTCGTCCTCGTCAACGATTTCTTCACACCTCTTCGCCCAACGCTCAGCGGCGTCTTTGGATTTCTTCACCGCATCCGCCGCACCACGCTCCGCGTCATCTTCGCTCGCGCCGTGTCGAATCAAATCGCGTCTCAGCCCCCCCCCGGGATCACCTCTCGGCAAGAGCGGCGGCGACGAGGACGACGACGTGTCCTCCGCCGCCAGCGCGCTTCGAGCCAACCACCGCTCGTACACCAACAGCGGCGCCCCTTTCGAATGCGTGGGCGATGTGGACGCGCGAGATCCGCTGAAGATTCGCGAAAGTTCGCTCCTCACGCGCTTCACCTGCTTGTGAAGCTCAAACTCGCGGCGAGCGGCGAGGCGGGCGGCTGTTCGACTCGTTGCGCGCTTTTCGGCATCGGGAACGGCGACGCCGGAAGCCTCGGCGTGCTCGAGGAAACGCGCGCGAGGGTCCCATATGCGCGCGCGAGCCGGTGAGGCGGAAGCGCGTTTCGTCATGTCGCGGTCGCGAGCGGGTGAGAGGCGAGCTCTGTCGCGTCCCCCACGAACGAGAGAACGAGAGCGTCGGAGAGACGGGAGAAGAGACTCGAGGAAATGTATGAAATGATTATATTCTTGCAAATTCGCGATTTACACGTGTAACTTATAATCCACCACCCGCAATAATTCTTGGAAGGATAGCGGTGGCGACGCCGAGGGCGTAGTACGCCCAAACTGGGATGTCGCTGACATCGACGACGGTGTCACCCTTGGCTCGGCCATCCATCATGGCTTGCATTTTTTCGCCGTCGTCGGCTTTCTCGAGCGACAGCGTGACCTTGGAAGAGATTTCATCGATAGTCGACTCATCGATGTCCATGGACGTGGCATATCGGCGCTTGATACGATCCAACTCATCTGCAATCTTACGTGATTCTTCGAGCACCTTGCGCTCCTCGCCGTACAGAGCCAAAAAGTCGGCGAGCTTCTTCTCCGTTGCGCCCAACTGTTCGCGCACAACGATGAGTTGCTTCTCACTCTTTTCGACTTGTGACTTGTAGACCGAAACGTCTTTCGTTTCCGAACGGAGACGGATGAGTTCAGACTCAGCGGCGTCTGCGCGCGTCTCAGCGCCAGAGACATCGGCGAGCGCTTGACGAGCGAGCTCATCGATTTCACGTTGATGCTTTTGTTGCATCGCGGTGTATCGAGATTCGAACTCGGCGGAGAGACGCGCGACATCATCCTGCTTCTGGCTCTTGGCGTTCGCGAGAGCTTGGCTGAGCTCGGTCTGCAAACTAGAGAGCTCGCTCTTGAGCTGTTCCATCTCCGCCGACTTGGTGGCGCCGACATCTATGAGTTTGCTCTCTATTTGAGCCTTTTCGTTGGCGATGACGCTGAGCTGCTTTTCGAGTTCAGCAACGCGCGCTTGGGCCGCGTCTCTGGCCGTCTTCAGCGTGGCGACTTCCTTGGGATCAACCGAGGATTGCTTGGCGTCGAGCAGTTGTTTCTCCAGGTCGCTAATCTTCGCCACGGCGGCGTCTCTGGAGCTCTTGAGCGCGGTTAACTCTTTCTCAAGTTCACTCACGCGAGCCTTCGCGGCCGTCACGTCGTTCTGTGCGCTCTGAGCAGCCGCATTCGCGTCAGCGAGAGCCTTCTCCAACTTCGCCTTTTCAGCCTCGAGCGTCTTCACCTTGCCGCTGCTTGTCGTGTCCACCTTTGCCATCACAGTAGAGATTTCAGTCTTGTGCTGTGCGACAATGTTCGCCAATTCATCCGCGTGCGCTTTCTTGAGGTCAGCTGTCGCTTGTTTGACGAGTTTCTCGTATTCGGCGACTTCAGCTTCGAATGCGGCTCGCGCCTTGGCAGACTCATCTAAGAACATTTCCTCCAACTTTTTCCTTTGGTCTTCGGCCTGCGCGATGACATCCGCACGGGTCTTTTCGAGAGCCGCCTTGGACTTGGCTTCGAGTGCGGCACGATCGGCTTCGGCATTGCTCAACGCCTTGGCGAGCTTGTCCTTTTCGCTGGCGAGTTGAGCTTCAAGAGCCGCGATCTGCGCATTCAACTTGGACGTGTCGCCATTCTGCTTTAACGCTCTCTCGTGTTCTTGCTTTAACTTGGCAAGTTCCGCTTCTTGGTTGCGCTGGGCTTGCGCCAACGCCGCGTCGTGCGAGGACGTCATCTTTGACATGGACGCTTTGAGCTGCGCAATCTCTTTCTCCAAACCGGGAATGAGCGCAGCCTTTTCGAGAGCCTCCTTG
>MDTD01084006.1_pt1 | contig 16736 bp, 14 predicted proteins | sample 811221 | NCBI WGS metagenome assembly MDTD01 (sample SAMN05326646, study PRJNA326480) | marine metagenome | isolation source: seawater | place: Pacific Ocean: South West | collected 2011 | reverse complement strand
TTCTTTGCTAACTTTTGTTGCATTCTCTCCTTCATCTTTGCATGCTTCATATTCTTGTCCATTTCTGCCTGGAATGCACCCATATTCATTTTTCCACCTGGCATTCCCATATTCTTCATCATATTCTGCATTCCTCCCATTCCAGGCATATCTTTCATCTTTGAAATAAGATCATTTGCCTCCTCTAACAACTCGCTTTCTTTAATCTCACCACTCTTAATTCTCTTATCAAGCTGCTTTCCAACCTTGTCCACCAGCCCCATAAGTTTACCCGGATTCTTAAAGAGCTTCTGGAATACATCATTTACTGAGTCCACACCGTCCATATTAATATTAAGATCCTCAGCCGTCTCCGATGCTATGTCCTTCGCAAGCTTTCCTAACTTTCCTTCTAACATACCTGTAATATGGCTATGCAACTCTTCAGGATCTGGAAGATCCTCAAGATTAACGCCTGACAAATCTTCACCGTCCATATCTACACCGCTCATATCAAACATCTTGTGCATGTTTCCAACCGTCTCCTCTAGTTTCTTCTTCAGTTCATCCTCATCTATCGCCTCAAAAAGCTTAGATGCATCGCCAAACGAGTCACCTGAGTTCACTCCTGAAACTGTGGTGAATAATAGAAGCTGTAGATATTTCCAAATAGTCTCTCTGGTTTTATCTGTAATGTCTTCCAGCCATAAGTCTTTGAACTCTAAGTCAGGTAGAAATACAGTGTTTACTTCTGGATCTCCAAAAATCTCATCCTTTTGATACAAGATATCAAAGAATCTCTCTGGAAACACGCTACTACAATGCTTAAATACACGTTCTAATGCTTCACCGTCATTGTCATTTGATAGCACTACACTTACTATATCTTTATGAAGTCTATCCTTATACTCTGGATAAGTAATTAACAAATCCTTCACGAAATCTGTCAAAATTTTCTCAAATTCTGTAGGAATTGTAATGTCCTTGGATTCTTCGGTCATTATATTATTATATAATACGAATTATTTAATTAGCTTAGTTCACAAAATATAATTCTGATAATTTAGATAAATTTTGTAGATATTTCATTGCTTTCTCGTGATTATGTGTTCCTAAATTTACAATCGGGCCTCTCAGACGATTCAATCCATCCATTACTTTATCCGTTTTATCACCTAGATGAACATCTGTTGTGTAGTCTTTTTCCAAGAAAAATGAGATATCGCCTTCTTCTATTTTCTTCTTGTAGATCATAAATATTCTTCTATACCACACACCAATTACGATCTTTGGATTAACTTTCATCAAAGCTGTTATGGTATTCTTTGCAGTCTTTACATCAACATCATCCGGTAAGACATTTTCAATATCATTCATCAATTCCTTAAAATGATTATTAAAACCTTGTTGGATAGTTGCTTTTTCCATATATCTATTCAACCTTGTTATTTTAAACTATTTTAATTAATAAATTAGTGTATAACAGTAATTTATTAGCTGTCGCTCAATTTTACATTAGGCATTGGAGTGTTTTTCATGTTTACATCCTTCTCACGCTCTTCACGATACTTATTTATTTCGCCTTCGTCTATCTTATTTGGCGTATAGTTGTCGTCAGGTGTCTGAATCTTATCGCTATAATTCAATGTTGCATAGTTATGCATCTGACGTCCGCCACCTGACCCTTTCGCAGAGAGATCTTCGGACGACTGATCCAAGAAACTATATTGATCCGAAACTATACCGCATGGACCTGACATACTTGAAAGTGCAAATGCTGACGGTTCACCATTATTATTTGTAGCTACCTGGTTTATAACCTCTTCTTTCGGTTTCAAATATGAGAGAATCTCTTCACCAAATAATACCTTATAATTCTGATTCAAAAGAAGCAAAGCTGGAACTCTAGTGACACTAGAATGTAATATCACTTTTTGATTGTTTTCCAATAATATAATGGTCTCTCCCTTTGGACCTTTTTCGCGATTGTCTATGCATATAAAGTGTATCTCTTGTTGGATCTCTGACTTAGACAAAACACCTATTATTTTCTTAGAATGCTGACAAAAATTACTATAATACAAAATACTACTCATTATTAAGATATAAATAATCTTGTTTAACTTATTTTTCATAAAATTGATTAAATATTTATCAGTATATATATTATATAAATGGATCCCTCTATCGTATCACTCGCTGAAAAGGACGGTCTTCTCAAATTTACACTTAATGGCGTTGACGTAAGTATTGCAAATGCTATACGCCGTATTATAATCTCGGATATTCCTACAATCGTTTTTAAGACTACACCTTATGAAGAGAATAAAGCTAATGTTATCACTAACACCACTAGGTTGAACAACGAGATCATTAAACACAGACTTTCTAATGTCCCGATTCACATCACTGACGACAGCGTGAACCTTGATGACTATGAGATGGTTCTTGATAAAACTAATACGTCTGACAATACAATTCTTGTTACAACGAAAGATTTCAAGATTCGCAACACTAAGCTTGATCAATTCTTACCTGATTCCGAGAGCCAGAAGATATTTCCACCCAATCCTATCACCACAGATTATATTGAATTTGTAAGACTTAGACCTGCAATGTCATCCACACTCTCTGGTGAAAGCATACAGATGACATGCAAGTTTACAACGTCAACTGCAAAACAAGATGGGGCTTTTGCAGTTGCATCCACTTGCACCTTCAGCAACACAGTTGACGATAATAAGGCCGCTGCTGCATGGAGCGAAAAGGCAAAGGAAATGAAGGCTAACGATATTGAAGAAGAGGAAATTGCAAAAGAAAAAAAGAATTGGTATACTCTTCAGGCTAAGCGACTATTTGTCAAGGATAGTTTTGATTTCATTATTGAAAGTGTGGGTGTATTTGAGAACCGGACGCTTGTCCATAAGGCATGTGATGTTATGATCTTGAAGATTACTAACTTCAGGCAAGGATGCGATCAAGGAAAGGTAAAGGTCACCAAAAGTGAATCCACAATGGAAAATTCGTTCGATATTGTTCTTGAGAACGAGGATTATACTCTTGGAAAAGTATTAGAATACATTCTGTTCACTAACTTCTTTGGCACTGGAAAACCTCTTTCATATTGTGGTTTTAAGAAGAACCATCCACATGATGACTATAGCATCATCAGGATTGCATTCAATGAGAGTGAGCCAACACAAAATGAGATTGCTCTGCAGTATTGCATACAAGTATGTAATGTAGCAGAAGAGGTATTCAAGAATGTAAAATCACTTGTTTAATTTATAATAACCAAGAAATCATTATTATAAATTTTTAATGGAATACCCATAATTTTCTTAATGGATATGATACTATTATAAAACAAATCAAACCTGCAATAGTCCTAGCAATAGTATTGAAATACTGTTTCCATTCTTTTTCTATATTCTTGATGAAGACATGAAGCTTCTTATCTATATATTTCCTACGTTTAATTATTTCATGTGCAACTAATGCAATTGTGAATGTTTCAGCTACGGCCAAACATGCATATTTAAATGCATGATTAAAGGAAATTCTGTTCTTAGCAAATAGCGAAAACTGGACAAAAAAGTTTCCTGTAGCAGTAGCTAGACTTGCAATAGCTGTAGATATGTAGTGTGGCATAAAGTTATCAAAAACCCTACCTAATATCAAAAATACAACTGACCAGAAAAATGAAAAAAATCCCGATAAGAAAAATACCTTACCCATTTCTATATATTTTATCTATATTTTTTATAGTCCTGTATCTTCCTTCTCACTTTTGGACTCCTCTTTATCTATAGCTTGTTGTGTCTCGGACGTCTTAATTGTCTTGTAACGTTTCTCTATATTATAGTTAAGAACATGCATGAGATGTGATGCCTCCATAGAATTAACAAATTTAATTACTACTGGCATGCCAATATGTCCCTTGTTCTCACGGTATTTATCTAAATAAAGCTTGTGAAGCAAATACATATTAGTTCTGTAGTTCTCTTCAAATTCAATCAATGGTTTTTGTTTCTTGATGTAACACTCACAGTATTTTCTGTAAAGCGTCTCAGTGTAACGATGAATCATTTTGCGGTATCGCTCGCAATCCTGCCTCTTTTCTGGATAATACTTTAAAAACTTCTTTACTTGATCTTGGCCCCTAAGAAGGATATACTGATATTGGAATTTCGGTTGATTACCTCTCAAGAATCTTACTTCTTCGTAAACCTCGTTTCTATACTTACAACGCTCGCCTGTTTCAATGTTCTTGATGATGAGCCCCACCTTCTCATATGACTCTTCACCATTCTTGAATTTTTCAATTAGTGAATCATAAGATGACCATTCTTTACTATACTTACCTGCATATTGCACATCTGTTTCAGACAAGCTTTTCCAATTCTTAACGTCATCAATACTTACCTCGTCAACCTTTCCGTTCTTATTATCAATACAGTAAACACCAACTAAAAAGAGTCGTGGTTTATCAATCACAGATACAAGTCTATTGTCGGGATGTTGTAGCACGAAACTATAGCTGTAATTGCATCCGTTATCATCATGCCTCGGCAATTCATCAAACTCAAACTTTGCTTCTATGCATGCCTCCAGGAACATTTTTCGGAATGTTGGGGCCTTTTCATCCTGATAAAAACTCGTATTGCCGCCTATCGTGCTACGCGTTGCTAGCTCCCACTCTCCTTCTTCATCAGAAGTCCATTGTGGATTGTCTTCGTCAGTTATCATATCTGCAGTCTCGCATATCTTAACCTTTCCATTAGCATCGGTCTTCGGGTTAAAAAATAGATTGATCATGGTTCCTTCTACATAGTTCTCTGCTACCAAGTTACTATCATCATGACGATACTTTTCTGTAAATGATCTAAAGGTCATAGACTTCGGTGGGGCAAATACCAACATCCTTCCATTTTTCACCACCAAAGACCTAAATAGACCACTAGTGTTGTAACTATCAAATGATAAAACATTTTTATCGTATCTATAGATATCATATATATCATTATTCTTTCCCATGTATCTCTTGCGATATACCTTCATTTTCAAAGTATCACGGGAGATTTCGTCTGTGTCACCTGCAACATTAATATGTTTAGTAATATGGTAAGATCCTGTCATTATAATACTCTAGTGGATATCCTTTAACTTCTTTACACAGTTTTTTTTAATTTTTAATTTCTACTATAAATATAAGATAATGTCTTCACAAGAAGAAACTAATATTTCATTAGAATTAGGTGACATAATTGAGCTTATCGCACCTACAAATGAAGCTATTAATGATAAGCAGTATTTAGTGAAATACATAGATTCTACTAAGATGGAACTAGTAAATATTGAAGATGGTAATGTTTTGAACTTGAATATCAACGATGGAAACATAAGTGATGAATCTATCACATCTATAGATCTACTTGATAGAGCTACCGAACCAGGTTATGCACGCCAAAACAACCTAATACCAAACAACTGGATTGATATCCATTTTGATGACTCTGACATACCTACCATAGTAACTGGTCAAATAACTGACATTGACAATGATATGATTGAAATCAAAACTTATCCTGATAATAAAACAATATATCTAGATTTTGGTTATAAGGGCATTCCTAACAATCTACCTATTTCTAAAATCAATATCCGTGATCCTCCGTCTCAAACACTCAAGCCCGAAGTTGACCCTGACATGCTAGCAAGTGTTCCTGAAGAATCTGCCATCGAAGCAGAAGAAGAAGAGGGAACGGATGTAGATGTTGAAGTCCCTATCGCACAAGGCGATACTGAAGAAGAGGTCAAGCCTATGATTGATATCAAACAGCAACTAAAGAATATGCTTATGCAGGCTAAGACGGTGGAACTCGGACAAGATTTAGCCGAGATCAATCAGGTCGTGGATGTAGACGAATCAAACCGTCGTTTTGGCATTGAGCATCAGACTAATGATTTACTGGATGAAATGCTATCTACTGTTCCAAATAACAAACGGACAAAAAGCCTTCTAAACAGCATACACAGCACCATTCAAAGGTTCAAGCAACTCAGACACCAGTTCTCTGATTTTGACGAATATGGTAATATCAACACTCATGTTGTCAAAGGATCAACACACAAACCGTTAGTCAATACACTAACAAAACTTGACCAAGAACTATACTGGTTACTACCAGTAGTAAAGAATAAGAGAAAGCTCTACAATGTAGAGTCAACTGAAAGCGATGAAGCCTCAGATCTACTATCACTAACTTTAGCTGAAACTAGAGTTGCAGAAGCAAATATAGTTGATCAATATTTGAGTAATAACATTCCTAATGGAGAGAATAAGTATGAATTTCTAATAAAGAACCTTCAGCCATATTTCACTCCTTTTACGCTACCCCAGTCTGAGGATAGCGAGTTGACAACCAAAAGAGTTAATGCAAACATCACTACTGTTGTAGACAATCAAGACGATTTCTTCTCATCAGGTGCGAAGAACAACATAGTAAAGCGTCAACAATATGTCTTGGAGAGATATGTTGAAGGTCTGGAAAAACTCAAAGAGGTTGAAATTATGAAAGGTGTCATGGCAACCAAGGTTGCGGAACTAACGCCTGCCGATACACTCTGTCTAAAATCTATACTTACTCTTCCTGAGCCCGCAGTCAGATTTTCAAACGTCAACCTGCCAAATACGAGTATTCTGGACAAATGCAATTACAGTATGAAGTTCATCAATTACTGGCTATTACTCAATAAAATGACGTCTGTGAACAATGTAAGTGTCAGTTCTGACAGTGAGATAGATTTTACACCTGAGACATATTTGAATGAGATCACCAATTATGTTAACGAAATTGAAGAAGTCTCTATGAGTGACAAGTATAGTAACTATCTTGATAGTATCGTTCCTAAAACTAAGGTCCTGTTCCAGCTTTTTCAAAAGTATATTAAAAATGAATTATCTGTTTATCATGTCGTCTCTGTTCTGCAGCCATTTATGATATACTATGATGATCTGACATTCAACCAGTATAACGAGATGTGTCAATTTATTGACGAAAGACTCATTGAATACAAAAAGAAGTTCGTAACCGACCAGAAGAACAATAATCTACTTGCCTCGTATAATTACAGAAATAAAACCTATATGTCTCCTTTGTTAACCCTTCTGCGTGTTACAAGTGAGGAAGAAGTTCTAAATGCATACAAGATAATGCGATCTGTGATAAAAGCTGAACACACTAGAGGTATGTTCTTAGGGTCTTCTGAGATACTGGCAAAATTCTACAGTGCAGATGGAGCTAGACTATTCATGACAAACATTGCGCAGTCTCTCATTAATCTTAATGTTAACATTAACTTTACGAAGACTCTTGAAGATGAGAAGCTAAACTTAGCAAAAGACTTAGATTCTGGTAAGTCTGAAGATGACTGCAGAAAGTATGTTCTTGCTAAAAAATATGTTGACATAGACGACTTAGAATCAGATAATGGAAATCCAATTGTATATTTTGACAAAAAGTATGATAACACCAGATATGATATCATAAAGGAATACAACAAGCAAATGAACTCTATGCCACCTGCTGAGTTTGAACCGTTCTTAATCAAAAAGCTCCAGAACAATATTGGGATGACCGAAGACGATGCCCGACGCGAAGCCCTTGCAATGATTGAAGGGAAAAGGCTTGTAGAGAATGGTGATTATGCCGTGCTCAGTTATTTTGATGAAGATAATATGAATAACACAATATACTACAAACGCGAAGACACAAATTGGGTTAAAGATACATCAATATCAGAACCTTTCTTATCAGACGTAGGTGATGATAACAACATATTCTGTAATACTAAAGTCAAATGTCTACAAATTAAAAACGATTGTGTAAACGACACAACAGCGATCAAAGAGATTGAGAAAAAAACGATAAAGAATATGCTCGATGAATTTGAGATGCAATACAGCATGTCACAACAGGAACTGAAGAGGCTTCTTACATACGAGGTTTCCCGTCAATATAACAATTTGCCGAAAATCATGGGTATCAAATATGCAAGAAAAATAATGTACTCAAAGAAACAATATGAGCTAGGATTGAATGTTGTTGAAAAAGATATTACGCCATCGCCATACGCCGAACTAAGAGATATCATACTTGGACAAGCCGACTTTGTTAAAAGGCAAAACGATATTATTAGATTCGTTAATCAATTCACAAGAGCTGCTATAGACTCAGAAGATCAGTTCTGGTTGTATTGTCCAGTGACAGATACAAAGTTGCTGCCAACATACTTCAATACACTTGCACTCGCATTTAATCAGCAACAAAACTCTTCTAATTATGCTGAATACTCAAGGCAACTTGAAATCGTCTGTGCAGAGCGAGGAACTATCAGTGATGATGGTGATGCTATTGTTGATAAATATAGCGGATATTTCATCAGGAAGATTGAATTTGATACGGAGGAAGGATATGACGAGTCTGGTTACAGACTTGTAAGTAGAGAAAGAATGGAAGAAGATCTAGGAAATACAGTATTAGAATCAACTGATAAAGAAAAGACTTATGATAACGTGGATGCACAAGTAACACTGAGTGTCATAAAAGCTATTACTGGCTTCATTGGCATTGACATTCAGCCATACCATGAATTTATTATTAGAAATACACTTGTTGTCTTAGATAAAGGGATAGCTAATCAGAAACTATATGAGCAAAAAGCCGAACAGATCTTAAAGAAGACTGGAAAGGCACAACCCAAGTATATTGACGCCAAGCACACACTACTCATAGTAGCATGCATTTCATACATGTTAGTTGCCATACAGACGAGCATACCTTCCGTAAAAACTAAGAAGGTTTTCCCTGGATGTGTCAAATCATTTACTGGATACCCAATGAACGGAAATTCCGATAAAAGCGGCCTCATATATCTTGTCTGTGTGACTAATAAAATAAAAAGTTCTATTGAACCATGGAACTCTATAAAAAAGGTAAATGAAAAGAGCTTGTTCAAAAAGGCTGAAAAAATGATAGACATGTATATAGTAGGTGATCCACTTATACAAGAAAAATTCAAAGAAAAGCAAGCATACGCATTAATTGAAAAGGCTGAAGAGATACCAGTAGAGCACGATATTACTACATGGGTCAATTTTATGCCACCACTTGTTCAAATTCGCCTGAAAGAGATCACACCAGTTGCTGCTAACTTTGAAGAAGATTTGAGATCAAATCTAAGAACAGGTGATCCAAAACAGACGAAACAGTTATTTTCTCTCCAGTCAAAGATTATGTATTATTCACTAGGCATACAGCAAGAAATTCAAAGGATCATGAATACAGCTGAACCATTACTCACAAACGTTAATAAAGAACCTTTCTTGGAGAATGCATGCTGTAATGCAGATGACAATGTATCAAGCATAGCATATTTCAAACACAAAAGTCCTTTAATATCTGAGTTTAATAATACTGCAGAATTATACGCTAATATGTTATGGGATGTCACAGAAATGACTAAAGCACCATATTTTTACAGTCCGTTAGATACTAGAAACATATATCCACCTCTACCAATTGCATACTCAGAAGAAACCATATACAGAGCATTCATTGTTTACTGTAAGTTCAATAATAATCTTCCTATCGATCCTGAACTACAAAGAATATGTATGGAAAAACCATCTGAATTCGCAGTAGGTTCCAGTGTTAAAGAAAAGATTGATCAGCTCAAATCACAAGGTAAGAATTTTGATGAAAATTCACTGTTTGAGCTCATGAAAGTAATTAATAAAAACAACATAGTTCAAGTAAATACTGACAACAAAGTAGTAAGTCCTGTTCAAAAGCTCAGACAATTGTTATCAAAAATTGATGCCAGCGAAGATGAGAGTATAGTCAATAGTAAATTTATATCATTATTCATAAATATGTTGGATAGATTTGAACTGCGTCAGCAAAGCAAAGAAGCAGAAGAAGACAACACTGTCAGAGAGTTCAAAAACTTCCTAATGACCAGTAATGATACACTTAAAACTGAAATCATCTCATTCATATCTAAACATAGCAGCATACACAAAAACAAATTTGCAGAAATAGAGAAATTTATAGAGAATGTTGCACAATGGAGTTCTGTAAAAACTGATAATTTTGTCAAGTCAGAGGATAGCACGATGTTCAATGTAATTAACTTCATGCAGAACATAATTCGGGATACGATAGACATATTTCCAAACATCATTGACAACAGAGTAGACTACAAGGCTATGAAAGTGCCTCGTCATTGGAAACTGTCTGATCGCCACGAGAGCAATGTTAAATCCATAATAAGGAATTACTATCAGCCGTTGCTACAATTCTATGACCTTCCATCTTTAAAAGACTTATTAAAGAATTTCCCTGACGTGATGAAGAGTTATATGAAACTTTCTCAAGAAACACCATTACTCGCTGATGTTCTTGATAGTAAAGACAGACTGATAAGCATATTTGAAAAAGATCTTGTCTATAATATCTTCACATACTACTTCTACAACTCATTGTATCAGTATATCATATATAGTAACTCGGACGTATTTGATCTTGAGACTCAGCCGATTATTATGAAGAGCATTGAGGAAGAAGGAACAGATGATGGACTCCTGTCGTTATTAGAAACGCGTGAACAGGCTGTTGGAGAAATATCAGAAGTAGAGATCAGGCGAGGGGATAAATCCATATTGCAAGAAAGAGTAGCCAATCTGTTAATCTCATACATTGAGATATTCATTAACATGAAGAGTCATATCAACTACAACTATGAAAGTATTATGGAAAGAGTCCTTAGATCCAAAGAAAAGGAAAAAGACGAAATAACTGACTTCTTACATGATCTAACCGATGAAGAACGTGAAATTGACAATCTATTTAAAAAGCATAAATTAGAAAGATGGAGCAAAGGTCTACAAAAAGGACTGACGCAATACGTAAAGGAAACATACGACGAAGAATTAGCTGCAATAGAAAAACGCATAGAATTGGAAATGAAGGCGAATAAGCTAAGTGTTGTTAGTGAAATGAATAAAGATATCTTTATGGGAGATCTAGAGATGAGTGAACGCAACAATCATGAAATAGAAGCAGATGAATATTCTTTAGCACATTTACCAGAAGATGATGACTATGGAGAAAACGATGGAGATCAATAAATTAATTAATTAAGTTATGAAAGATAATTATATAGAATTATATATAATTATGTTGCATCAGTATATTAAAAAACATATTACTACATCTGCTATAGTATTGTTTTTATTAATCATTTACGTCATACACTACTTTAAGCCCCAACTTATCTATAACCAAGATGATACTTTCAAATCGTTCGGACTAGGATATCGTAACAAGACAGTCGTTCCCATGTGGCTTATATGCATCGTAATCGCAATCTTATCGTACGTCTCAATTCATTATTATCTAAGCACACCTACTATGATCTATTAAATTGTTCCTACCACTGTTCCACCAGGACTACTTGTCTTTCCACCTTCTACTGCATTATTCACCGCGTCTTGAGCCTCTTTATTCTTCTTACGATTCTTATATATCTCCTCCATCTTTAACATGTCCTGAGCTGATACGGCACATTGAGATCCTTGAATGTAACTTGACGTTTGTGAAATTGTAAAATTACCTGCTAACCAGTACCATATGAATGTTGCTACCAGATCCTTCATTACTATTATTGACCTAAATCTCTTCTTGCAATCTTCTAAACTATCACATGGTCCTTGAACACCTGTCTCTCCACCTAGGTCTTTATTAAATAGATTTCCTGTAATCATGGAGTCCCAGAAGTTATCAAAGTTTTCTGGCGTCACTTCGTTGATTATCAGCGTAGGATCGTTATATATATGACTTACTGCCTCAATAGAAGTTTTTTGTTCGGCAGTCAAGGTGTTCTCTTGCTGAGTATCAAGATTCTTCAACATCTGACCCTTGAATAATTGCATAGTAAGCGGTCCTACACCAGCAATCATTGCAAACAAGTAGCCAAATGTGTTAGAAAATGGCGCTTTCCATCCAGGCATTGTGACCAAGATGATATTAATTATGCCGAATATCAAAGTCCACGGGAATAATGTAGCTAAAAATACTGTGAGGTAGTCTGCTTTTCCGCAACGTTTAGCCATTATTGAGTAGTTCTGCTGAAACATTATTATTCCTATGAGTAGGTAGTATATCGCCGACCAGATCATCGTTGTTTTTTGTCCTGCGGAATCCCCACTTTCGTTATCGTTTTTGGCGTTGAAATATTGTATGACAAAATATACTAAAGTCAATATGTTGAACCAGAAAAATATACTTGAACCTTTACTTTCTTCCTTTTTATTATCAAAACCTTCTCTAATTGTTGTTAATACCATTATAAATAATATGTATAATATTTTTCTTTATTATAACACTTAATTGTAAATGGACCAACCTCCTAGATTAGTGGAATCAAAAGTAAAATTTTTTTTAAAGGGTGCTTTGCAGCATAGCAACAAGACAAAAAACTTATATATTAGCAGGATCTACAACATTGTCTTGGCTATATTGTTCTTTTTAATATTAGGTGGTTTTCTTTTCTACAAATACAAGGGAAGACTTACACCTATTGAAAAGGAAGCTAAGAAAAGAAGGGAATATCAGCATGTTCTAATCCAAATCAAAAAATTACAATTAGCAAATCAAAGAACAAACGGTAACATGTTTACTAATTTGCCGGTTAATCATAATTTAGTATAATTATATATATTTTGTTATTAGATATATATAATGTCCGAGTCTGCAAAACAAAATTATTTAGAGGCGTTCAATGAATATTATCGTTTGAAGCATCAATACGAAGACAACTATAGAAAGAAAAAGATCAAGATTATCAATAACGATTCCTTAACTAAGAGAGAAAAACGTGAAGAACTCAAAAAAGTAAAGCGTCCATGCCTTGTATGTAAAAGAAATGTAGGTATGAACTTTTCACATAATGGCAATATGTTGAAAGCTGATTGCGGAGATAAAACCAAACCTTGCAAATTTGACATCCAACTTGAACGAGCTGGTAATGTTGATAAAAATGAAATGCTACATAACATAAATTATATCATTGAAGAGACAAAACTAAAAATAATACTGATAAAGTTAAACATATTATTTGGATACAATACCGAAGAAGAAGGTTTGGCAGAGTTTGAAGATATAAGTTCAGAACTTGATGGTAACACTATGTTGAAAAATACTATTGAATCTGATATACAACAGTTACTAGAAAATGTTGACGACAGAGCAATACTAGACCAAAATGAGATCACTCTATATACCAAAATACAGGAAATCAAGTCTCTCGTGGAAAAATATAAGGACGAAGAAAATACGACATTTTTATCCGATGCAGTTGAAATACTGGTAAATGATATCATTCCACTGAATAAAAGAATAATGTCACAAAAATATGAAGTATCATCAGTTGATTATGATAGTGATGATGGCACTTATCATCTGATCCAGAGACCATTTACATTAAACTCGCATTTTAGTGAGAAAATTGACGGAACACCTAACGTTTTAAAATTTAACATTAAAAAGTAATTTTATCATTTTATTATATATAAAAAATGATAAATATCAATTTTCCAACTTTTATTATTGCGTTGGCTTTAGGATTATTTATAACATATATTACACAGCCACAAGATAAGATCGTATATGTCTACCCCAAACCCGATAATGTTGAAAAACTGTTATTCAAAGATCTAGCGGACACATGTTATCATTTTAAGTCAGAAGAGGTTGACTGCAACGAAAAGAGTCCATCTATGCTGAACAAACTATTAAACATTCCGGTCCAAAAGTAATCTAATCTTATATTATGTATTTAAAAAGGCTAATAAATGGCAAATATAGTCCATACATTTTGGCGATTATTCTAGGACTAGGTCTTGCATGCATATTTAGACATTCATGTAAAGATAAAAAGTGTATTGTATTCAAAGGGCCCGCGCTTGAGAAAGTTCAAGATAAGGTTTTTAAGTTTGACGACAAATGTTATAAGTTTAACCCTGAGGCGACTGATTGTGATAACAACGCAGGAAAGAAAATATTAGAATTTGCGTAATTTGTCTAATCTATCCTTCTTTAGAATATATTAGAAAATGAACGAAACTACTACTTCTATAGGAGACTTGCCTCCCATTTCCGCGGGAGGCGGGGGTGGTAATATTGTAATGGATACTAAAGAAGTTGTTCAACCTCCACCATCTGTGCCAGGGCAAACGAATCAGATGCCGACTCCTGCACAGCAGCAGGAGGTAAATAAACTTGTTGCTGGTATTCAGCAAGCCAGTGCTACCGGAGCTACGCAGCTGCCTTCACGAGACATCCCCATGGAAACTACACACATTGTTCAGGACCAACAGGTTCAGCCTAACTTTGTTCCGCCTCCTCCCGTTCCGCAGTATATTCCAGATGAGAGTCCGGAAAGACTATTAGAGATGAATAAAGCTCGCAATGTCCAAAGCAACTCTGTTGACCTTCTATATGATGAGCTACATATCCCATTGATGTTAGCAATATTGTATTTTATCTTCCAACTTCCAATAACGCACAAATATCTCAAGTCTGCTCTACCTTTTATATACAAGAGCGACAGTAACTTCTCATTTGTTGGCTATGTCACAATCAGCATTCTTTATGCGGTAGCATTTTATACAATAAATATTGTAATGAAAAAGGTAAGCACCGCAGTCTAACTATATAATATTACATTTAACATTATATAGTCTACTTCTTTCTTGTTTTATTTCTTTTCTTTGTTTTCTTGATCTTTCCACGAGTGCCAGATCTTTTTCTCTCTTCTCTAGGTATGTAACGCAGAAACCATTCATCGTATGCTCTACTGTGTTTCTTCTTGCTTAGCTTTTTGAACTGTTCAGCTTTCTCTGCTCTTATGGTCATCAATGTCTTTTGTTTTCCGTAACAATTGATACTGAATCTACGTAATAATCCCTTTTGTTTAAGTCTGTTTTTCTGTTGGACAACAAAAAGATAGTAAGCCATGCAAATCAGTCTGTTTCTATCATAGTAATCACGATCTGCATACAGAAAAGCCAAATACAAACTTAACATAGTGTCAATTGTAGCTATTCGTATCTGCTCATTATCTATCTTTATAACGTTGTAACTATGACATGCTATCGGCTCATAAATAAACAGTATAGTTTCACCACTAATCTCTAACTCATAGTGAGGTGAGATGAGTTCACCCACACCTTCATGTTCATAAATCTTTACTTTTCCTAGTTTTTCTTTTTCCAGTCTCTCTTTTACATAGTTTGCTAGTTCAAATGGTCTCTCTGATAGAACATCAAAATCAGGAATCTTTTGAATTTTCTTTTTGAGACTCTGTGGCATATACTTGGAATATAATATGTTAGCATATCCACCAAAAAACACTGCATTCTTATTAATGAGTGCTTTTCTAGTCACCTCAAATATATCGTCTTCTCTATCCAAATCACTACGAAACTCTCTCTGTATGTGTTTATTCTTGCAATCCTGCTGCTTCAATGGATAGTTCTTATTGAGAAGAGTTAGTCTTCTCAAAATCTTTTCCCATCTGGACACATCTCCTTCTGGTCGTGAAAGCTCTAAATACATGGCCATGCGCAGATAATTTGGTGGTGCATAGTGTATTCCAGATATAGAGATAGATTCACTTTTCACGCTATTGAATAGAGATTTATTCATCAATGTTATATCCGCAACTGGAATAAAGTTGACGAATACTTTGTATGTTCCATAATGCATACCTGCCTTTGCTTCTACTTCAACAAACCCGTTGTTATAGTATATATCAGCTAGTTCCTTTGCATCCTTAACTGGGGATGGAGAAAAAAAATCGTAATCTGGTAATTCTAACTCTTCATCATAAAACTTGTCCTCTTTTGGAAGAAGGGCATTTATGGCTGTTCCGCCATAGCAAACAAGCTTCTTTCTTTTCAAAAACTCTTCTACTATTCTGATTATGTTCTTAATTTCGTCAGAATGTATCGTCTGTTTTGCAATTCTTTTCTCCGCGGTATCAACAGCGCTTCTCAATATTGCCAGTTCACATTCCTCGTATGTCAAGTTATCGCATTTTATAGTCATCAATCTTATATATATATCAGATAATTATATGTATAAGATTGTTAGTATTTATAGAATAATAGCTCCACCTGGAACAAGATAGTCAGTTGTTACTTGTGCTCCTGTATTGTTTGCTGCATCTATCTTATCAATTCTCTTTGTCTCTAGTATACCTATACGCTGGTCCTTTGGTTTTAGCATAATCGCTTTGCCTGCATCTCCAAACTTTGCATTATAATATTCCAGATTTGCATCGTAATTCTGCACGTTCATACCGATGAATTGAATACCGGAATTAAAACATACATAAGGATCAAAATTATCATCACGAGGCGATACATCAGGTAATACGATTGAAAGATTCTTCTTATTGAGCTCAGCATTTTGGGTTATGTCTCCATTTTTAACTGCGGTATATCTTTCTACAGTCATAAACGTTCCACCAGATACAATATTCACAAACTCAAATAATGATGTCTGGGCATCTCTAAATGTTGTGCTTGTATTAATATCTGCGATTATGACTATTTTACCCATTAGCTGGACTATTGGCACTTCGCCAACATTTTTAGATAATGCATTGCCACCACATCCTCCACCGCC
>MDTD01037715.1_pt1 | contig 16738 bp, 14 predicted proteins | sample 811221 | NCBI WGS metagenome assembly MDTD01 (sample SAMN05326646, study PRJNA326480) | marine metagenome | isolation source: seawater | place: Pacific Ocean: South West | collected 2011 | reverse complement strand
GAGTGAGCAGATCGTCTCGAAGCTGTCCATGCCTGCGAACAAACTCTTCCATACTTGGCTCTTCATGCACCAGGAAAAGAAAAAGCAACCGCGCGAAGTATACCCGTCCAATGGCCCCTCCGTACTCGAAATGGCCCGAAGACTCGATCAGACATGGTCTTCCGCAAGGGCGACGCTATGATTCCATGCTTGGATACCACCCCCATGCCAGACCTGTGTGTCAACATCGATCATGTCGCCACGGTTCGCCAGGCCCGCCGGACCTGGGAGCCCGACCCCGCCTGGGCCGCCGTCGAGGCGCAGCTGGGTGGTGCCCATGGCATCACATTCCACCTTCGTGAGGATCGTCGCCATATACAGGATGACGATCTCAGGAAGCTCAAGGGCCTCACCGACACGAGACTGAACATGGAGATGGCCGCCACCACCGAGATGCTCGGGATCGCCATCGAGCTGCAACCCCAGATGGCCATGCTCGTACCAGAAGGCCGTGACGAGATCACGACCGAGGGCGGACTCGATGTGGTTGGCAGAATCGATGAACTTCGCCCGATCGTCCATGCCCTCAAGGGGGCCGGTATCCCGGTGAGCGCCTTCATCGATGCCGAGCCGGATCAGATCTCCGCCGCAGCCGACTGCGGCTTCAATGTGTGTGAACTCCACACGGGTCCCTATGCCGAATGCTTCCATGAATACGGACGGGCCATCGAGGCACCGGCCGTCATGGAGGAACTGGAACGGGTCTCCAAGGCGAGTCGACTGGTTCTGGAGACTGGCATGCGATGCAACGCCGGCCATGGCCTGAACTACGCCAATGTCGCGCCAATCGCCGGAATACCCGGCCTCTCCGAGCTTCACATAGGACACAGCATCATCAGCAGATCGATTTTCGTGGGGGTACGCGAGGCCACCCGGGAAATGATTCGACGAATGGCCTCCGCCCATTCGATCTGAAAGCCCCTTCATGTCCACCAGTGAACACACCCCCGAGCTGCCGTATCGAATCGCCGTGCTCTGCTACATCTACGACAAGCAGGGTCGAATCCTGATGCTCCACAGGGCGAAGCCACCCAATCAGGATCTGTACTCGCCGGTTGGCGGAAAGCTCGAGACCGGACTCGGGGAAAGTCCCTGGGAATGCGCCCGCCGCGAGATCAAGGAGGAGACCGGTCTCGACATCGAACCCGGCGACATCCGACTCCAGGGGATGGTCTCCGAGACCGCCTATGAAAACAGCGGTCACTGGCTGTTGTTCCTGTTCGAGGTGACCCGTGCTGTTGAACACTCCGAACTCGCATTCGTCGAATTCGATGAGGGGCGACTGGAATGGATCGAACCGGAGAAGGTGGCGGAACTCTCGATTCCGGACACCGACCAAAGAGTCATATGGCCGATGTCCCAGTCTCATCGAGGCGGGTTCTTCGGTGTGCACATCGATTGTCGCAATGATCCGTTCACATGGACGCTCGAGCAGGAAATTCTTCCTTCATCCTAGTCAGAGGCCTGCTGACCGACGGGCTTCCCCGGCCAGCGCCTCGGCCGCTTCGGCGTCCGCGCTCTCGACGATGAGTCTGGCGATCGGCTCGGTGTTGCTCGGTCTCAGATGCATCCAGCCCGAGGGAAGATCGATGCGGACACCGTCCATCGTCGAGACTCTTGCATCCGCCTGCTGTTCGTAGTTCGATTGAAGCGATGCCATCGAGGCCGCGAGCCTCTCCGACGCATCCGAACCTTCAAGCTTGATCGTCTGCTTGATCATGGTGTAGGAGGGCATGTCGTCGACGATTGCGGACAACGGTCTCGATTCACGAGCCATCAGCTGAAGCACCAGCCCCATGGCCGTGAGACTGTCCCGGATCCAGGTGACGGCAGGCAGCATCACACCACCATTGCCTTCTCCGCCGAACATGGCGTCATTCGCCCGCATCACCTCCGCCACGTTGGCCTCCCCGACCGGTGACCGATGGACGCTGGAACCGAATGACTCCGCGACACCGTCGATGAGCCGACTGGTCGAGAGATTCGCGACGACCGGACTACCGGGGTTCAGGGCCAGCCATGACTGGGCGGCCAGAGCCAGGGTGTATTCCTCCCCGATGTACCGTCCACGATCATCGACGATCGCCAGACGATCCGCATCGGGATCCTGTGCGAAGCCGACTACCGATCCGGTGGTCTTCACCAGTTCACGAAGGTCCTGGAGATTCTCCTCCTTGGGTTCAGGAGGATGGGCGAAGTTGCCGTCGGTTTCCGCATTGACATGATGAAGCTGGCAGCCAAGATGATTGAGCAACTGTGCGCCCGCCGGACCGCCAGCACCGTTGACGGAATCCAGCACTACCTTGAAACCGCAGCTGCGGATCGGAACCGGATCGATCTGACCGAGCACCTTGGCGACATGCGTGTCGTGACCGCGTGTCTCGGTCGAGATCTCCAGCTCACCGGCGCTGGACGGCATCGATTCGTCGGACTTGAATCGCTCGATGATTGCCGAAGCCGTCTCCGCCGCCGGTGCTGTTCCATTTCCATCGAGGAGTTTCAACCCGTTCCATGGGGTGGGATTGTGGGACGCCGTGATCATGATGCCGCCGCTGGCTCTCATCGCGCCGATCATCACTCCGGCCGTTGGGGTGGTCACGATCCCGAGTCGTACGACTTCACATCCCGCGGCAGCCAGTCCCTCTGCAGCCGCGTCCGCGAGCATGGGACCGGATGGTCGGCTGTCTCGACCGAGGACGACACGGGCCCTCCCCTCGATCGTCGTTGCGAGATGCGATCCCCAGATGGTCGCCAGACGTCGAGCGACGTCGGGTGTCATCGATTCGCCCACGATGCCTCTGGCTCCGGAAACGGAGAGCATCAAGGGCGCCTCGTTGGATTCGTGTTCACTCATGGATCAGAAATTCTATCAACCTCGTTCAAGCCGACAGCAAGCCTCGCATCCGGGCGCCTCGGTCACGGCGACCGTTATTGACACGACGGACGCGGGCAGATCCGGCTGCAGCTTCGCAGCGACATGACCGGCAACGTTCTCGGCCGTCGGATTGACCGAATCGAATGGTGGTGTCTCATTGAGATTGGCGTTGAGGAATGGAGCGAGAACCAGGTCCAGCGACGCTTCCAGCTCGTGGAAATCGCAGACCATGCCATCGGCATCGAGTGTCGGGGAATCCAGCGTCACCCGCACGCGCCAGTCGTGGCCATGAAGCGTTTCCGGCTCGCCGTTGATGAGCATGGCGTGGGCCGCCGAGAAGATTCGTTCTATGCGTATTGAATACATGTCGGCAAGATAGCCGACTGGACCACTTCAAGCGGCGTTCTTCAATCCCAGGCAGCCAGACGCGGCATGGCCGAACCAATAAGACGGAGTGGCGAGATCTCATCCGCCTCCACCTGTATGTCCTGAGCATCGTCATGTTCGACCACCAGATCGATGAATGCTCGATGCAGCCACCGACCATCCTTGAATTCGAGTGTGAAAGGCGGCACCGGTGAGTCGGCGCCGGGTGGTATCTGCGTGACGCCTTCCAGCAGTGGCCAGGAATCGGGACCGTCCTCCCACATCAAGGCGGCGGTCGACTCGTCCCATCGAAGCGTGATCCAATGGTTGTCGCCCATGTCGATCTCGATGGCATTCGACGCCACGACCGAATCCAGCGGACTGGCGGGCAGTGGTCCGAAATCCGTTCCTGATCGAACCATCGCCTGAATGCGCTCGATGATGATGCGACCCGAAACGGTCGTCGATACCGTTCGAGTGGTCGACTGAAACGCATGGAACGAAGCACCAAGCGCAATCATGGTTGCCAGCAGCAGCATGGCCGAGATCAGGAGCGCGATCATCAGCTCGGGGACACTGAATCCCGTTCGTCTTCTCCTCGTACGCTTCATAGCGAACCTCCCTCGACATAGGTTCCGGAAAGAGGCGACATCCGGATCGGCCACGGGATGCCATCGGGCAGTCGACCATCGGGGTCGTAGCGAAGCGTGATCTCGCCGAATCCGGCGAAGCCCGGTGAATCGGGATCCACACCTTCACCATCACCCTCCTCGTTTCCGAAGTAGCCCAGTGTCGTATTGAACGCATCCGGCGTGCCGCCATAGAACAAGGGGCCCTGACCAGCCTCCGGACGGTACGTCATCAGGACGGTTCCATGCACATCGGCCGTGCCGCGGATGTCGATGAGTCCCGCGACGATCGTCCCACTGAGCTTGATCTTGGTGGCGGAATCGTTCTCGAAGTTGCCCACGTCGACCGACCATCCCGGCATGAGTATCGAACTTCTCGCAAGCTCGGCGCGATCCTCCTTGCTGATGCTGAGCAATGCGGACTGGAGTGTCGCGGCGTCGCCCTCCTGAAGGAGATCCGGATCATATGGATCGATGAAACATCTGGTGTTGCCGGTCATCTGGATCTTGTTCCGCCAATGTGTGTATTCACCGGGACGATCGCCGGCCAGCGAGCCCAGGAATGTGCAGCCCTCGAATCGCAGATTGTTGGAATAGGAACGTGTATCAGTCACCGTCTCGTTCCCGAGCGTCGAGACCAGATCGGGGAAACGCTCCGTGAAGCCACCGAAGCCGTCGGGCTCGACGGAGCCGGAGTAGTTCCAGTTGGGATCCGTACAGTCGGATTCCGTCTCGATCCAGGTGACACCGATGAAGGTGCAGTCGCGGAACAGCGCGTTGGTCCCCTTGGGGATCTTCACATCGGTGAATGTCATGTCCTCGTAGACCGGACGCTGGTAGTAGTCGTAGGCTCCGAGCGAACCGTACGGAACGGATTCGGCGGGCTCGCTTCCCGCAGGACTGTAGACCCCGCCTGATGAGATACCCGTGGCCACCTGACCTGAACTTTCATTGCCGAACGGTCTTCCGGAATCGGCACGGTCGCTGAACCATGTCTGGGAAGTGGAGAACATGTCCGTATTGAGTTCGATCATCTCGGGTTCACCGACTTCGAAGGCGGCCGGCGCGACATCGGGACCGGTGGAAACAGGCCCCTGAACGAGATTCTGATACCCCTCTCCATTGGCGGTATCCCAGTCGTCACGTGCCACGGCGAAATTGAGACCACCACGAGCCTTGGCGTATCGATCTCGCTTGTCGAGAACCCCATCCTTCCAACCGAGCGCCGTGTCGACACCATCGACCTGCCCATCGCTGTTGCGATCCGGCAATGCGCCATCGACAAGCGGGCCAAGCTGCGGATCGATCTCGAACTCCAGTGAGCCGGGATGCCCTGTCGAGGCGGCCAGCGTCTCGTCGTAGATCACGAGACCATCCCCGTTGGAATCGAAGATCCCGAGAAAGAGATCGAAATCGTCCACGTATTCATCGCCATCGCGATCCTGAAAGTAACCCTGGAGCGCGACACCATCGGATTCCGTTGGATGGGCCGGACGAAGTCGATTGTCTCCGTCGACATCGTGAAGCGCCACCGCCGAATAGAACGCGTCGAGCTGTTCATCCAGTACCGCATCGAGATCGTAGTAGTCGCTTCGGAGGACAAGCGGATCCCCGTTGCCGGGTTCGAGTTCCCCCTGCACTGTTCCGTACAGCGATCCGATCGGACCGTCCACGAGCACATTCTTGCCGATCATGATCCTGTTCGGGGCCAGAACCGCGAATTCGATCTTCTTGTCTATGAGGAAGTCCAACTGGAGATTTCGCCTGATGCCCTGATCATGCCCCTGACTGGTGACTCGTACCTGCGAACCATCGGCAAGCAGTTCGTATCTGAGCCTGAACCAGGGATCGGCCTCGCCGGTACCCAGTCGAATCGGAGGGGTCGTGATGATCCCATTCTCGGAATCGAGCATCAGCGAATGGACCACCCCCTCATCGTCGATCGGTTCGTAGTCGTCCAGGTAGCGATGCGCATCATGAATGGCATGGACGAGGCCGGGACCGGAGGGATTCGAAACAACGTATCCATCCGGATCGTTGACCTCGATGCTTCCGTCACCACCAACCCATGTGCCTAGCCAGAGACGTTCCCCGAAACCCGAGTCGATCACCCCCTGATCGACGATGAAACGACGGCTCTCCAGCCTGAGTCGTCTCGCGGCGAACGCAAGCCCGCTCTCCGCGGCACTCAGCGCCCTCGAGATGCGAAGCGAGGAGTACGCCGTCTGGACATTCCCCTGCGCCAGAATCGCCATGACCGCCGCCAGTGACGAGAAGAGCATGAGGAACATCATCGCCAATACCGAGGCGACACCACGACGTCCACCGTTCGAACGGTTCACAGCGTTCGGCCGAAGATGTCGTTGACTGTCGTCTGACATGGGGATCGACTCCGAAACCATCACATTCATCATCGAATCCAAGTTCGACTTGGATGGAGGACAACACGGACTATCTGGCATAAGAGGACTTCTCAATTCGGCGCAATCCATCTGACCCGCGTCATCTCCCGAATTCCTTCGAACCGAGGATCGTCCCAGCGGACCACGACCTCGACCAGCATCAGCTCGGAATCCCCTTCCGGGACCTCCGCGTTGACATCGCCCGGATCGACATTCCAGACCCTGATCTCCTGTGACCATCTTTCAAGACCCTCGATCGTTTCACGAAGGCTGTTCACCGGACCTGTGCCGTCGGCACCTGAGAAGATCACACCACCGCCATCGCCGTCGAAGTCATCCAGATCGTCGAAGTCCTCTAGTCCGTTTTCATTGAGTTCGGCTCCCCATGTGGCGGCACCAGCGACCGGATCATGACGAGGAAGCGTCAGGGTCATTTCACGGATCTCGTTGCCAAGTCTGGAAGCGAGTCCGACCTGCTGGGCCCAGTCGTTCTGGTAATGCCAGGCCTGCTGTCCGGCCATCATCGCCAGTACACCGACACCGACGATCACGATCGCCAACGCCGTCTCAATCAGGGTGAAACCTCCGTGGACGCGACGCCCAAGCGGTCTCGATACTGTGGTGTGCGATGACAGTCGATGCATGAGGATGCTCCCTTGAATTCAGCCTGAGACGATGGCGCTCATCTTGAAGATCGGAAGGATGATCGCCATCGCGATGAAGCCGACGATCGAGCCCATGAGCACGATCAGAATCGGCTCGATCATGCTCGTCATCGTCTTGATGGCATCCCGAAGTGCCGATGCGTAGAAACCCGCGATCTCCTCGAGCACCTCGCCCAGTTTTCCCGAATCCTCGCCAGCAGCCATCATCTGGACCACGGACCGCGGCAGCAGACTCGTCCCCGAAAGCGCGACATTGATCTTCTGGCCCTGGCGAACGGCCAGATGCACCTTGCGCCAGAGTCCCCGGTAGAGAACATTTCCTGTGATGTCGCCTGTCACAGTCATCGCGTCGAGGACCGGAACACCCGCGTTGAGCAGCTCTCCCATCGTCTGCAGCGAACGGCTCACGTAGAGTGCCCGGAACATCGGCTTGAAAAGTGGGACCTTGAGTCTCATGCCATCGAACCAGAATCGGCCGACCTCGGTCCGTATGAAGAATATGAACGCGATGATCCCCATGAGCGGGACCAGTACCAGCAGCCACCAGTTGGCGACCATCCAGTTTGAGGTCGCCATCAGGAACTTCGTCGGCCATGGAAGTGCCGCTTCCTTGCCCTCGAACACGGTCGCGAAACGCGGCAGCACGAATGTCATCAGAAAGATCGTGACCGAAGTCGCGATGGTGGCGATCACGCCCGGATATATGCTGGCCCCGATGACCATCTTCCGAGTCTCGAGCTGATGCTTCATGAATGTCGCGATTCGATCGAGCATGTGGGCGAACGAACCGGACATCTCTGATGCCTTCACCATGTTCACGTACAACGCGTCGAATAGACGCGGATACTTCGCGATCGCCTCGGAGAACTGCTTTCCGGATTCGACGTCCTGACGGATCGCCTGCAGAATCTTCTTGAACTTAGCGTTCGCAGTCTGTTCCGCGATACCTTCGAGCGCCTGTCGAATGCTGATGCCTGCGCGAATCATCACGGCAAGTTGGGAAGTGAAGTCGAGAACCTCCTTCGCCGTGGGTCCAGAACTCCAATTCAGGCCATTGACGATCTTCTTGACCAGATCACCCGAACCGGTCCCCTGAAGCGGAACAAGCTTGAGCACATGCTGCCCCTGACTCCTCAACATCGTGGCGGCGGCAGCTGCACTGTCCGCATTCAGCACGCCCGCCTGGAGCCTGCCGGTGTTGAGTCGGGCTTGATATCGGTATTGAGGCATCGTGAATTCGTTTCAACGGCCGCCATCAGGCAGCGAGGCTTCGCTCCATCTGCTCTGGATAGGCCGACTGGGCCACGGCATCCTGTCGACTGATGAAACCGTTGAAGTAGAGTTCCGCAATCGAGGAATCGAGGCTGACCATGCCCGCACGGCGGCTGGTCTCAATCACATTGGGTATTTCAAATGTCCGGTTCTCCCGGATGATGTTCCGGACGGCAGGAGTGCACAGGAGAACTTCGACGGCCGGAACCATTCCGGGGCGATCGACTCTACTGAAGAGGGTCTGGGACACCACGGCCTGCAACGTGTTCCCGAGCATGGATCGAACCTGATTCTGCTGGCCGGCCGGATACATGTCGATGATCCGTTCGACGGTCTGGCCGGCATTGCAGGTGTGCAGAGTCGAGAGAACAAGGTGGCCCGTCTCGGCCGCGGACATCGCCAGAGCAGTCGTATCCAGGTCACGCATCTCGCCCACCAGGATGATGTCGGGGTCCTGTCGCAAGGCGTGCTTGAGCCCCGATGCGAAACTGGGCATGTGGACACCCAGCTCCCTTTGTTCGATCACACACTCCTCCGACTTCAACTCATATTCGATCGGATCCTCGAGGGTCATGATGTGCTTGCGATATCGAGCATTCATGGCCTGAATCATCGCGGCCAGGGTGGTCGACTTGCCCGAACCCGTGTCGCCGGTCACCAGCACGAGCCCCCTGGGAAGCCAGGTCAGCTTCTGTATGACCTCAGGCAGGTTCAGATCCGTGAGATCCGGCACCTGTGTCCTGATGACACGCATGGCCAGTGCAGGACCACCTCGCTGCGCGTGAGCATTGATTCGATAGCGCCCCAGGCCTTCGACCGCATGGGAGAAATCAAGATCCAAATTCTCTTCGAACGTCTCCTTCTGGCGGTCATTGATCATCTCGTCCAGAAAACGTCTGGTCTGCTGGGCCGAGAGCGAGCCTTCGACCAGTGGTTCCATGACCGTATTAACCCGAACCATCGGGGGGTGATCAGGTACCAGGTGCACGTCACTGGCACCACGATCATCTGCCATTCGAAGAATGTCGTTGAGCTGCATCAGAAAAATCCAGACGATGGGTGGAGATGAACAAGAGGACGTCAGGTGCCCCTATCGGCGGCACAACGACAACTCATCAGCACGTCCGATCCATTCGAAAGAGCTCTGACAGAAGATTGAATGACTGGGTGGCCTCTCAGGAGCCTGCGGATTCATCCGGGAGAGACGATTGGGCCGAAGAGTCCGATGGTGCGGGTGGCCCGGGTTCCGGCAGCACGACGACCGTCTTCAGATCGCCAGATGCTGCAAAGCCTGTTGAAGGCTTGTATCCAAGATCAAGCAACGTCTCCGCGAACACGCCCTCGTCGACGTAGACAAGAGTGCCTGACAACGACCAGCGTGCGGAATCGGGGACTGTTCCATCGGTCCAGCCGACACGCTGGTATGGAATGACGGCCGGTAGGGACAACGGACGTTTCTGACCACCAGCGTCGAGTGTCATCTCGGCAGCGTGTCGGCCCGAGTAGACCCCTCTGCCGGCAACGGACAGGTTGTAGGTGAATTCCAACGGCTCGATCGGCTTGTCATTGGGATTCGTCAGGACAAGGTTGTAATGGAGTGCCATGGCGTTCTCGTTGCGTTCGACGATCTCGACGCTGTCCACCGCGATCACCGGGGGACGGGTCAGGCAGCCCCCCAGAAGGAAGCACATCGATAGAAGCAACATGGCTCTCATGGGCACACTGTATCAGGCTCGGAACAGGAGCCTCATGGCCGTCGTATGATCCAATGCGGGAATAGCCCGGAAATCGACCATGAAACCGACTCTTCGAATCCTGAGTTCACTTCTGCTGGCCACTCTGATGTCAGCCGGAAGCCTCGCGCAGGCACCCCCGCCCAATCCCGTCTTCGTGAACGACTCGGCCGAAGCCGCCAGGATGCTTCGGCAGGCCCGGGGCGATGCCGTGAAGAATCCCTCCGAATCCATCCGACTCATCCAGAAGATCCTCGACGAGCATGACGACACACTCCATCCGGACGAGGCCCAGATCGGGCGTTTCACCTCGGTTCGCCAGGACGCCATCGAACTTCTGTCATCCAATCCGGAGCTCTGGAAGCGATACGAGTCAGTCGAGTCGAAACGGGCGAATCGACTTCTCGAAGAGGGGCGGCTGCGTCGTCTGGTCAACACTCGGTCGATGACGACCGCAGGACTCGAAGCGTTGCTCATGCTGGCCCAGCAGAATCTCGAGATGGGCAGGTTGGCCACGGCCACCAGTTATCTGGACGAAGCACTCATGCACCCGCAGATCACCGATCGTGATCGCTGGTCCGCGACGATGATGGCCGCCATGGCCGCTCATGCCAGTTCTGATGTGCAGAGACATGAAACACACATGCGTGAACTTGAGGACGCCGGTGAAGACGCGAGACTCTGGCTCGATGCGATGCGGCGATTCACTCGATCGACCCCGCCGGAGAGACGACGGGGCCGCAACAGCATTGATGATGCCATCGAACCGATCGGCGAGACGACTTGGCCCGCGCTCTGGAGCAACGATTTCCAGCGTGTCCCGGCCAAGATACGCGCACGGAACGAATTCGATTCCGACAGGATCGCCATGGACCTGTCCGAAGGCCGATTGACCGCCGTCGTTCCTTCGATCGTTGGTGATCGGATCGTCTTCAACGAAGGTGGCGAAGTCGTCGAGATCGATCTGCTGACGGGGCGCGAGATCTGGCGGACATCCATTCTCGAACAGGCCGCCAGAGCCGATCGGATCGATGACCCGATCGGACCGACTGCCGTGGCCGTCGATGAGAACGATGTCGTTGCATGGACTGGATACAGCAGGGAAGGCGGCGTATCGGAGACAGACGACGTCGTCTGCCTCGATCTGAAGACGGGCGGAGAACGCTGGCGATTCAACCTTTCGGAAACGCCCGGGATAGACGACGCGGCCGATCTCTATCCGGCGGGCCCACCCGTGATCCACGAAGACCGTGTGCTTGTGCTGATTCGACGCGAACGACGACAGAAACTCAAGAGTGTCTATCTGCTTGCCTTGGACAGACTGGATGGGACCCCCGTATTCACTAGCTACATTGCCTCGACAAGCAGCCAATCGGATGGACTACGGCCGCTCACCATGCCGGTTGTCGATGGTGGCGACATCCTGGTGTCCACATCGATCGGCGCCGTGGCCTGCGTCGACATCGCCAGCGGAAGAATCAAATGGCTTCAGAGGATGGCGACCCCCGTGAGCAGCACACTCGCAACCAGTCGTGTTCGGCCCTATCAGCTGCATCGACCACTTGTATTCGAGGATCAGGTGATCTCGCTCACTCCCGACTACCGAGGACTTGTCCGTCTGGACCGGGAATCCGGCAGGATACTGGAACGTATGTCTCTTGAGGATCAATCGGGCCGCAGTCGACCGGCCTATCTGCTGACGGACAAGAAACGGGTGTACGTCATCGGCAGCTCCATTGTCGCATTCGACCCGCGGGATCTCTCCAGAGTTCTCTGGACGAAGTGGCCAAGGCCAGGAGCACGCAGCACACCTCTGTCAGGAAGAGTGCATGTGGCTGGAAATCAACTGCTGGTCCCCACCGGTGAACAGCTCCAGATCCTGGATGGCCCGACCGGAAGACTGCTGGATTCGCTTGATCTGGAAGGATCATCCATTCCACTGATCAGCGATGGACATCTTCTGGCGACGAGTCCGAACGGCATGGCGCTCCACGCCGACATCGCCGTCATGTCCGATGCCTTGTCGAAACGTCTGGCCGAACGTCCCGGAGAACTCGAGAGCATTCTCGGTACCGCACGACTGGCCGCCAGATCGGGCGATACGGATGCACTGCTTGACCAGTCCTCGCTTCTGGCCGAATCGATCAATCGGATGGATCGGAATGGTCGTACAGACGAGATTCGCAAACTGGTCTTCGAGGAGATCCGCGATCAGATTCGATCTGGTTCATTTGATCCGGTCCATGTCGAAAGAATCCAGCCGCTGCTGACCTCGCTGACGTCGGGAACCACTCTGGATGCCTCGGCACGAATCGCACTGGGCGAGTGGCAGATGGACTTCGACATGCCCTCGGCCATCGTGCAATGGCAGATGCTGTCGTCCGATCCGACACTTTCAGCCCAGCTCCATGAGGCGGACGGCATCCTCGCCCCGGCCGGTGAATGGTCGAGAAACAGAATGACGAAGATTGCCGAGTCGAACCCCGAACTGGTCGAACCGATGCCAGAACGAGCATTGAATGGTTCAAATCCATGGGGACAGCGGCTGGCCGATCTGGCGTCCAACCTCAGGAACAGAGGTGGCTCGGACCGTGTGGCGACACAGACGCTCCAGATACTCAAGGAGGCTGAAAACACCTCGAGAACGGAGGCTGGTCTTGAGATTCTCGATCTCTGGTCCTCTTTCCACCAGCCCGCGGACAACTTCCCGGATGGAAGAACAGCATCTGAATGGAGAACACGTCTGCTCGCTGCCGGTCTCCCCGAAATTCCCAGAGGTGTCGAGATCGGCGGCCGCTCCCTGCGATGGCCCGGTGTTCTTGTACCGGCAATAAACAAATCCGCCCAGCAGCGGCTGTCCAGAGACGGATTCCTTCGTTCATTCGATGACACACTGTCATGGCATGCCGGCCCCGACCTCGATCCTCGCTGGACGGTTGAGCTTCCCGGAAATGAAGTCTCAATCTCATGGCAGGATGACGAGCGGATCGTGGTGCAGCTCGCCAAGCTGGGGCGACCAAGGCGACTGGTCTGCCTATCGCTGGCCGATGGACGCAGGGAATGGGACTTGATCCTTCCTGACGACGCCTTCCCGGAACAGATGCCAAACGCCCTTGAGAAGAGTCGATCTCCACTGAATACCGCCAGTTGGGTCGCCGTTGAACCAGTCGATGATCGAATGATCCTGATCCATCAGGATGGACGGACCACCGCCTTCGATATCGATGGAACCACGGAGCCCGTCTGGTCGGCGACTCTGCCCGATCATTTCATTCAGGATCACGCCCCGTGGCAGAACGGTGTCGCCGTGATCGGCTACCGATCCATAGATGCGAGCGATCCCTGGCTCAATAGAGGCCCACAGCAAGGTGACATGATCCTGGGATGGTTCGATGCGGGCACGGGGGATGTCCAATGGATAGATCTTCCAATGCAGATAGGTGCCGCAAGCTGGCTGGAATCGAACGAGATCGGGGATCTGATCGTCGGCGGCACGAATGGGGCCGCCTTGTACCGGAACCCCGGAAAGGGGCCAAGCTGGATTTCACAGGATCGGTCACTTCAAACGAGCCGCCTGCTGGACGGCATCGATCTGACCGCCAGAATTCTTCAGACCACCGATTTGCAGTACGACCGGGAGGCGTTCTCGCTCGAGACCGGCCGCAAACTCGAACTCGATCCCCTGCCGGATCGCCCCTTCCGAACCGGAATGCCCAAAATTCACGGTTATGGGGACAGCCAGAGCCTTCTCTTCGACAAGATGATCCTGATGCTGGACTCCAGCGGACAGGTGATGGGCTCCAGTGCGGGCAGCCGGGCCATGAACCACCGATTCGATGAAGCCATCCCATTTCTGGACGGGCTCGCCGTTCTGGATCAGATAGATCCTCGGCTCCACTCCGCAGCTGGACGCTCGTCCGCGCGCCACTTCTACCAGATCCAGATCATTTCTCCGGATGGAAAAGGCGTGGAGATTCTTGACCTCTTCCCGCTCGATAGTAGAATTCGCGCCGGGCGTGCCATGCATGGCACCATGCTTCTGACGACTGAGGATGAGGTCATCGCCATCACGCTCCCACCCGCCATTGACGCCCCGTGAGATCCCAGACGAGCACAGACATGAACGACGCAATCAACAGCAATGAACTAGATGGATTCCAGCCAATCGAAGAAGACGATCAGATGGAATACGGCTTTCTCGACGAAGCCATGGACGACGAGGACGAGGACGACGTCAGCGATGATGATCGCGAGGACGAGGATGTCGAGGTCGTGGACGATGATCCCGATGGACTCGATGCGGACTGATTGAATTTCATGCAACCATAGATGGCCGTGCCGGTTCAGCCCTGACTGGCGCCGATCCACTTGTCGTCCGTCCTGCACGCTTCACGAGCACGACCATGGGTCCCCTTCGCCGAATCTTCCAGTGAATCACAGATCGACATTATTGCGGGGAAATCGGCGAACTCGGATCGAACGACTTCGATCGCACTGGACATGTTTCCGTTGTCCCGGAAGAGGCGACGATAGACCTCCTTCATCGAGTCGATCTGATCGCTTGAATAGCCCAGTCTCGACATCGCGACCACATTCACCGCTCGCACCTCTGCTGGATGGCCTTCGACGATCATGAACGGTGGCACGTCGCGGGAAACTCTCGCCAATCCACCGATGAATGCGGACTGTCCGAGTGTCACGTAATGGTGCACGCCGGCTCCGCCGCCGATTCCGACGCGGTCCTCGATCATGACGTGACCGGCCAACATGACCTGATTCGCGATGACGGTCTCGTGGCCGATGATGCAGTCATGGGCGATATGGCATCCGACCATGATGAGATTGCCGTCGCCGAGCTTGGTGACACCGCCACCGTTGCCGGTCCCACGATGGATGGTTACGTGCTCGCGAATCTCGTTGCCATCGCCGATGAGGCATTCCGTCCGTTCGCCGTCGTACTTCTTGTCCTGAGGATCCGCGCCGAGCACTGCATACGGATAGACGACGTTGTTGCTGCCGATTCGAGTGAGGCATTGAACCGTAACGTGGTTCAGCAGTCGTGTTCCGGGGCCGATCTCGACATCCGGACCAATGACGCAATACGGACCGATGGTCGCCTCGGCGCTGATTCTGGCGGCCGGATCGATGATTGCTGTTTCGTGAATGTTGGCCATGCTTGCTCTCACGCTCATTCGCTTCTGACACGAATGAAAAAACTTAGTGCTTCTCCGAATCCACCATCATGAACCTGATGTTAGCCTCTGCCGCCACTTGGCTCCCCACAAATGCCTTGCAATGAATCGATGCCGTCCTTGAACTGGCTCGGACGGTTTCCGCCTCGAGTATCAGCTGATCCCCAGGCGTCACTGGATGACGCAACTTCACCTTGTCGAGGCTCAGGAGAACGGCGATCTTCCCGGCATGTTCGAGCTTCTGACTCAGAAGGAGTCCTCCCAGCTGGGCCATAGCCTCGACGATCAGCACACCCGGCATCAACGGCGTGCTTGGATAGTGACCACCGAAGAAAGGTTCGTTGATCGTGACGTTCTTGACCCCGATGGCTCTACGATTTCCTTCGACCTCGATGACTCGATCAACAAGCAGCATCGGATATCGATGGGGCATGATCTGCTGGATGGCCCGGATGTCCATGACACGACCATCACGAAGCATCTCCTGTCGCCGACGAGACTCGGACTGTTCGCGAATTCGCTCGCACATCTTCCGATTGAGGGAGTGTCCGGATCGCGAAGCCACGAAACGGCCATGCACCGGACCGCCGAGGAGATACAGATCCCCAATTAGATCCAGAATCTTGTGGCGAGCCGGTTCGTTGTCGAAGCGATAGCTGTTCTCGATCGGACCATCTTCACCGATGACCAGGACATCCTTGGGAGTGAGATGTCGGCAAAGCCCCTTCTCCCACAAGCTCTGCGCCTCCTCCTTCAGGCTGTATGTCCTTGCGGTCGACAATTCGCTTAGATACTGGTCCGTATCAAGCACGAATCCCTGGGACTGCCGAATGATCCGACTTTCCGCATTGCCATAATCCAGTTCGTAGATCACGCGGAAATCGTCATGACGACTTGGAAAGGCGGCCAACATGGATCCACCCTCGTCAAGGATGATCGGTTCGGTGACTCGGTAGACCAGTCGGGAGCCATCCTGCTGCTGAACGCCCACCTTGTGGATGGCGTCAACGAAGGGTGCGGCACTTCCATCCCCAAGCGGGACTTCGGGACCATTGAGGCGAACCAGCGCATTGTCGATGCCGAGACCCGCCAAGGCCGAAAGGAAATGCTCGACGGTCTCGATGGTGCTGGAGCCGTTCTTGAGCGTGGTCCGCCTTTCTCGATCGACGGCGTGATCAATCAATGCCGGAATCCGGATCGGTGGATCCAGATCCACCCGTTCGAACACGATTCCGTGATCAACCGGGGCCGGCTCTATGACCAGTTCAGCCTCCTGCCCATGCAGCAACCCACGGCCGGTGACAGAGGTCGGCTTGGCCACCGTGTGCTGGTAGGGAGCCGGGGATACCCCGACTTGCTGATTATCTTCTGCCTCTTGGATCATTGGCACTCCGACGTCGAGCGGCGGCCAACACGGGTCGGGTAGGAAGGGGACGTCAGCCCTTCAAACGCCCCTGACGGGCCAGATATTCAGGCAGTTTACGAAGGGCCGCAACCTGACGCAAAGTTTCCTTGGCAGGTTCAGCAGGAATGCCCGCTACGACCTCTCCAGCGGCGACATTCTT
>MDTD01076245.1_pt1 | contig 16740 bp, 15 predicted proteins | sample 811221 | NCBI WGS metagenome assembly MDTD01 (sample SAMN05326646, study PRJNA326480) | marine metagenome | isolation source: seawater | place: Pacific Ocean: South West | collected 2011 | reverse complement strand
TACATGCCTTGCTGAGACCGACAACCATAACTCCGGTGGCCAGGGGATCCAGCGTTCCGGCGTGACCGACCTGCTTTAAGCCTGTGATCCTGCGAACTCGATTGACAAGATCGTGGGAAGTTATGCCACCGGGTTTGATTAGATTGAGGAAGCCGATCATGAAAGAAGCTAGACTTCTCCCCGGGCGATTTTGCCGAGAATCTCAGATACTTTCGCGCCGCGCTCCAGGGACTTATCGAGTTTGAACTGGAGTTCAGGGGCAAATCTCAACCGCAATCTTCTGCAGATTTCGCCACGGATTACGCCGATGTTTTCATTCAGCGCTTCCATTGTTCCGTTCTGGGCCGTTTCATCTCCGTAAACCGAAACGAACACTTTTGCCGAGCGGCAATCAGCAGTACATTCCACATCAACAATAGAGACAAGTCCGGCTATCCGATCATCTTTTATGTCTTTGACCAGCATGGCTGCCAGTTCGCGCTTTATAGATTGCGAAACCCTCAGTGAACGTTGTATGGCCATGGTATGTCACCTCGTTGATAGTGGAAAAAAGGTACTCGGCCTCATTCTCCTCGTTTGGTTTCTTTGATTATGTAGGCGTGAACTTTGTCACCTTCTTCTATGCCGGTGAATTTTTCAAAGCTCATACCACATTCAAAACCTTGCGCGACTTCTCTAACATCATCTTTGAAGCGTTTCAGGGTGTCGATTTTTCCGTCGTAGATTTGCTGGCCTTCTCTTTCGATACGAGCTATGCAGCCACGTTGGATCTTGCCTTCTTGCACCATGCAACCGGCAATCATCGTACCTTTTCCAACTTTGAAGACCTGTCTTATCTCGGCAGTACCAAGTTTGACTTCTTCTCTAATCGGCTCTAGCAGACCCTGGATAGCTTTGGTGATATCTTCGGTGATCTGATAAATGATGCTGTAAGAGCGAATGTCGATTTCGTTTGTGTCGGCGATTGCTCTTGCGTTGGGATCCGCCTGGGCGTTAAATCCAATGATGATCGCATCGGATGAGGTGGCCAGGTTGACGTCGTTCTCGGAAATATTTCCTGAAGCGGCCCGCAGTACTCTAACTTGCACATTCTCGTCGCTCAGTTTTATAACCGAGTCGGCGATTGCTTCTGCTGTACCTTGAACGTCGGCTTTGACTATGACATTCAGCTCTTTCACTTCGCCGCTTTCGAGCATGTCGTGAAGTGATTCCAGGGTGACGTGGTGCATGCGACGAGGACCGGATTCTTCCTGGCGGTCTTCCACCAGACCCTTCATCTCCTGCATGTCTTCCACTACTTCGAACGGGTCGCCAGCCTGGGGAACACTATCGAGTCCAAGTACTTCCACCGGCATACTGGGTCCGGCAGCTTTAACTCTGTTGCCTCGGTCATCGAATAGCGCTCTTACACGGCCGCTTGTGCTTCCCACAACCAAAAGGTCGCCTTCTCTCAGGGTGCCGTTTTGTACCAGGGCAGTGGCCACCGCACCTTTACCTCGTGAAAGCTCTGCTTCCACAATCACTCCTTCGGCCGGTTTCTCCGGATTAGCTTTCAGATCTTGTAAGTCTGCCACCAGAAGGATCATGTCGAGCAGATCATCGAGACCGGTTTTCTTCTTGGCTGATACGTTAACTGTCACGGTATCACCGCCAAAAGATTCGGCCAGAAGATCATGTTCCATCAACTGGGTCAGAACCCTTTCAGGCTCCGCTCCGGGAAGATCGATTTTGTTTACCGCTACTATAATAGGTACCTTGGCCGCTTTGGCGTGATCGATGGCTTCTTTCGTCTGGGGCATGACTCCGTCATCGGCCGCCACCACGAGAATGGCTATATCCGTGGATTTAGCTCCCCGGGCTCGCATCGCGGTAAAGGCTTCGTGACCCGGAGTATCTAGAAAGACAATCTGTTTAAGTCCTTCTTCATGCTCCACTTCCACGTGGTAAGCACCTATGTGCTGCGTGATTCCACCTGCTTCTTCGTCTGTGATTTTGAATTTGGCCTGCCTGATGGCATCCAGCAAACTTGTTTTACCGTGGTCGACGTGACCCATGATGGTGACAACAGGGGGTCTGTTGATCAGGTTCTCATCGTCTGCTTGAGCTTCTTCTTTCTCTTCAGGTTTCTCTTCCACCTTCTCTTCGGTAAGAATTTCATACTCGAGTTCCGTGGCCATCTCCTTGGCCAGTTCCAGTTCAACCAGCTGGTTGACGGTTCTCATGATTCCTTTGGTAAAGAGGTGTTTGATGATCTCGGTAACCGGCAACTTCATGGCTTCAGCCAATTCCTGCACGGTGAGATTTCTGGTCAGGGTAACCACTTTTGGAACATCAAGCTCCTGGGCGGCTATCTCCTTTTGCTTCTCCTCTTCCTTCTTCTGTTCCTTCTTAACCTGGGAATGTCGGTGGGATTTTGGAGGTCTCGGGGGAGTGGCGCGCATGGATGGAGCGGCTACTCGGATTGGTACTGATGGAGCCATTGGACGTTCTGTTCTTTCGGCGCGTTCGGTCCGTTGATGTTTTTCGCGATCTTTTTTGGATCCTTTTCCGCGCCCTTTGGCATCGGCTTCACCAGGATCGAAGCTCATGATATTGTCTACGGTGTCCGAGGCGTCTTTCTCCTTTTCATCTTCTTTTGCTTTAGCTTTTGCCTGTTCTTTCTTCTGTTTTTGTTCGAAGTGTTTGTCCAGGTTTCTTATTGTTCTGGGACCGAATTTCGATTCGTCAGACCAGGAGTCCCCGGTGACGTTTCCTACCTGTACAGGTTCTACTGATACAGGATCTTCTTCCTCTTGTTTGGGAGCTTGAGCCGGTTCTTCCACTGGTTTGGGAGCTTTTGTTTTTTCCACAGGTCTGGCAGGTTGACTCGAAGGAGCAGACGGGCTGCTCTGGGTAGGTGCTGCCTTGGCTGATGGTGCTTTTGGAGCGGACTCATCTTGCGCGGTCTGTTCTTTAGCCGTGGGGGCGGGAGGCGCCTGAACGGCCGATTCCGGCATGGGAGTGTTGCTGGAGATAGTTGATGAACTTAACTCTCCGTCAGCTTTGATCGGAGGTCTCTGAATTCTGGGGGTGGAGGAGATATGAGAAGCAGGTAGGGGCGCAGGACCACCGGGTAATCCCGGTCCCGGCGATACTTCGCCGGCCGCTGCCGGATCTGCTTCGGTACCTTCCTTGGGCTCTTGCTTCTTGGGATAGCGAGCCAAAACTCTTCGTTTCGGTTTGTCTTTTTTCTTCTCCGGCGCCGCTGGAACGGATGCCGATGTCTTAGCTGAAGCTATCGTCTTAGCGGTTTTCTTCGTAGCCTGGGCACCGCCACCTTCGTTTTTCTTACCAAGGGCAGCAATCAACCTACCGACGGCATTACTGTCGACGGTACTCGAATGACTCTTCACGTCATAACCTAGTTCGCGCAGAGTCTGGATGATTTCCTGGTTGGGAATACTCATCCTCTTTGAGAGTTCGTAGATTCTGACTCGTTCTTCCATTTGCTACTTCTTTGAAATCCTATTTTGCTTCTCTGTATTTTGGCATGTTTTATCCGATTCTGTGCATTGATCGGTAATTGCCTTGATAAGTTGTGATTCAAGAGGCCAGTTTATGGTCCTTTTTTTCTCTGCCCCTTTTTTCTTTCTGCCTTCCAATGCGTACTTAAGGCGGCTGCCCTTTTCAATTTGTTTTAGACAAAGTTCAGATTTACAAAGGTAAGCAGAGCGCCCGAAAATTCTCTTATCGGAATCGTTTAACTTCACTTCCTGCGTCTTGAAATCTACCGTTAAGCGCAGCATCTGCGTCCGGGGCAGCTTCTCTCTACAGGCGAAGCATATACGTTCGGGGCTCTTGCCTACCTCCATGAAATCTTTGCCTAGGTTTGAGCACCAAGGTCTTCGAGGGTCTGGTTAAGGTTTCGGAAGGATCCGCCTGCCTGACTCTCGGACTTGATGTCTATTTTCCACTGGGTCAATTTAGCCGCCAGTCGAACGTTCTGTCCGCCGCGACCAATGGCCAGACTGAGCTGGTCATCGGGAACTATGACCTCAGCACGCTTGCCGCCCATCTCGGGGGGATCGTCGTAGAGCGCCACGGTTGTAATTCTTGCCGGACTGAGAGCGTTGGAGATGTAATCCACGGGATCGGTTGAAAAACGGATTACGTCTATCTTTTCGTTACGCAGTTCGGCGACCACGTTCTGAATCCGAACACCACGGGTTCCGATGCAGGCGCCAACCGGGTCCACATCCGGATCTTCGGAGTGAACGGCGATTTTTGTTCTGTATCCGGCTTCCCGGGCGATGGAGCGAATCTCCACCGTACCGTCTTCAATCTCCGGTACATAAAGCTCGAACAGCTCTCGCACCAGCTCAGGGTGAGCCTGGGAGACCACAATCTGGGGAACTCTTCCTGATTCTCTTAATTCCAGAACATAGACTCTAACCCGGTTACCTACTCGGTATGTCTCACCAGGAAGTTGCTCTCTAGTGGGCATACATCCTTCAACACGACCGAGGTTAACGATAACGTTGTTTCGAGTGTTGGAGAGTACTTCGATTCGCTCGATCTGACCTGTGGTGCAGGTGCCTTTTCTCGCTTCGAACTCTCTCTTGATAAGCTCTTTCTCTGCTTCCCGCAGGCGCTGGGTTATTAGCTGTTTGGCGGTCTGGGCGGCTATTCTGCCGAACTCGGAGAAATCCTGGGGGGTAACTTCAATCTCAAGAACTTCACCTTCGGTGACATCGGGGATGAGGTCTCTGGCTTCTTCCAGGCTTATTTCGTGGTAGTCGTTGGAAACTTCTTCAACCACTTCTTTAGGAGCAAAGATACCTATTTCTCCGGTCTCGGTGTCGAAGATTGCCCTTACTCCTTCCACATCGTGGTCGGGTACTTTCTTCTTGTACGCGGCTACTATGGCGTCGCAAACATATGAGATGAATTCTTCCTGGGGAATATTTCTATCTCTTTCTAGTTCCTCTGCTGCTTCCAGCAGTTTATCGCCTATCTTGATCACGGTGGATCCTCCGATTTTCTTGGTTATTCAATTGTTTAGGGGCTTTCATTTAGAAAGCGGGATCAATTTAAAACTTCTTCTTCTTCGAGTTCCTGGTCGTCTTTCAGGGTGGGTGCCAGTTTTATGAAGGTCAGGGAATTAAATTCCAGGGTGATTTCCGTGACCGGGTCCAGCACAAGAACTTCAGCCTTTTTCTTCTTCTTGCCGCCCTTCTTCTTCTTTTTCTGGGTCTCGACGGCCACTGGATCGGTGATGGTGACCATGCCGTCATCGGCTTCCTGCAAAAGACCGGTGAAGTGAGCGCCGAGAGAATCTATGGGGATTTTTGACTGGACTTCCACGTTCTCGCCCACAAACACTTTCAGCTCTTTTTGCGTTTTCAGGCGCCGGTCTATGCCCGGGCTCTGCACCTGGAGGACAAAAGCACCATCCATTAAAGGACCTTCCTTGGAGCTTGCCAACTTGTCCAGCTGTTTGTCCAGGGCGCGGCTGACCTTTTCGCAATCATCCAGGCTGACGGTATCCCTGGACTTGTGGATTGTCACTTCGAGCACGCGTCTCTTGCCCTGATTGACAAAACGGGCGTTCACAAGGCAAAGACCACTTTTCTCTAAAATTGGTGCTAGAAGACCGTTAACCTTCTCTATTGCTTTTCTCGAACTTGCCCTGTCGGTGGTATCCGTCAAATTATTACTCCCCTGGTCCGGTATCCTCTTCTTTCCAAATGCTCCAAAAAACAAATGAGCACCTCGGATGCAAGGTGCCTGGAAAGTAATCGGTAAAATACCTTCTGAAGACGATATGTTAACATGGCGCACCTTTACAGGCAATCAAGCCAGGGGGATAAAGACCGATTTTGGCTCCATCTTTTACAATTGCAAACAGGCAGAGGAAGCTTGATCTCAAGCCTTATAAGCTTCAAGAGATGGCTCAGACCATCGGCAGCGAAGTTTGTAGAAATCTTAAAGAAGATCGCTGGCAGTCACTGACCGGTAAAAATCTTGAAGACCTTGAAAGCCTGGGAATCTTCAGTATTGTTTTCGTTTCAGACCGAAAAATCAGAGAGATGAACCGTCACTGGCGAGGTAAAGATAAGGCCACCGACGTCCTCTCTTTTCCTCTGGATATGGAGCCCGAATTTGAAGGGACACCTTTTGAGGTGGGGGAGATAATCGTCTCGGTGGAGAAAGCGGTGGAGCAAGCCAGGGATTACAATCACGGAGTCGACCGAGAGCTGGCTTTTCTAATTACCCACGGGATCCTGCATGTACTCGGCTTTGACCATGAATCTCCCGAAGAAGAAAAAGAGATGTTCGGTCGCCAGAGAAAAATCCTGGAAGCCTGTGGCTATCACCGTTAGCGATGACCAAGTTTTACAAAACTCAAGTCTGGTTTTCACGCTAGCCTCACGCAAGAATGTTTTAATAAGGCATGTAAAGTAGATTAGAGGAATTTCGAGCCAGACCCCCCTCCCCCCATGCGTTAATAGTAGAAGAGCCTCTTGAGGACCTTGAATTGAAATCCGTAAAACATCGCGAACCATTTAAGGAGCGTGTTTCAAAGCGTCGTGACCCGAGCAACGGGTCGGGCCCTGGTGCGGTTACTAATGCCGGTTCCAGCCATCTCACCGGTCTTGAATCAAAGAAACAAGGTGATGGTGTCATCCCGATTCCTACATCCTGGCAGCGGAAGACAGGCAAAGCATCTAGCATTTTCGAGTCCTTTTATCATGCATTTCACGGCATCAAAGTAGGTCTCTCCAGTCAACGCAATCTGCGCATACACTTTACCGCCACCCCTTGTGTTGTGGTCCTTGGATTGGTCCTTCAGATAGACATGGCCAGTTGGCTAGCCCTGGTTCTGGTAATGGCCATGGTTATCTCGACAGAATTCCTTAATACTGCCCTTGAGCACCTGGTGGATATCGCCGCCGAAGGGCAGTATCGTTATGCCGCCCGCTGCGCAAAAGACACTGCCGCAGCTGCTGTTTTGACTGCTTCGGTGGCTGCCATTGCTACCGGGTTGATAGTGTTCCTACCCAGACTTCTGGCCCGGATCTATTCCTGACTCGTTTTTTTAGCTGAGTTCGTCAAATTCAGTCCGGTTTTCTGCACCGGCGAGGATCTGGTTATTGGAGTTCTTTTTCTTCGATCTTGCTATACCTTGATATCCTTTGCCGGGCAAGTGTTTGGCAGAATTGCTTCCGGTAGTGGGAGAATTCCCATTGACGAATACCTGTTGACAATCCAGAATAGTAACGTGTGGATTGGATAAAACTGCAGTATCGCTGCTGCACAGGGAGATTACAAATGTCTACTTTAGACGGTCATAATGGCGGGAACCAGGAGTTCGAGACGTTCGACATAAATCCGAACTCGGACGGTAACTCATTTTCTCTGCAAGCATCCCAGGAAGCCTGGGCGCCAAGAGATAACAGAGTCGAGCAGGTGAGCAACACCATGGGGTATTCGGGTGATTCCTATCCCATATCAGAGGGGCTTGCCAGGACATGCACCGACGCCTGTTCCAGGCAGCATCGTCAAGACTCAATTCCCTGGGGTGGAGCGACTACGATTCCTCGTTATGATGATTATAGAGGCGGCAACTTAGACACCGGATACTCCATACCCATGACCCGGGAGATGCAGAATCTAGTGGTTATCCAGAAGGGTGGCAGCCAGGACACTCGCTACGGCGGCAACTACTACGGCGGCTGGAATCAGCCGTATGGTCAGAGCGGCGATGGCAAAACCATCGTTGTCCAGGGCGGCGGTGCTGATGTTTATGACCGCAAAGAAGAGGTTGTGGTTGGTGATGTCCGAGTCACGGATGATCGAACCCATGTGACCCATCGAGGACAGCCTGTGTATGAGCAAGGTAGACCGGTTGCTCGTTCAAGCCAGAGCGGTCCCCTCGAAGGATGGACTCCCAAAGAAGTTATCGGTGGACTCGGCGTAGTCTTGCAAGGTGCAAGCGACATAATCGGGGCCAAGAATGGCAACTACCGCGGCAACAACCCCTGGCAGAATAACCCTTATCAAAACAGAGATTATGGACGCTATCAGAACAATCCTGGCGGAAATAGAACAATTATCGTGCAGGGTGGTGGCGATGTTTATGACAGACGTGAAGAGGTCGTTGTCGGTGACGTGAGAGTTACTGATGACACCACAATCGTCAGGGACAGGCATGGTCGTGTCGTAGGAACACCGCCGTTTGTGCCTGAGAGAAGAGGAAATGGTGCCGATGTCGGAACCTGGACCCCCAAAGAAGTGATCGGTGGACTGGGCGTTATCCTCAACGGAACACGAGATATCATCAGCGCTAGAAAAGGTGGTCAGAGTGGTAACTATTACGATTACAACTCAGGCTACGATAACAGAACCGGAAATCGCTTCCAGAACGTACCCCGGTATAGAAGATAGTTAATTACCGCCAGGGATTTCGGATCCAGGTAGAAAAAGATTATAGAGCTTTCTCTGCTCCGGCCCCGAGTCCGCAGTAGTAACAACTTCCACTTCTACTTCGAAGATCGCTTTCAGTCTCTCTTTGGTGAGTACTAAATCTGGTTCTCCTTTAACGGAGATGCGGTTTGATTCCCCATCAAGGCTCTCAATCAGTACGACTTGATCCGAGATTCGGTCTATAACATTCAGGTCATGAAGGATTACAACCACGGCAATATTCTTTCCTTTCAATTCTTCCAAAAGGGAGATCACGGAAAGCTGGTGTTTGAAATCTAGGTTTGATATCGGTTCGTCCAGAAGTATGACTTCGGCTTTCTGGGCTAGAGCAGCGGCGATAAGACTTCTTTGCCTCTCTCCACCGGACAGGGTGGAGAAATATCTATTTTTAAGCTTCTCCACTTTAGCCAATTGGAATGCTTCTTCCATGGCGGTGATGTCGTCACCGGTGACATTCCAGGACCACCACTTCTGGTGCGGGTTTCTTCCCAGAGCTACCAGCTCCTCCACTGTAAGATTGATGTTGCCGCCGATGAACTGCGGGACATAGGAGAGATGCTGGGAAAATTCCCGGGCGCTAATAGACCAGATATCAGTGTCTCGGTGGAAGACCTGGCCGGAAACCGGCTTCTGTTGTCTTGCTAGAGTTTTCAAAAGGGTGGACTTACCACAGCCGTTGGGACCTACTATGCTGGTGATTGAGCCCGGCAGAATTTCTAGATTTACGTCGGAAAGCACAATACCGGAGCTTTCATAGCCGACCGACAGGTTGGCGCATTTTAAAATTGAAGCTGATGAGGGCAAAGTCTCAGGCAAATTCTTCACCCCGCTGTTTCGATACCAGATAGAGGAAGAATGGACCGCCTATTAGAGATAGCAGTGTGCCGAGAGGCAACTCTTGACCGCTTGCGATGGAGCGGGCGGCCAGATCGCTGACCAGAACCAGGGCGATTCCTAGAAGAGCCGTACATATTATATGAACTCTCTCGTCTCGACCGAATATCTGCCGGGCTATATGGGGTGCCACCAGTCCGACGAATCCGACCAGACCGGAGACCGAGACAGCCGCGCCGCACATTAAAACCGCCACTGCCAATAGTATTAATTGCACCGCTTCCACGTTGACACCAAGGGAGCGCGCCTGCTGGGGACCGAGGGAAAGTAGGCGAAGTTGCTTTGAGAGGACCAGGGCAAGCAATACTCCCATACTTGTATAGAGGGCAGCAGGAAAAAGCTCTTGCCAGGTTCTTCCGGAGATGCCTCCGGCAAGCCAGAAGAATATGCCTTGAGCCTTTATAGGATCGGAACCGTTGGTGATAACCAGGGTGATTATGCCACTTCCGATGGTGGAAAGAGCGATGCCGGCTAGAAGCATTCTGGTCACGGACAAGCCGGTGGGATTTTTCGCCAGGCTTGCCACGATCAAGCTGGCCAACAGGCCACCGATGAAAGCGACCAGAGGAACATAGGTAAAAGAAAGTCCCAGGGATAATCCCACCGCCACTGTCACCCCGGCTCCACTGGATACGCCGGTCAAATACGGATCTGCCAGATTGTTGCGGGATAAGGTCTGGAGAAGGTAGCCGCTTACACTTAAGGCAGCGCCCACTGTAATTGCGGTTAGTAATCTAGGTAGACGGATTTGCCAGATGATTTCCCTGGCTGCACTCTGGGCTTCCGGCAAGGAATCAGGGGAAAGAAGAGTGTTCAGGGCAGTGGCCGGACTCAGGTGTACATCGCCCACACAGATGTTCAGCAGCATGCCTGCCACTACCACAAGAATTAGAATGAGTATTTTCAAAAGCAAAGCTGTGATCGTCTCCCCCGGTCGAGACATAGAGCCGAGATGCCTTGACATTAGCAGATGGACATGGAAGGTGTTCTATCTTCCGGTCAACAATTCAATCTTTTTTAGCGTTCTATTATCTAGCTCCACTTATTTCCAGTTTGCCTTCGCGACCGTGGTACTATTTCTCAATCCCTTATCAAATCAGTTATCAGGACTGTTCTTGCCAGGAAAAAGTAGTTGACCTATGAGTATTTACTTTGACAACAGTGCTACCACCCAGGTGCGCAAAGAAGTAGCGGATGCCATGGTGGATTTCATCACCTCTAATTATGGTAATCCTTCCTCCATTCACGAGATCGGCAGAACCTCCTACAAAGCCATGGCTCTGGCAAGAAAAAGAGTTTCCGGTTTGCTCAACTGCTCACCCACCGAAATTTATTTTGCTGGCTGTGGAACCTTCGCCAATAACCTGGCGATTCTTGGTCGAGCCAGATTTGCTGAAGCGAATGGTCACGGCAAGCACTTGATTACATCAAAGATTGAGCATCCGGCTATCACGGGACCGGCCAATTTCCTGGAAGCCCAGGGCTGGAAGGTGACTTTTCTGGATGTAGATGAAGAAGGTTTCATCAAGGTTGAGCAGCTCAAGAACGCGATCACTTCCGAGACCAGCATCATTTCAATCATGTGGGCCAACAACGAGATCGGGACCCTGCAACCGATTAAAGAGATGGCTTGTATGGTGGAAGAGATCTGCAAGAAAGAAGAAAGAGAGATATTTTTCCATACCGATGCCGTACAGGCTTGTGGAAAGGTCAAAATAGATTTGAAAGATGTCCCGGTATCAGCTCTGTCGATATCGGGACATAAATTTCATGCCCCCAAAGGTATTGGTGCGCTTTTTCTCAGAAGAGGCTTCAATGTAATGCCTATTACTTTCGGTGGTGGTCAGGAAAAAGGCCTGATGCCGGGCACCGAGTCGATGCCCAATATTGTCGCCCTGGGCATGGCTGCCGAGCTTGCTTCCCAGGAGTTAGAGTCCAGCGCGTCCCGGTTGAAGGAGATGCAGGAGTTCATGTTCGATGAGCTTGCCTCCATCGATGGAGTGCATGTAACCGGAACCCGGGATCTGAAAAGACGCTTGCCCGGTCATGTCAGTATCGCAGTCTCCGACTGTGAGGGCGAAGCTCTTGTTATGCAGCTGGATTTGAAAGGTATCTGCTGCTCCTCGGCCTCCGCCTGTCACAAGGGGATTGTTGAGCCTTCCCATGTGCTCTCTGCCCTCAATGTACCGTGCAGTCTGGTGAGGGGTTCGGTGAGAATCTCCATGGGGAAATTCAATACCATGGACGAATGCAAAGAAGCGGTGGCATTGATGAAAACTGTCTTTGAAGGGCAGAAGTCATCTACGCCAGCGACTATTTAGGTTTTTTCGCTAGATTGCTTACAAAGTTGTAGAGACCGGCAAGTTTTCCAAATGGAAACTTACCATGGAATGCATGCAGACCGCCGGACATCATCTTGATTCTGGACGGACCGTAAGGGTACCACCAGATCCGGGATGAGCCACCGGCCGCGTCTATATTTATGTGTTTTATATTGACCAGATCCATTAGCCCGAAGTGAGAGTGGGAGCGACCGAAACCGCTCTGTTTTATTCCGCCCCAGGGCAGCTGTGGTGAGGCGTGACTGAAAAGGCAATCATTGATGTAGACCGTTCCTACTTCCAGATCCCGGGCAATGTCTTCAGCTCGTTTAAGTTTCTTGCCCCAGATCGATGCGGTCAGTCCAAAATCGGAATCGTTGACTAAGTCCACTACCTCGTCTTCGGTGTCGACAATCATCACCGGTAGTACCGGACCGAAAGTCTCTTCCCTCATGATTCTCATCGAATTATTGACGCCTTTTAGAATCGTCGGTTCAAAGAAAAATCCACCATGCTCCTCCGAGACTCCGCCACCAGTGAGGACTTCGGCTCCGGCTTCCACTGCTTCATCCACCTGGGATCTGATTCTGTCCAGCTGTTCCTGGTCTATCACCGGACCGATATCCACAGTGGGATCAGTAGCAGGGCCTACCTTCAATTTTTTTGTGAAATCCACCAACTCTTCAAGGAATTTGTCCGAATTTTTGCCCTTTAGAATATATAGTCTTTCTATGGAGGCGCAGGCTTGACCGGCATTGGTAAAGGCTCCCCAGGCAATACCTCTGGCGGTCCACTTGCTCGGAGCGCTCGGTAGTACCACAGCCGCATCCTTGCCGCCTAACTCCAGGGTTACCGGTGTGATGCCCTCTGCCGCCTGTTGCATAACTTTTCTGCCACCATCCACAGAGCCTGTGAATATGAGTTTGGACAGCCTGGACTCCGATAGATGTTTTCCTGTGACCCTATCACCGGTGACCACCGATACAACTCCTTCGGGGAAACCGGCTTCTTTGAAGAGATCTCCGATTTTGATTCCTACCAGGGTGGATTTCTCTGATGGCTTCAATACAACGGTGTTGCCGACCATGACCGACATAAGAATGGTCATCATCGGAATTGAAAATGGAAAGTTCCAGGGAGAAATGATACCGATTACGCCCAGGGGCTCAAAAGCGATAACTGACTGTTTGGTGGAGAGAATAGGGCTGTTCAGGCTGATCATTTGATCTTTCAAGATTCTCTCGGCGTTGTCCGCCAGCCAGACGCAGGTGTCGAGGGTGCCATTAAGTTCGGAGGCATAGGCCTCCGAAATAGGCTTGCCCACCTCTTTGCTGATTAACTCAGCCAACTCTTCCGCCTGGTTGGCGATAACTCTTCTCAGTTTGAGAATGTAGCGGGCGCGTTTTCCATAGTCTAGTAATTGCCAATCTTCAAAAGCTTTCCAGGCGTTCTCGACAGACTCTTTGACCTGGTTTTCATCCATCACCGGAAACTCGCCAAGAATCTCTTTATTGGCTGGATTTACCGATTCGATTGTCAGGGTTTTACTTGGGGCCATGGTCGTTCTCTGTGTTTTCAGTGGGGATATTCTTAGTTTACAATCTCTTTGATCGCCTTCTTCGCTTCACTTGCATTTTTCCCGGCTAAACCTTTGTTCAAGCTATTCTTGAAGTGAACGGCAGCCGATGCTTTATCACCTTTCTCATTTAAAATTTTAGCCAGTGTAAATTCCAGGGGTGGATAGTCCCCGGCACTGTCTACCTTCGATTGAAGCAGCTTTATGGCTTTGTCGGCTTTTCCTTCGCTAAGCAGTTGCTCTGCCATGGTGACCAGAACTGTTCCCGAGCCCGGGGCCTGGGCGCGGGCATTTTTTAAATCCCGGGCTGCCGCTTTCTTGTCTCCCCTGGCAAAGTTTATCCGGGCGCTCAGCATCAGACCGTCAATGTTTCCCGGCTCCACTTTGAGGCATTGTCTGGCATAGTCCTTAGCTTGATCAACATTTCCGGATTTCAGTTTGAGCAGTCCTAAGCCGATAAGAGCATCCGGATTCTTTTCATCGAGTTTATGGGCTTCATTCAGTTTTTTGCTGGCCAGGGAAAGATTCTCCAGTCCCTGTCCTTTCAAAATTATTGCTCTTCCAAGCAAGGCCAGAGCGCTGGCTTTAGCGCTTGGTAGGCGTTCAACTTCGGAAGCTTCCTCTTCTGCTTTTTTAAAATCTCCCAGAGCTAAATAAATTCTTGCCAGTTCCATATGAGAAGGCGCGAAGAGTTGATCTTCTGCCAGGGAGCCCTCGATCTTTTTTAGAGCCTCCGACAAATTGCCGTCCCTCAGCTTAATAAGCCCTCCTCCTAACTGTGCCAGTCTTGATTCTTCCGAACCTTTTGCTATGGCTTGATGAGCTGCTCTTGCCTCTTTCAAATTACCCAACTTCAGATATGCCAGGGCTTGAATCTCCTGGGGCTCTTTCATAGACGCTGCCGTTTCCAGGCATCCTTTATATTGCCGCAACCAGAGCTGGGATACGGCTTTTGCTTCAAGGGCTTGTTGGCTTTGCGGATAAGTTTGCAAGACCCGGTCTCCAGCCTGAATCGCCTCTTCATAGGCACCGCAATCTTTTGCTGTTTCCGCCACTAAGATAAAGAATTCCGGCTCCAGGCTATCGCTATCCAAAAGTTGTTTTAGCGCTCCTCTTGCCTGGTCGAATTTACCGATCTTGGCCAGACTTTTGATTGAATTCAGTTTCGCGGCCCGGGATTCCGGTTCCAGGCAGGCTGCTTTTTTAGCGCAAAGCTTTGCTTCTTCCCCTTTGCCCTGGGCAAGATAGAGCTGGCCCAGGGAGGACCAGGCTTCATAGCTGGTGGGGTCAACTTTCACCAGGTTCTCGAATGCCCCGGCTGCTCCTTCCTGGTCTTTGAGGGCCATCAAACAGACGCCTAACTGCAAGTAGGCAGCGCGGGATTGCGGGTCCAGCTCGGTGGCTCTTCTGGCCGCTTCGGCCGCCTGGACCTGGAATCCATGTCTTCTGGAAAGCACCGTGGACAGGAGCAACTGATACTTAGATGATTGGCTGCAACTTTTTTGGCCTTTCTCAAGGGTTTGAGAAGCATCGATTATTTTGCCCCGGGCGAACTGTGCCGTAGCCTCTTTTAAGATCTGGTCACAGCCGGATTCTCCTCTAGCCGCCGGCGTTGCCTGGGTAAGCAAGAGGGCAAGGAGAATGGTGACTGGTAAGGATTTATTCAAAACAGAGTTTTTCAAAATTGAGTATGATGCAAAGTGTCGATTCTTTTCAAGAATAGTATTTATTCTATTGAACTTTATCAAATTAAGCCGTTCCAGTCAGGAGAATGAAATAGAGGTGAGTTCTATCGGTCGTCAATCCGAATCAGGCGTTATAGTCCGGGCTGCAGTTATCGCCATGATAGTTCTCGCAATCTCGCCCTGTCCTTCCCAGGCGAGGCAGTCGGAGCTTTATACCCGGGCCCAGGAGGCTTATAAGAGCGGTGAGATCGATGCCGCTTCCTATGATCTGAAAACCCTTTTGCAGAAAGATCAGTCGGATGTCGGCGCTCATATCTTGCTTGGTAAGATCTATCATCGCAAAGGGCTTCTTGCTGACGCCGTCCAGAGTTACCGGGCTGCTCTGGTGCTGGATTCCGGCAATGATGAAGCTGCTTTTGCCCTGGGAGTTGCTTTGTATGATCAAAAGAAGTATCAGGAAGCCGAAAAATATTTTTCTCAAGCCGTTAAGAAGAAGCGCTCCAATAGCGAGTATCAGTATAATCTTGCCCTCACCCTGGAAAAACTTGGACGGGTAGAGGAGGCTGAAAAGGGATATAAGAGAGCGGCAAAATTTGATGATATCAGCGCAATTAGCCACTTCAGTCTCGGACGTATAGCCCAATTGAAAAAGGATTATGATACCGCCATTCAAGAGTATGAATTGGCAGTCACCATCGATCCAAAATACGTGGAAGCCTACAACAATCTTGGGGTAATCTACGCGGAAAAGGGCGACTTTCCCCGTTCAGTGGAGCTATATCAAAAAGCGCTGAGCATAAAGCCACAGTTCAGCGCGGCCAGGCGAAACCTTGGCTATGCTCAGGCCCATACGAGTCTTGCTATCACTTATATAACCCTTGGAGAGGTCGATAAGGCCAAAGAAGAGTTGAACAAAGCTCTTGAGATAGACCCGGAGAGTGCCGACGCTCACTATAATCTTGGACTTCTTTTGCACAAAGAGGGGCGCCTCGATGATGCCATCGATTGTTATGAAAAGGCTATCGGCTTCGACCCGAAAAATCCCCGGGCACACAATAATTTGGGGGTCGCCTATGCTACCAGGGGAGAGAAGGATAAAGCTCGAAAAGAGTATCAATCCGCCCTTAATATAGATCCTGAATTTGGTGACGCCAAATCGAATTTGGAGCGCTTGGGCGATACTGTTGGCGATACCAATAAGTTTTAGCAACAGAACTGCATTTAGTGACCGATAAACTGCTTGTTTGTCCGGGAATTTTCGGAAGGCGAGCCACAGGGCGGGGATCGGCTCTGGCTGAGTTATTATTGTTGGATATCTATCGGTGATGTCTGGGGGGTCTTGCGTATACGTTTGCTGGTTTTGATTTCGGCCGCAATTGTATTGGCGCTGTCCTTTTGGAACAGTCCGGCAACCGCCATGGAGATTACCGAGGCACCGTCCCGGTCCACTATTAAACTTAGGGATCCTATTATTATTGAGCCGGCTCTGACGAGTTGGCAGACTACCCAGGTAGATGGATGCCTGGCCCTGAAGAGAGGCTCTCGCTTTCCTGTAGCCCTTGTTACTCATATCGATTCCCGCACCGCTCGCGTGGGCGATCCGGTTGAAGCGATGCTTTTAACTGGAGTGTCTTTTGGTGAAGAGCACCAGATTTTGATTCCCCAGGGCGCCTTGCTGTCCGGTTGGATTTCCCAGGTCTATCATTCTCGAAAGAAGCTGTCTTCACAGCTTTCAGCGACCCGATGGTCCAATGCCAACGCGGCGTTAAAGATACATTTTGACAGAGTATCCTGGGCT
>MDTD01000843.1_pt1 | contig 16744 bp, 11 predicted proteins | sample 811221 | NCBI WGS metagenome assembly MDTD01 (sample SAMN05326646, study PRJNA326480) | marine metagenome | isolation source: seawater | place: Pacific Ocean: South West | collected 2011 | reverse complement strand
TGGCGGCCCTCCTCGCGGCGCTTTCCTTGCAAACGGTTGACTGCTTGTCATCGGCGCAAACTATTACTCCGTTTGCGCAATCGTCAGCATCCTCGCCATCACAGCCTAGGCCGACGCTGAAGCTCTCATCGATGCTGCCGTCACAGTTATTGTCGACACCGTCGCATAGAGTCTCAGGCCCCTCCTTAAAACCAGGTACTGCGGTGTAGTCACAGGCCCAAGTACCCGAGGCGTCCGGATTGCAGGTTGCTTTGACCGCGGCGCCAGGCAAGCCGCATACGCCATCCTGTAAGCAAGTCGAATCGTCAACGTCGGTAAGTTCTTCATTGAGCTCACCGTCGCAATCATTGTCGAGTCCATCGCATATTTCAGGTGAGGCTTGAGATTCACTCCCATCAGGCATCGTGCTGCAAGTCACGTCAGTGCCTTCCACTTGGCACTGAACAACCCCCTGTCCACATTGGCCTTTACCCACGCACTCGGCGCCAATAGGGGTACCTTCATATAGCAGACCCTCGTCCGTCTCACCGTCGCAATCATTATCAAGATTATCGCATAGCTCGCTCGAGGGAAGGACTTCTCCGAGACATATAACGGTGGCCGAGGCACCGCTATGGTCGCATGCGGGCTTACCGATCTTGCAGACACCGATCAGCTTGTCGATCGTACATGGATTCCCCTGTGGACTTCCTGGGTTACCCTCATCGACGATGCCGTCACAATCGTTATCGATGTCATCACATAACTCGGCCGCATTGGGGTGAACGGTATGATTTGCGTCATCGCAATCGACTGAAGCAGGCCACTGATCACCATCCTCGTCGACGACGCCATCACAAGGAAGGTCGCCTCCAAAACAATCCTGATCGATGCCGTCGCCACACTTCTCTGGTGCACCCACATGCACGGTCGCATCGAAAGGATCACAATCGTCTTGCCCCCAATACCCGTCCCCATCACCATCCTCGGGGTCGCAGAAGACAAGCTGCTTGTCGCAGTTTTTGTCGCAGATAAGCTCGACATCGGGATTCCCCTCCAGCATCGCCGGACAACATCCCTCCTCTGCATTAGGATAGGTGGCGGAATCGAGGTCGTTGCAATCGTTTTCCTCCGGATACCCATCGCCATCGATATCCGTCTTTTCGCAACCATTGTCTGGCACACCATCACAATCGTTATCCAGTCCGTCACCGCAAATCTCCGCGATAGGCCCGATGTCATATGCGCACGTGACCTCGTCCTCCGACGCGCAGACAACGATTCCTTCACACGTACCGAGACCGCACGCTTCACCCACGGACAGTTGAGTACTCTTCTCCCCCAACAGGAAGCCCTCATCGACGGTGCCGTCGCAATTGTTGTCTTTGCCGTCGCAGAGTTCCCCCAAACCTGGAGCAACATCGGGGTCTCCAGCTCCGCAGGTGACTTCCTCGCAGTCTGCAACACCATCGTTATCTTCATCGATACAAGGTACATCTACGCCGTCGCAGTTTTGGTCCTTTGTGTCTGAGCAAGGTTCACAAGCAGCCTCCGGCGCCCAGGGATTAGCAGTGGGATCATCGGGTTCGCAGTCATTGAAGCTGGACGCTCCCTCGGCACAACAACCAGCAATACTGCAATCCATGAAAGAATCGCCGTCTTCGTCGCACTCGGCGGGGATCACACGCAAGCGTATGGGGACGATTTGAATGTCTTGCAGACTGAGAAGTCCTTCGTATTGCGTGACTACCTTCCCTTCGCTCAGGCCGGACACCTGAATCCAAACGTTATTGCCGGAGAATGTTGCTCCAGACGAGTCCACAGCGACATAAAGCGGGGTCGTTGCCAGGTCTCGCTCGGCAATGACGCTAAGATTGAATCGTTCGTCGTTTGAGGCTTCGGGATATTGGGTTTCACCAGACCGAAAAAGAATTCGTATCGTGTCCAAGGACGAGCCCGATGGAGGAGCCTCGGAGGTGATACTCAGCGTCAATTGCTTAACGTCCGCTTCCCCTGGACAGCCCAGACCGAACCAAGCTGCAAATATACCTATCCAACATATGCTCAGACTGCGTCGCATGTGTTCCTCAACGGTTTGTCTACCTTCCTCACTTATAGCTCAAAGCACGGAACGAAACCAACCTGGCTCCTTGGGTCTGAGATTACATTAAAGAATATTTCCGTTTAACTCGCTCGATGAATCTACCGTTAGGACCCCTCAGAAGATACATTCAGTCGACTGGTCCCATGGACAGCGAGAGGCCTTAATGGATGCCACTCTCGAAGACTGACCCAAACCATCCGAACCAACCCTACACCTGGTTTACGGATATTTGCACCCATACGTTGAGGAACATCATGCGTAAAGAACGCCAATTGATGACCGGGGCGCACAGTTGCGCCCACGTCGGTTTGAAACACGAAGAAGGCGCCATTGCGGCCGTGGAACAAGCGCTGTCGGAGGCCGAGCGATTGCGAATGCCTATCTCTGTCATCCTGTGTGACGTAGACCATCTGGAGGTAATAAATGCCATCCACGGTCGAGCTGCTGGTGACTCGCTTCTGTTGCAGCTATTCATTCGCGTGTGCGAATTCATACCGGTTGAGGATGTCATCTGGGAGAGCGAACGTGCGGATCTATTGATCATCGCTCGTAATCATTCCTATATCGATGCATACAACCTGGCTGAGACTGTTCGTGAGTCCGTTGCTAGTGAGTTGTTCCACGTTGCACAGCAACCCATTATGGTGACCGTCAGCCTCGGTTCACGGTCAATCATTCCTGACCCGGACACGAAGGCCGACGACATTTTGGGCTTAGTGGAAGAACAACTGGAGTTGAGTAAACAGCGCGGACCAAACGCTGTGGTGCCAACAGTCAACTGACTGCTTAATCACCAAAGTATTTTTTCAACAGCCTTCCTGAGCGCTCGTACGTCGGGTCGATTGCGTTGGCTCGCATCAAATACTCTCGGGCCCTTTCGGGTGAGCTTCGACGCACAAGAGTGGCAAACATTGTAAGTGCGCGCACAGATGATGGTGCGAGGGTGACAGCATGTTGGGCCATTGCAAGACCTCGTTGTTCACGACCCGCAAAAATGCACCATAAAGCGTTCATACGACTGTATTCGCTAAACTCATTACGAGTCCTGAACGTGGGTTCTTGAAAGCGTGTCATACGCGATAAGACTCCACTCGAGCTATCTGCAAGAGTTTGGTGACAGCGCCTTGGCTGAGACTCCAATTCCATCCTATGCACAAAGAGACCTGGCCTCAGGTGTGGCCGCACCACCTTATCGAAAGCACCGATTGAAAGCCTCCAATAGACAGGTCGCTCCTTGATGGCCGCACTGTATAGTGCTCTGACCCGCTCGAAAGATGCGTCTTGTGGTGCTGAGAGATAAGAATCAGGCATGTCGCGTCCAGCCCTCGAGTACGCGTATTGTACCGACGTCTCGTCAGATATCTGCTGCGATACTAAGACGAGTGCGTCCGGTCGAAGGCCCTCCACACTTTGCAGATAAAGAGACTGCCCCGGTACGTTATCTCCTGTGGCGAAGAGCGTCGAATCCGGCAAGAGCTCAAGCATGACGAAACGTCCGTGCATCCCCGCGACAGAATCCGTGTCCCGGTCGTGCCATCTCTCACCGATCTGCATCACACTCAAGGCTATAAGCACGGTAACACGTGCCACTTCGGCGCCCCGCCGGAACTTAGGACTCGGGAACCTGGAAAGTCCTGCCGTTAACGAAACGCCTATCCCAAGCATCAGGGCCCCAGGCATGCCGGTCTGCAGGTCTTGCTGCCCCATTGGATTGATGAAGCAACTGAAGAGCATGTCGACAATCAAAACCGCCAGCATAGCCACGAAGATACGGCGCTGCGGCATCCAGAAGTATGAGAGCAAAAAGAGCCCCAATAGTACGGGGAAGAGCTCACCTCCAGCCAAATCCATCCAAGTTGAAATCTGGTGACCTAGATGGTCTTGCGAACCCATTTCCTCCGCGAATGAATCTCGTATCCCGGAGGCTGTAAGGTGGTCCCAGAGCCCCGACATTGTTGCGACAGACCCGCCTCCCCAGTTAGTTAAAGTCTCACGACCGGCTGCTAACGGCAGATAGGCGATGATCAGTGCCCCAACAAACAGGATGGGTACGCCCTTCAACATGCGTCGAAAACATCGCTCGTTAACGATGAGGACAACCCACATACAGGCAGCGGCTCCAACGAATGTTGCATGGGAACCTAGTCCCAAACCTGTTACGAAAAGTGCTGTCTCAATGCGGGGCTTTGGTCGCCACAGCAAGTAAGCCAACAGGGCAATCAGAAATGCATTCAATGCATACACTTCCGCCAATTGTCCGTTGAGCCATACTTGGAAAGTGAAGGGAAATAGAAGCGCACCGCAAAGAGCCGGCCAGGCTCTTGCTCCGTTATTACGTGCAATTCCAAGCACAAGGGTTGTCGCCCCCGCTACCGCTAAACTGCTCAGCAGGGCTACTTTGAAAGCGAGGCTTCCAAACGGAACGAGCGTCAATGCATGGGCACAGATTACGAATAGCGGGAACCCGGTCGCATGCGGCACACCAAGTTCTACCGCAGCAGCCGTCAGGTGGCCACCGTCAAGCCACGACACGTCTCCGTGAACAAAGGGTAGATAGACGAGAAATACGCCGACAAAGAGGTGTGCGTACACGTGCGTTCAAATTATGGCAGAATGATCTCTGCACCTCGAACCCATTCCAGCGAACCTGTGTCGCCATCGGGCTCTCCCAGCTCAACACCACCTCCGAAGAGAAGACCGCCTTCGAGCAACCCCGACCCAATGGGCGCTGCCATCGCGCCAAATCGAGCCCGACTTGCTTCGTATTGCTTGGGTGCTACGGCTCCACCAGATACTCGGAATGCCAATCCTGTTGGACCTCCAGCCGCGAGTCCACCAACGACCCAACAATCACCGCTTGCGCTGGTCGCTGTCGCCGACAATTGCGTGAGGTCGAAATCACCGTTCTCAAGCATCTCAGCAGTCCAGTTTCCATCTACAGGCTCAAGGGTCATCGGACTGATTCCTTGTCCCGCAACTAGCGCACCACCGCATATGGTCGGATTTGCAAGCGTCCCAGGAAGACCATCAATCTTCACCGGCACAAAGATAGCTGCATCGCCTTCCGTGCTCATCACTTCAGCGACACTACCCTCCCGGTTGCCACCAAGAATCAGAACGCTATCGCACGCGCTGTTCTGGCAGAGTGCAGCCGCACCTACGCGCGGCACTGTCATGGTACCAACTTCCTCAGCAGTAATGCTGGAGTCCGATGCGACCTGAACAATCCAGACGCGGTCGGTTGCAAGGTTCTCATCATTTGTGTCGCCACCGAGACCACCGAAACTAGGAGCCAAACCGCCAGCAACAAGAATCTTACCCTGTCCAAGAGACAGGACCGTTGAAGCCGCAACTGGAATCGGTAGCTGACTTACAGTGGCTTTGCCTTTCTCAATATCCAACACGACGAGTTCATTCCGAATGTTGGGAAGACAGGGATCACTCGTACAGTCCTTCGCTGCCAAATCGCTAGCGGTGATACTAACCGCGCCATTTCCCGCAACCTTGTATCCGAGTTCCGCCGAGCGTACACCGCCGACTAGAACGATACGCCCATCGGGCAACTTGGCCATGCCGGACATTGCGGCCGCCCATCCGTCTAGACCAGTAAGTTCTTTCTTGTGGAAGAGCCCCGTCGCCACATCAAAGACCTCAACAGCCTGTTTTGCAGCAATCATTCGGCCATTGAACTTCGAGCCAAACCCGCCAAGAAACGCCACTGAGCCATCCTTCAGCGTGGCGGCATGCCCCATGGCCCGCGGCGACGATAAATTCAGTGGGTAGGGTGAGCTAAGTGTGCACCAGGAGGTAGCCGTATCGCATGTCGCACCCGGGTGGTATGAGGAACAATCCGAGTCTTCCGCGCAAGCTGGCACACACCAGTACTTCGGGCTCTGTCCGTCGTAACACACGTGCCTGTCCGAAAACTCAGCACATTGGGAGTCGGAATCACAGAACTCGATGGGCTCTGCGATGGATGCTGAAATGTTGATGTCCTCAGGAAACGCCGTCGAGGCTCCCTGCTGGAAAAGTGGCACGTGGTAGTAAGGCGCATCCTCACCTTTCGGAATATCGACTAGGCCGCGATAGCCCACTTCGGCTCGACTCTCGAGCGAACACTCAGCACTACCGAAACTCGCAATTTCGACCACAAGCTCGCTTCCGGATGGGATGTTATTCAGTTCGTAAGTCTGCGACTTCGCATCGATGCAGCCGGTTTCAAAGACGACCTCGGGATTCATGTTTCCCTTCGTAGGTGCTGTCTCGTAGATCTTTACATGGAACCAACCGCTTACGGAGTCGCGAAGGCCTAATGTCAACGAACCTGTGTCATCCATTGCGCCTTCATCAGCACATCCAACTGGCATCAGGCTCACCGCTAATAGTAGGGAAAGTAAGGTTCTCATCGGGCCATCCCCCGTACTGTCTCGTCACGCCATGCGTTCTGTGGATCAACAGAGAAAATCACAGGTCCAACGCCTCCATCATCGTCTCCGCTTGCGGCGACTGCGATGATTGTTGTTAGCAAGACCCCCCCACCCACAGCAGTCCAGAACCACCATTCCTCATAGAAGGGCGTGGACGTCGCGACAGGAAGCTTTGCTGTCTCATCTTTCTTGGGTTTGACGGTCGCAGCGTACTTGAGCTTGGCTCGCTTTTTGACGGTCTTCCCGCTCTTTAGTTTTACGTTAAAGATCACATCCTTGTACCCGGCATTCGTGACCTTCACCGTATATTTCCCTGGGGGTCTACGGATCTTGATACGTCCGATACCCACATAGAGACCATTGACGAAGATTTTCGCACCGGGCACCGCACTTTTCACCATCAAAGTTCCCGGTTTTGGTTCTTTGGAAGGCGCCTTACCAAACACCTTCACAACGTTTGTCTGGAGAGCATTACTGAGGTCGCCCACCTTTTTGACGTTGGTGGTCTTGTCGTAACGAGCCTTTGTCTTGCCCGCATTCACGACTCTGATGAGCAGCGCATAACCGTCATCCTTCTTATCCACCTGTGTGTAGAAAACCTGCTTTGCGCCGTACTTTTTCCCAACCTTGCTCAAACACTCGACGTCCATGTCGATGCATTCGAGATCCATCATTAAGTCGGTGAGTTCGGCATCTGGAGGATTCACGAGGCTGAGGCTTGGATACGCCTTCAACGTGGATTGGATTACCTTGAAAAGATCGCCTTTGTCCTTCTTTGAGAGGTCCTCGCTCTCCACATTCAGACCCAGGATCTTCACTGGCTTCTTGGCTGCGAGTGCTGAAATTGGTGCGAATAGAAGCACACTAACAAAGATAAAAACGGCGGTTTTGAACGTCCGCGAGTGGATCATAAGCTGCCCCGTGATAACACGTTGAGTTGATATCAGGAGGCGAGCGTAGCGAAGCGTCCAAGCCGGTGTCAAATGGCCGGATACGGGCGTTTAGGGCGGGGGAGCGAGGAAGAAATACATTTGGTGCCCACCCTGAGGACCCAATCCGTAGGCGTAACCGACCCGAAGGTTAAGACTGAAGCCGAATAGGACTTCAACATCCAATCGAAGTTCGGCTCCTAACCCGAGCCCGAAGTGTTGGTTCAGGTCGAAGTTACTTTCTGTGTCGAGTACTAGACCAGAGTCCACAAACACAGCACCGTGCAGATCGTTGAAATAGAACGGCAAAGAATCCAAACCCGTTCGTCCACGCAAGAGAGGAAATCGCCATTCATTCACCAAGAGATGGTAGCTAGAGCCCGCATAAGCATCGGGTGCAAAGCCTCGAAGCCAAACGGAAGAGTGTTGGGTGAGGTTGATTAGGTCCATCAAAAGATTGGTCGGAGGGACCCCTCCTAAGTTGTAGGGGCGGAGGTAGTCCATATCTCCTCCTCTCCATCCTCCTTCTATGCGGGCAGCCCAGATATGGTCATCGTGCCAGGGAAGCCGCACATACGATGCGAGTCGGTAATCGACATTGTAGAGCCAAGCCTCGTTCTCGACATTCCTGTAACGAACTCCCGCCCAAACGCGACCCGATACTCCCTCACTCGGGGAAATATTAAGGGTCGATCGTGCGACATTACCAAATCCCCACCCGACATAGACCCGAGGGCTTACGCCTTCATCCGGCACAAAATGTGAGTTCTGTTCAGGTGAGTAGTGCGGCGAAAATCCGTCGACTGATCGGAACGCTTCAATCACCAACCCCAGATCAAGCTCAGTGGGCATGGTGACGGACGGAAACGCCAGGCTCACATCCATCGAACCGTAGAGAACCTCCTCACGATAAAATTCGTATAGGTCGCCAACAAAGGCCGAACTATCGAGCGTGTAGCGGCCAAGCCCGACGGAAATATCCGGCCATGCGTGCTTGAAGGTAAGCGAGGCCTCTAGTGAGTAGTCCTCCCGACCGAAGTCGTAGAGAAGGAAGAGTCCACCAGCAAGCCGCTCGCTGATGTCTTCGCCGCCTAAATAGACCCCCAAATATCCCATACCCGTAGCATCACCTGCAAGGCTGGGAAGGACCGTTCGCGGTAGCATTGAGCTTAGTGGGCGATAAGGTATCCGCTTCACCTCGATAGGCGCCTCTCGAGGAGCCGGAATAACGGGCACAGGGTCGGGCACTGTCACGGCGGGAGAACTGCCGGGCTGAAAGGGCATTTTATAGAGTTCCTGGCCGTCAGCCGTCCATCCAACATAGACGAGCATCGACCCGTCAGGGCTTACTTCGGGGGAAAATGCCCCTGTAAGCACATTCGTTATTTGTACCGTTCTCCCAGTCCCTAAATCCCGCGCGTAGATGTTATAAACACCGTCTGCATCACTGGTGTACAGAAGCCATCTACCGTCCGGTGATACGCGAAGATCGAACTCTATCGCACCACCATAGGTGAGGCGTTCAACGTTCCTCCGGACCAGGCACAGCTTGTAGAGGTCGTGATTACCATCCGCATGCATCGTGAAATACACGGCCTGCCCATCAAACGACGGAACCGGTCCACTGAGGCGGGCATAGCCGGATGGACGCCATTCGAAGTCAACACGGCCGTTGTCGGTGCGACGCCCTTCAATCCACGTTTTGCCCCAGCTTGATGCAACGCCCCACACTCTTGAGCCGTCGCGTTCTGCTGTTAGCTGGCTAAAGCGTGCGCCTGCAGACAATACCCGGGCATCATCCATCGAGGTTGCTCGTGTCGCATCAACCTCGATGAGATCCCGAAAAAAATTCACGCGTTTGTGGTATCGCCCCGACGACATCCAAAGTTGAGCCCCATTCGGATTGAAGTCAAAGCGACCACATCCCCCTCGGCAGGTGAGCAATTGCTTCTCGGCCGACTTCTTACCCCATTCGGTTGCGATCAGGCGCGTTATTTGGCGTCCGTCGGCTCGTGTATACAGCAGGCGCTTTCCATCCGGACTGAAGCGGGGGTTGGATTTGTAGAAGCCTCCCTTCGTGATGACCTTGCCCTCGCGAAGCCCTCGTTTTTCGATCCGTTTCGCCGTCTCCCTAGCCTCCTTTTCAACCCGTGCCTTCATCGATGCGTACCATTCGTCCAGGTCTTTGCCGGTAGAACGACGAAAGGCGAGGTTCACCCCGTAAGGAATAAGGCGGCTTCCGTACCAGTCCGTAAAACGGCGTAGTCCTTCATCCCCAACACCACGCACAACTTCATCTATCATCACCGTCCCGTAGAGATACCAAAGACTGGCTCCTGGTGGCGTTAAGGGAACTCCGGTGAGTTCGCGGAGTTTCAGCAATCGATTGGCCAACACCTGGGTACGCAAAAGCATTTTGTAACGGCTGGATTCCAAGCGTCCGACACCGGTCGCCCTTGATTCAACCCAGGTGGCTATTCCCTCCGTTAGCCAACGTGGCAACGACTGATTAGGTGCAAAGCTCTTACCGAAGATTCGATTGAGAAATTGAGGTAACTCGGAGGTCTGATTTAGGTGAACGACGTGTGCATATTCGTGAAAGACGAGAAGTCTTAGCCAATCGTCGTAGGCACTGAGGCTCCCCTGTGGCATCGGCGGGGACCCAAGAATCGTGATCTCGCTGTACGGAACAACCCGTGCATAGCCATTCGCTGAATCGACGTCGTCGATGACCGCGATATGAACCCGCTCGGTTGGAGCAGAACCTAAGAGAGGATTGATCCGACGATAAGCCTCCTCAGCTAGGCTTGCCACACGACGGGCAAGGTCCTCCCCTCCATCGTAGCTGTGTACTGCAAAGTGTTCCGTTTGTAGCGTGAACCACTTCCGATCTGGATCACTACCCGGCCTTGCAGGAAGCGCCAGAAGTAGGACCGAGAACATGAATATTAGACGAAGGCCAGTCACATCCACACGGTAACAGCCGCCCGGTCGTTCGACCATAGGAGCCGTACAGGTTCCTCTTCTAGACTTTGTTTGGACAAGAACCTCAGTGCGTTGCACCCTCAAGCTCTCCAGGGAAAACTCATATGAATCTATCAAACATCCTCCGCAGCATTCCCGAAGCAAACGTGACTGGTTCAACCGAGCGTGAATGCAGCATGCTGACTTATGACTCACGACAGGTTCAATCGAACGCTGTATTTGTGGCCGTGCGCGGTCTTTGGGTGGATGGTCACGACTACATCGATGCTGCGATTAAGGCAGGGGCAACGACTATCATCGCAGAAACGAGCGCTCCCCCCGATATCTCTACTGACCTGACCTGGATCGAAGTAGCGGATAGCGAAGTCGTACTCGGACTAGCAGCCGACGCATTTTACACTCATCCATCGAGTCAGATGAAGGTGCTAGCAACCACAGGAACGAACGGAAAGACAACGATCACTTGGATTCTTCACCACATTCTCAAGACATGTGGGTACGAGCCTGGCCTCGTGGGAACGGTGGAGCAACGATTTGGGGATATCCGCAGAAACACGATCTTCACCACGCCTCCATCTGCCGACTTGCACTCACTCCTGGGTGAAATGCGCGATTATGGGTGCACGCATGCAGCGATCGAAGCATCTAGTCATGGAATGGCAATGAATCGACTCGCTGGTGTCAAAGTTGCGGTCGCGGGTTTTTCGAATCTCAGTCGGGATCACCTTGATTATCACGAAACGATGGCCGCTTATCGCGACGCAAAATGGCTTCTCTTTCGAGATTATGCCGACAAGGCCTGTATCAACATCGACGACCCCGTAGGTTCCGAATTTCATCGCAACTTCAAGCGGGAATCACTAAGTGTATCAGTCATAGGTCACAACGCCGATCTACGAGTTGTTCACATGGTTCCGAGCCTTGCAGGCTGCAAGTTGTCTCTTTCAATTCACGGTCGAACTGTGAATCTCAACCTGCCGCTTGTCGGTGAATTCAATGTACAAAATGCATGCATTGCAGCTGGCATGGCGCTGCTGTCAGGATTATCAGCCGATGCCGTAATCAACGCGCTTGAGACTGTGGAATCAGCCCCTGGCCGCCTGGAGATCGTTCCAGGGAAGCGAAATGTGCTCGTTGATTACGCCCACACACCAGACGCATTGGACAACGTTCTTCGCTCCCTCGCAGCTCTGAATCCTGAACGAATCATTTGCGTGTTCGGTGCTGGTGGGGACCGAGATCCAGGAAAACGTCCCGAAATGGGCTCCGTAGTTCAGCGCTATGCAGACGTCATTGTTGTTACGAGTGATAATCCTCGCACCGAAGATCCGGAGGCGATCATCGATGGCATCATGAAAGGCCTCTCCGACTGCGAATCCGTCCACCGAGAGGCTGACCGAGCGAAAGCAATAACGTGGGCCATCCATGAGGCCAACGAGGGCGATGTCGTTCTTATTGCAGGCAAAGGCCATGAGGACTACCAGATTATCGGTACCGAAAAGCGGAGTTTTGATGACCGAATGGAAGCTCGCCGAGCACTTCAAGCGCTCTAGGGTTGCACGCGTATCAGCCTCTTTAAATCCCCCTGCCGCACATTACCGACGACCGTGTTGTAGAGACCATTTTTGCGATACGTGAACCCACGCACGCCATTGTGATCCTCTACAGTGGGTTCGTTCGAATCGTCGCCCGCACCTGGAACGGAGCGCATTTGCACAATGCTGACACGTCGACCATTAACGTCATAGGTATACAGAACAGCTGGTTCCTCGCCCACATTCACCAACCTAGCACCAGTCAAACGCATACCTTCAATCCCTTCGCCCGGTACTCGGACATCAAAGGCGACATTGCGCTGAAGGTAGGACCGCACATTCTCTCTGGTTCCACGCACTTCCATCGGCAGGTCGCGCTCATGAACCGTAACGGCGGCCTCAAGAGAGGGTTTTGATGCGTTATCCAACGTGCCCACCCACCAAACCATACCGAATACTAGACATGCTGCTGCTGCCCAACCGGCCGCTTGCACCCATGCGTGCCGTGTCATCCCCTGACGATCATCCGAACGCCGTCTTGGAGCTGGAGGCAAGTCTCTTCCGACAATGACCTCAAGCTCATGTACGAGATCCGCCGGTATGTTGGGACGCGGCACCTTGGCCTTGAACGTGTGGAGAAACAGGCCCTCCCCCTCAACCAGCGTGCGGCAAGCAGAGCACTCGCTTACATGGCGCTCAAACACCTTGGCCTCAGGTGGGGCAAATTCACCGTCTAGGTAGACGTAGACACCGTTTCGTACATCTTCACATGTCATCAGCAATGCCCACTTTGACCGTAACCGGCGATGGCTGTTCCCCCATATCCTTGTGACGGCTCTTGGCCTCTACGCGCCGCTTGCTTTGCGAGCCCGATAAGCCTCAAGAGAGATCGTCCCATTCTCGTCCTCCGCATCACGCTGAGAAATTATGCCCTGCTCCACAGCATACTCAAAAAGAATTTCCTGGAGCTTTTTCCGCCCTCGGAAAAGACGCGACATCACCGTACCCACCGGGCAATTCATCATTTCGGCGATCTCTTTGTAAGAGAAGTCCTGAAGATCAGCCAAAATCACAGGGATGCGGAAACTCTCTGGGAGACTCTCCACGGCTGCTCGCACATGCTCCGGGAAGAGCTGCTTCATGTAAGTGGCTTCAGGCGTGCCGTAGAACCCACTTTTTTCATAAACAGGCGACGAACTTACCTCAAATCCGGCATCTTCGATGTCTGTGAAGATTTTCGCCTTTCGACGATTCTGGTTGATAAAGGTGTTTGTCAGAATGCGGAACAACCAAGCCTTGCAGTTCGTGCCAGGTTCGTACCGATGCCAAAAACGATGCGCCTTGAGATAGGTTTCCTGAACCAGGTCTTGAGCCCGCTCTGGGTTTCTAGTCATGTAAAGTGCGGTACGGTAGAGCGGCTCCATGTGGGCCAGCGCCTCTCGCTTGAACTCTGCATGGGCTTCGTTCTGTTCCGACTTTTTTCGATCCTTGTTGAAGAAGATCATTCTTAGGTGCTCCCTGCTATGTGGGCGACGCTAGGTTGTCGAGCCGAAGCGCTTCTTTCCCAGTTTTCCCGAACACAGCCTTTTCCGACGGTATTCCAATCTTTATGTATTTAATGTGCAAAAAAGTGCACTCACGGATCAAAGACGCAGCGAAACCCAATTCATTCAGCTTTTTTTGACCGGCGTGAAATTAGTGGTGTTCTACTAGGACGTGTACTTCTTCGTTCCGATCTTATTGGGTGTGTGGATCTCAACTAGCCCACCTGCCGATCCGTCCGACCTCGAGATGTGGGAGGACCGGGTGGAGCATGTTTTTCGCAAGGCTTCACTGCCACCACCCAAACGACGCACGGAACTCGATCGTGCGGCCTTCATGGCGGCACAACACAATGGACATGAAGATGTACGACGACTCTTACGACAAGCTCAGGTCTACGACGGCATTCTGCTTCCACTGGTGGTGGATCGGTACCGAATGACAGCGGTGGCACGATCAGGCTCTGCGTACATTGCAGAGCATGTCATTCCCTTAGGTGTAACGCACTACGGTCTGGCCATACATGGAGACCGTCTTGTCGTGATTTTCACCCGCCGACAATTAACGCTGGACCGCTTTCCTGATGCCACGCAGGACGGTTTTGTCCCACTGGACGGCTTGATCGCCCGGGGCTACAACGACCCACGTGTTCTTATCGCCCGGCCTAATGGGCAGATTGAAAGTTACCTTGGAGACGTGTCTGGCGGTGTCTTCCGCTCGTTCGTTCATTACCGGGAGCCCGGAACTTACAGCATCGAAATTCTAGCCCGTGGACCTCGAGGACAAGAAGTGATTGCTCTCATCCACACCATACTAGGTCCTGACCCCACTCTTGGTTCTGAGCACACCCCGAATGCCAAAGGTTCCACGAGGGAACCAGCCATGGTTCGCAAAGCGCTGGTGCGATGGATCAACCAAGCACGCGCAAAACTTGGTCTCCGAGCATTGAGAGTCGATGGCCGAATCATGGCCACGGCATCGGATCATGCACGGGCGATGGCAGAGGCTCGCCAGGCGTCGCACGTGCTCCCGGGTGGGCAAGGAGCCGCGCATAGGCTGTCGGATGCGGGAATCATAACCGAACGCTTTTATGAAAATGTCGCGATGGCCCTCACGGCGGAACAAGCGCATCACGAGCTATGGCTTAGTCCGAGTCACAGGCAGGCATTAATCGACCCCTTCATCACACATATTGGTGTAGGCGTGACATCCGTACCATCGCCCGGTGGCCGCGTTCTCTATATCACTCAGCACTTGATCGAACGCTAACGCGTTTACGTCTGGCTGCGAGACAAAGAAGAAGAATCGAACACCACCAGAGCGTACGAGGGTGCTCCCCAGTCTTTGCCGCGTTACATCCGCTCGATGTGGAGCCAGACACACCACTGCCTGGAGCCTGGCTGTAGCAAAGGCCATCACTGCACATATCACCTGCTGCACACATCCCGCAGGTGCCTCCGCAACCATCCGGGCCACAACTCTTTCCACCACACTGAGGTTGGCAACTCGTATCGACAGAGCACTGCCCTGCAATGCATATGAGACCTTCGGCACAGGTACCACATTGCCCACCGCAACCATCGTCTCCGCAAGCCTTTCCAGAACATTGAGGCGCACAGCAAGTGCCACTCGGCGTGCAACTCGCAATACCCGCACACTCTCCGCAGCTTCCGCCGCAACCATCTGGACCGCACTCAAGCCCGGCACATTGAGGTTTGCATTGGCCGTCAGGAACGCACAGACCCGATGCACTGCATAACTCGCCAACGGTACAGGCTCCACAATTACCGCCACATCCGTCGGGGCCACATTCCTTGCCTGCACACTGTTCATCGCAATTGGGATCGCCACATAGACCCGTCGCCTTACAGACTTTCCCTCCAAAACACGTTCCGCAACTACCGCCGCAGCCATCCGTTCCGCATTCCTTACCCGAGCAGTTCGCGACACAGCCCCCTGGAGTCATGCACTTACCGTCGCCGGTGCAGTTATATCCCGGTGCGCATCCGCCGCAGGTTCCTCCACACCCATCCGACCCGCAGCTTTTACCGAGGCAATCAGCCACACAGCCGGGTACATCCTGGCACTGTCCTGCGTATGTACAGCTTAGCCCTTGCGGACAGCTCCCGCAGCTGCCGCCACAGCCATCTCCACCGCAGATCTTGCCGATGCAATTGGCCGTACACTGCGCACCGTTGAGACAGAGACCTTGAGCGTTGCAATTGACGCCAGGGGGACAGAAACCACAGTCGCCACCACAGCCGTCAGAACCACACTCCTTACCCGAACAAAAAGGCTGACAGCCTCCGGCGTTCAGGCATGTCCCGTCGTACTTGCAGGTTACACCCGCGGGACAGCCCCCACATGTCCCACCACACCCATCCGGACCGCATTGCTTGCCACCGCAGGTGGGAGCACATCCCTCGACAAGGACGCATTGTCCATCGTAGGTGCAGCTTACTCCCTCCGCACATTGCCCGCAGCTTCCGCCGCAGCCGTCAGGGCCACAGGACTTACCGTCACAGCTTGGTACGCAGGGGCCTGGGTCTTTGCAAACGCCTTCATCAGAGCACACTTGCCCGACACCGCAGACACCACAAATAGCACCGCATCCGTCCGGTCCGCAGGATTTGCCCCAGCAGTTTGGCGCGCAATTACCCGGATTGATACATTTCCCCTGCTGATTGCAACTCTGGCCATTGGAGCAGCTTCCACAGCTTCCGCCACAACCGTCAGGGCCACACGTCTTTTGCCAACAGTTTGGATTGCAATCTGGTGTGACGCATTGACCGTTGTAATTGCAGATTTGTCCTGCCTGACAAGTACCGCAGGTGCCTAAACACAGATCAGAGCCGCATGATTTTCCCTCACACTGTGGAATACAGCCCTGAGGCGTGATGCATTGAGCGTTGTAGTTACAGACCGTATTCGCAGGACACAGACCGCATACACCTCCACAGCCGTCACTACCGCATTGCTTTCCGACGCAGTCGGGCGTGCATCCTCCTGTCTGTATACATTCCCCATTGTAGTTGCATACCATGCCTGGCTCACAGCCCCCGCAGGAACCGCCACAGCCGTCTCCACCGCATTCGACACCATTGCAATTTGGTGTGCATCCGCCGGTTTGGATACAGGTTCCATCGTACTTACAGGTCTGTCCTGGTCCACATGTTCCGCATGAACCGCCACAACCGTCCCAACCGCAATTCTTGCCCTGGCACTCAGGATCGCATCCATACT
>MDTD01068900.1_pt1 | contig 16746 bp, 17 predicted proteins | sample 811221 | NCBI WGS metagenome assembly MDTD01 (sample SAMN05326646, study PRJNA326480) | marine metagenome | isolation source: seawater | place: Pacific Ocean: South West | collected 2011 | reverse complement strand
TACACCAAACGAAGAGATAGCTTTTGGATACAGAGACTCATGGGGTATGAGTCATGGTGAGGGTGATTACACTAAAGATCATATACATAATTTTTCACATTTTTCAGGGTCTTTTTATTTTGAAGTGCCAACAACTACGAGAATGTGGTTTGAGGATTATCAAGAAGAAATAGAATTAAAAGACAACATGTTAGTTTTATTTCCAGGTTTAACCAAACATCGTGTTACAGCTCATACTGGTGAAAAACAAAGATATTCAATGGCTTTTAATTTAGATCTAAAAGTAGTATAACAGTAAAATGCCCTTAGTAAATTTTAGACCAGCACCAGGAATAAACAAGGAAGTCACTGACTATACAGGTCAGGGTAAGTGGACTGATGGAGATATGGTGCGTTTTTTTCAAGGATTACCACAGAAAATAAAAGGTTGGGAAAAATTTATAAGCACCACCTTAGTTGGTGTAGCAAGAGATCAACACTCATTTGTAGATTTGGATGGCATAAGATTTAATGCAATAGGCACAGACAGAAAACTATACATATTCACAGAGGGATTAGCTTATGATATTACCCCTATAAGAGAAACTCAGGCTCTCACAAACCCCTTTACCACTAACGCAACAACATCAGTGGTGGTTACAGATACTTCTCATGGTGCAGTAAAAGGTGATTTTGTAACATTTGACTCATTCTCAGCCATTGATGGTCTTGACATGAATAAAGAGTTTGAAGTTACATCAGTGGCTAACGCAGATGCTTATGTGGTTACACATACTAGTGCTGCATCTGGTTCAACAGCAAGTGGTGGTGGATCAGGTAACGCTAAATATCAAATATCCATAGGACCAGAATTATCAACTTCTGCATTTGGTTGGGGCACGGATGGTTGGAGTGTTGGAACTTGGGGAACTCCTTCAACGACTTCAAATGTTACATTAGAGGCTAGACAATGGTCACTAGATAATTTTGGTGAAAACTTAATAGCTACAGTTTTAAATGGTGGAGCTTTTGAATGGAAGCCATCTTTAGGAGTATCAACAAGAGCAACAGCAATCACCAATGCACCAACAAAGTCTAGATTAGGTTTGGTGTCTACACCTGACAGACATTTAATATTTATGGGAACACAAAAAACCATAGGAGGAACTAACCCACAAGACGATCTATTAATTAGGTTTTCTAATCAAGAGGATATTAATACATATCAACCAACAGCAGAAAATACTGCTGGATCATTACGAATAGCTGACGGATCAAGAATCGTAGCCGCAGAAAGATCAAGAGGTCAAATTCTTATTTGGACAGATACTTCACTACACGCAATGCAATTCATAGGACCACCGTTTACTTTTGGTCTAAGACAATTAGGTCAGAACTGTGGGGCGATAGGTAGTCATGCCGCTGTTGATATAAACGGTATAAGTTATTGGATGTCACAGGACTCTTTCTTCTTGTTTGATGGTTCCGTTAAAAAATTACCGTGCACCGTGGAACAATTTGTTTTTGATAATATTAATATTACAGGATCTGAAAATGCCTTTGCAGGACATAATGGAGAGTTTAATGAAATTATGTGGTTTTATCCACGAACAGGTTCAGATCAGATAAACGCTATCGTAGCTTACAATTATTTAGAAGGCACATGGTGGACAGGGACCTTAGCAAGGACCACTTGGATAGATCGAGAAGTTTTTGATAACCCAGTGGCATCAGAGTATTTTGAAAATACTACTGCTAACAATGAAGTTATCTTAGGACTAACAGATGGAGCCACTCAGATGTTTTCACATGAGGTTGGTAACGATGCAGATGGCACTGCCATCACAGCTTTTGTAAAATCAGGAGCAGTTGAGATAGGTGAGGGTAATGATTTCTTGATTGTGCAAAAACTTATACCTGACGTGCAAAATCAATTAGGTACACTAAATGCAAAATTAGAATTTAAAAATTATCCTAATAACAGCACAAGTGTTATTAAAACTGCAACTTTTACTGACGCTACTGAGTTTGTAAGTTTGAGAGGAAGAGGTAGAGAGTTTACAGTTAATGTTGTTTCCAACACTACAGGAACTTCTTGGAGATTAGGAACACAACGTTTTGATATACAACCTGATGGTAGAAGATAAAAAGCCTTTATACAATTTTAAAAACAATTCAGGCACAGACATTGCTCCCTTAATTCAAGCCATAAATGTTATAGGCCAAGATTTGGTCGGTTGTGAATTAGGAGCACATAGAGGCTATAGCACAATGACCATGTTGCACAATTGTTCTCTTAAAAAACTTTTTGTCATAGATAATTGGAAGCCTTACATTGATTATTTAAAACAAGAACCAGACGGTCAACCTGCTTACATAATTAATGAAATAGACTCTGAGATAAATGAGTTTTTGTTTAACAATCATTTAAAATACTCTGGGTCACAGGACAAGGTGTCGATAATAAAAAAAGACTCATTAGACGCTGTAAAAACTTTACAAGACAATAGCTTAGATTTTTTATTTTTTGATGCCATGTTAGACAAAAATCAAACGTATGAAGAGGCTCATGCCTTTTACCCTAAACTTAAACAGAGTGGCTATTTTATGGGTCATGATGCAAACTGTTTTCAACAAGTCATTGAGCCTATAAATAAATTTAAATTAGAGGTTGGTAATACCAATAAACTCATGGTTTATAATAATACTTTTCTATTTAAAAAATAACATGGTATAAAACAACATGGCAAAATTAACCATTACTAGATTTCCTGATCCAAGGGAAGAATATGAGAGAGGTCAACAAGCTGAACTAATAAGGCAACTTGAAGCTATCGTATTACAATTAAACAGCTCTTACACACAAGATACACAAGAGGAGTCGACACGAAGAAGTTGGTTTTTTTCTAATGGCTGATGTATTTAAAAGATTTATAACAAACGTAACAACAACAGATCTTACGACAGTGTTTACTGTGCCAACTGCTAATGTTGCTGCAACACCTCCAGTTCCTGTTTCTACTTTTATAGTAAAAACTATCAACGTTCACAATTATGATGGATCTGCTTCAGTAACTTTGAATATAGATCATAATGATGGTAGTGCTGACTTTCAAATATTTCAGGTGGACGTATCAGCTACAAACACTAACACTATTAGTACTAGCATGGTATACCAAGAGGGAGACGCTATGAAAGTACAAGCTAATGCTGCATCAAGAGCGATGATAGAAGTATCATTGTTAGAGGTTAAACAACAGCTTTAGTGGATTATATTTTTAAAACAAAAGCATTAGATCATGAAAAAGTAAAACAACTTTTATTAGATCAAATCAACTCAATACCAAACAACCCTGTAGTAGAAAATCAACAAAACATATTTCATACCGACTGGAATTTACCAAGAGCGATGCACAGAGAATATTTCAAGTTATTTTCAAAAACAGTTTCAAATCATTTAACAGAAATGGTTAAGGCTTTACAAGTTGATAAGTGTGAGATTAGTTCTTTTTGGTTTCAAAGATATAAACAAAATGGTTCTCACCCTTGGCACACACATACTTGTTGTCACTACGCTAACGTTTATTTTTTAGAATGCCCAAAGGGATACAGCACAAAATTTAAACATTTTGACAAAGAATGTGAGGAAGGGGATATCATAAGCTTTCCTGCTTTTTTACCACACATGTCACCACCAATAGAAAGTAATAGTATGAAAACTATTATAAGTTTTAACACGGACTTTATAACATAGGAGAAAATTATGTATTTATTAGCAACTGTGCCACCAGAGGTATCATCTAAATTAGATGAAATCGTAAAACAAAAACACACAATAAAGGCTAATCATGATCTAGCAGGTAATATAAAAAATGAGTTTATGATACCAGATGCAAAGCCAATTATATGGCCCCTTCTTGATATTTTAATAAAAGAGTGGGCTAAAAAATATCCATCTGAATTTGCTAGATTAGGGAGCATGAGTAATCAAGAAGAATTTAGATTAATGCTCTTTAATACTTGGGTTAATTTTCAGAAAAAACATGAATTTAATCCAATACATACTCACGATGGAGTGTTTAGTTTTGTTATTTGGCACAAAGTGCCTTTTACTCAAAAGGATGAGTACGCTAGATTTCCTAATATGAAAGAAGATCAAATAAAAGCAGGTCATTTTGCTTTTGTCGTAACAAATCAAATGGGTAAAGTAATTCAACATGATATGTGTGTAGACAATACATGGGAGGGTAAAATGGCTTTGTTCCCTGCTGATCTTAATCATATTGTTTATCCTTTTTACACGTCTGATGAGTATCGAATATCCATATCAGGTAACGTTGGGTTTCAATTATAACTGTTGATTTCATAGCTTTTCGCCTATAAAACTATATTATGGCGAAAATTGTAGATGAACCCATCCTATTACGTTATGACGTGATTGATGGTAAAAAAGTTCCTGTTTATAGTGCCAAGGTAGAGACAACAGTCACCAACACTAAGACAGGGCAAGAGTATAATTCACATGAGGAGTGTCAGGCAGACATTGACAATCCTGAAACAGACACAAAAGAGGAAGACATTAGAAGAGACGTTAATGTAATAGCTCCTAATTTATTCAGTGGAGCCGCTACAGGCGAGGAGTAAAATGCAACAAAAAAGCTACGCACAAGTTTATGAAATGGGTCTTGGATCGTTAATCGGTGATTTTTTTCAAAACGTTAAAGACACTGTTAAAGGCGTAGCAAAAGCTGTTGCTCCGATTGCTCCTTTCGCAATACCTTTTCTAGCTCCTGCATTAGCAGGTACAGGAATAGGAGGTTTATTAGGAGGTGGTGTTGGTAAATTTCTTACAAGTAGATTAGGTCAAGCAGCATTAGGTGCAGGTATAGGGGCATTAGCAGGACAAAAACCATCTCAGATTGCAAAAAATTTAGCTCTTCAAACTGCCACCACAGGTATTCAAGGAATATTAGATACCACTAAAGGTCAGGGTACTCTTAGTGAAAGGTTTATGAGTGGGGTTAGAGGAGTAGAATTACCTAAAGTGACAAACGTTCCTGTGAATAGAGATTTTGCAAGTGCAATTCAACAAGATATTGATGTGGGTAATATATCTCCTAATACAGTTGCAGAGGCTCTTAGTGGTGCAAGTTCTCCATTACCATTACCACCTGAAACTGAAAAAAATATTTTTGAAAAAGCTTTTTCTGCTATTAATCCAGCAGATAGATCTGTCAATCCTGATTTTGTAAAAACTAAAAGATTTGCAGAGCTGACAGGGAACCCTCTGTCTGATGAAGCGATTGAGGCTTTAGGAGTTCCTAAAGATGCTAGTTTTACTTATCAATACGGACCTGCTTTATATACAGCGTTCACGGCAACACCTATTCTTGAGCAATATTTAGGACCTAAAGAAGAGGAATTTGAGACGACTACTGAACGAGAAGACTTATATACACCAAACTATGCCCAATATCAGTTGTTGGATATCACAGGCCCTGAGGGTATTGCTCCACTGCTCGTGGCAGAGGGGGGCGAAGTTACAGGGTTTGCAGAGAATGGTGGTAAAAAAATACAACATCCTGAAGGTGACACAAAAGAACATCCAAAACGAATTGGAGAAATAGTAGGTCCCGGAACAGGAACCTCTGATGACATACCAGCCATGTTGAGTGATGGTGAGTTTGTTATGACTGCTAAAGCTGTAAGAAACGCTGGTGGTGGATCTAGAAAAGAGGGAGCAAAAAACATGTATAAAATGATGAAAAGTTTAGAAAAGGGTGGTAGTTTATCACAACAAAGTATAGGAATGGCATAATGAGTATAACTGAGCAAATAGTAAGAGAATCACCTGAAGTAGAAGCTAGAAAACTGGGTTTATTGGACACTGCCAAAGCTTTAGCAGATAAACCTATAGTTTTACCTGAGCAACAAGTTGCTACTTTAACCCCTCAACAACTACAAGCTATAGAGTTGGGTGATACAGGCATTGGTGCTTATCAACAATATTTAGCTAACGCTCTTCAGTCTCAAGCGGCAGGTTTATCATCTTTAGGTCAAGCGGCACAACAGTTTGTAAATCCTACACAAGAAAATATTAATCAGTTTATGAATCCCTTTCAAGATGCTGTTAGAGATGAGATTAATCGTGCTTTTGATATTGCTCAACAAGGAGCAGATGCTCAAGCTATTGCCTCAGGTGCATTTGGTGGTGATAGACAAGGTGTTCAGAGAGCAGAATTAGAAAGAAATCGTGCCTCAGCTTTAGCTCAAGCTCAAGCTCAAGCATTTTTAAATGCACAAAATAGACAATTGGCAGGTGCATCAGGGTTAGCATCCATTGCTCCACAGTATGCAACTTTTGCAGGTCAACAAGGTCAGTTGGGAGCTTTAGGACAACAATTAGGAGCTCAAGATATTAACACATTATTAGGATTAGGTTCTTTAGGACAGCAACAAGCTCAAACAGAATTAGACGTAAATAGACAAAATTTATTAGCTCAAATGTACGAGCCATATCAGAGAGTCGGTTTCTTATCTGATATATATCAAGGAGCTCCAACCAGTGCTCAAACAATACAAACTCAGTCAGGATTTTCATCACCGACACCATCACCGTTACAACAAATTGCAGGTTACGGTATAGCAGGTCTTAGTGCTCTAAACGCCTTTGGTGGTGGAGGGGGAGGATTATTCTAATGATGAATACAGTTTTACAACGACCAATGTTTGCAGTTCCTGTTAGAAGGCAGACTGGAACACCAGAGGGTGGAGAAACAGTATCTAGCACTCGCACTATGCAAGGTCGCATCGATCCTTTTAAGTTTAACTTATTAGATAAGTTGGGTGTAATTAGTAATAAATCTCTTGGTAGAGAGGCCCCTGAGAGAGATTTTCAGATTAATATTGATGATGCAATGACTAACCCTCAGTTATTAAATGATGTTTTTAACATGATCATATCCTCAACAGGTTTTGATATGGATCTTTTTATGAATATGGGAGCATCACAGCAACAAGATTATCTTAATACTATTAGAGGAAAATTAATTTTTGGTAAAGCTGAGGGTGGTGAAATAAAATCTGACGCTGTTGGCATCGCTGATGGCCTAGACCAAGAAGAGAAGACCGTGGACCGTGATCCGTCAAAAGATGGTATCGCTAAAGTTTCTCCTGAACAATATGTTCAATTAATGAATGAGGTTCGTGGAGATGAAGTCTCTAGGGAGGGCAGAGTTCAAGAACTGGCAACCGTTGTTGGAGAGAAAGATGCTCAGGACACTCCTTTATCTGTGTTAGCTTTAGTTCAGCCTGTATTTGAGGCGAAAGAACAACAGGGCATTGCACAAACACAACAAGCTCAAAACATGATGCCTATGGCCTCTACTCAGTTAGCTGATCCACGAAATATGGGAATTGTCAGAGCCAATACAGGATTAATTGTTGATGCACCTTTTAATTTTGGAAACATGCCTCTTCCAACTACTTTAAATATTGATCAACCTCTTGTATCTAGTGTACCAGATCTCACTCCAAAAAGAGATTTAGTTTCTGATTTTATGAAAGAATATTTAGGAGATCCTGTAGTTATTGATTCTGCTAATGTAGCAGCAGAAAAAAACTTATTAAGAGATATTTATGGTGATACAAAGGGAGATGTAAAGAGAGCCTTAGCTTTTTCAGGAATAGATAAAGGTTTAAGATTGGCTCAAGGAGAGGATCCTTTAAGTTTACTTCAGGAAACTTCAGCAGACTTTTTTAAAGCCATACAAGCAAATAATAAATTTGAAAGAGAATTAGGATTACAGGCTTATAAGACTTTGTTAGCTAGAAAAACTCAAATGAGTGATAGAGAGTTTGATATTGCTAAAATGAACTTAGAAAATCAATTAAAGATGGTTTTTGAACAATCAAAGGGCATGTCAGATCCTGTATTTTTAAGAAACCCTGCAACAGGCACTGTTACGGTTCTTGACGAGAAAAAAGACTCAAAAAAAGTAGCAAACTTAATAGCAGGGGGTTTTGAGCCTGTTAGTTTAGGAACTCCGACTGTATCTATAGTTAATGTCGCTCCTACGAATCAAAAAGATGGTGGCTTAGTTGAGGCAACTAGAGAGCTCAAAGAAAAAGAAATAGTTAAAAGATCAAAGGGATCTCCTATGGGTGGAGAACAGCTTTTATTCGCAAAAAATGAATTACCCACATATAAAACTTATGAAGAGATAATGGAGTTAGGTGATGCTGAGAGAATAGACCCTGAACAAAAATTAGGGCAAGGTGGAATGGAGATTATTCAAGATAAAGCCACTGAAACAAAATATCAAAATAGGATTATTATAGCTAACGAGTTAGAGGAGTTAATAACTGAGGCCATAGGATTAATGGAAAACAATCCTAAATTAGCAGGATTAGTGGGAGATATGTTACAATTTGGTCAGAAAGTTGTATTACCCATAAATCAATTTTTTGACTTATTTGGATCAGGAAGTCCAATACCTCAAAGTGTAACAGATTATTTGTCTGATCCTGATATTCAAAGACTGGCCACGTTAGAGCAATTAATACCTGAAAAACTTATAAACTTTCAAAAAGATATATCTTCAAATCGTATTCCAGCGATGAACAGAATTGTTGATCAAAGAGGTAAACTAAATATTTCAGGTTTTAGTGATGCCACTAGAGCAATTAATACTTTAAAAGGTATTTTAGCAGATGTGAGAGATGGGGCTAACTTAATGAGAGAGGCAATTGCTAGGCCCACAATTAATTATGAGGACCCTATTAACTTAATCATATCAGAGTTTAATGTAGACATTAATGATGATTTAGTGCAACAGGCTCTTAAGGCAATAGAATTAAAGCCTGAGTTAACACAACAAATATTAGAATCATTAAGAAAAAAATTAGAGCAACGATCAGGTAATTAAAATGGTCGATAAAAATGTTTTTTTAGAGGAACTAGACAAGGTTCAAGAAAAGAAAGACGAAAGATTAGAGGAGTTACAAAAGTTTGAAACTGAAAAACCTCTTTTTAACATATTTGATCTCCTTGCACCTAAGGGAGCTTTAGGATTTGTTGAGGATGCCTTATTAAGAGAAGACAGTCCTTTTAATATGGATGAAATACAAAAAATTTTTTCTCAAAGAGAGGGTTTAGAAAAATTTGGTTTAAATGAAGAAACATTTGAGGCTTTGGGTGGTGTATCAGGATTGGCTGCGGCCACTAGAGCAGGTGTGGCTAGATCAATTCCATATGTCCCTAGTGTCTATGGAAAATTGGCTGCTTTAATTTTATATGATGCCTTAGGTTCTGTAACAGGGGCACAAGTTTATGATTTGTTACAAGCAACTTCGACAGGCGAAGAATTAAGTTTTTGGGAACAATTAGAAAAACTACCTGAAGATACAAGACAAGGTCTGACTTGGGCAGTGATTGGACCCATGGCTGAGTCAGCCATACAAGCTTTTAGAGTGTTTTTATCAAAGGGAGTCTCAGGAGACTCAGCTTTAGTAAACGCATTTCAAAAATCAAGAGAGTATTTGGGTGATAGGTTAGCTTTTAGTATAGCTGATTTAAATCCTAAATCAGGAGCGGGTAGATTTATTAATGTACTAAGAACAGGTTTTGCTCAGATTCCAGTTTTAGGTAGTAAATTAAAAGGTGTTAATCAACAGAGAGTAGATAAGCTTTTTGAATTATTAGGAGATTTTTCTAGTAAATTAGGGACAGGAATGGATGAGGTAACTTTAGCTAATAAAATTTTTGAAACCTCAAAAAACGCTTTTAGAGTTTTTAAAAAAACAATGGGAAGAATTAGTGATGAAATAGTCGCCACTCAAAAAACTGTTGTTAACAATGGCAAGGTCATACCTGTTAACGGTATGAGAAATTTTTTAGAGGAATATGTAATAAAATTTGAAAAAAGATTTGGTAAAGATGTAAAAAAAACAACAGATCCAGGATATAATGATTTTTATAATTTTGCTAAAAGGTTTTTAAGAATTTATCCTAAAAACTCAAAAATTAATTACACAGGTTGGAAAGACATAAATGATGAACTAGCAGATGTAGTAAGAACTTCTAAAGGTAAACCGGGAACAAATAAAGCAACTTTAGGAGAATCATTTGAACAAATGAGAAAACTGTTTGATGATGCTAACGCTGATGATTTTTTGGCTAAATTTCCCATTGAGGAACAAAGAAAAATTTTAAATTATATTGATCAAATAAAAAATTTTAGACAAATATATACAACTGCAAAAGAACCTTTTGAAAGAGTGGTGGCAGGACAAATAGAAAGTGTTGATGATATATTTTCATCTCTAAGTGGAAAGTTTAAAAAAGAGCAAAAAAAGTATATTGATGAATTAGTAAAACCATTACTACAAAGAATGTCACCTTCAGCAGTTGACGATTTAATAAAAATTACAGGAGGAGATAGAGAATTAGCAGGAGAAGTGGTTAGAATGTGGTTTGACGATGCTTTTGCGGCGGCTACTAAACAACTTGATGGTATGGGAGGAACAGACGCTATACTTAACACAACCACATTATTAAGAAATTTAGGATTAGATGGAACAGGAAAAAAAGTTAAAGGCACAGCTTTTAAAAAATTATTAAAATTAGCTAATGAGGGTCTTCCTGAGTCACAAAGAATTTCTGATAATTATTTTGAAGATTTAATATCGATGATATCGAGACAACAAAATATTAATATTCCAACCACCAAAGCCTTCCTTCAAAGAAACATAGCCTTAGGTGGTAGTGGAGGAACAAGTTTCATAATGAATAATCCTATTGCCAGATTTTTAAGATACGCCATTGGGGGTGTTCCTGGAATAGTTGGATCTGTCGTAGGAATAAGAGGTTTTTCTGATTTTATTACCAGTCCTGATACTTTAAGATACGCCATTGATGGTTTTGACTCCACTTTACCGAACATAACAAGAAAAACTTCTATAGTGCAATTTTTAAGAGCTAGTTATGCAGAATTAGAACAAAGAGCAAAAGACGCCGCTATAAATACGGAATTAAAAGCTTTAAATCCTGCTTTTAATCCTGACAACATTGAGGACGCTCAAAACAAAATAAAAGATGTTTTAGATAACATAAACTTATTTGATCAAGAGGACGGAGAGAGAACACCTGATGTTATTGATCAGATAATAGAAGAAATAGATAGTTCGAAACAACCTGGTGATTCGAATATATTTTTAGATGAAATTGAAAATTTAGAGGAAAGAGCCCCTGTAGTTCCTTTAGATCCACCACAGGGTGGTGGTACAGTGACCATTAGTGAGCCACAAGTTCAAAGAGGAGATACAGGAACAAACTTTATTGAATCTTTATCCGTGCCACAATTAAATTTAGCCTCACTTAGTGGGTCACCAAATCAACAAACAATCGCTGGTCTGGAGTCTGTTGGATTACCTTTTTTTAATGCTAAAGAGGGTGGTATCGTGGACGTTTATGAGTCTAAAAAATTTAAAAGACCACAGGTGGTAGCATAATGGCTAAAAAATCTTTTCAAGATTTGCAAAAAAGCATGGTGGCTTTTGATAGAGGTAGCTCTCCAAGAGTTAGAGAGATGACTCGTGATGTATTTTTTGATGGTCGCCAAGATGTGAGTGCAGATCGATTAGCGAGAAGAGCTTTTCAAGAACAAAGAACAACTGATTTTAAAAATAAGTTTACAGAACAAGTTCCTAATACAGGAGGTACATTGTTACAAATGACTTCAGATGCTCCTCGTAGTCTTTCCGCTGAAAGAGAGAGACTAGCTAATCTTTATGGACCAACTCTTGGTGAAATAGGATCAGACATAAGGTTTGGTTTAGGTAGAATAGCTCAAGATCTTAAAGATAAGGGTGCTCCTATATTTCAATTAATAAAAAGTTTAGGAGCAAAAATTTTTCCTTCACGCCCTGTGGTTAATTATGGTGGAGAAACAACCATGGAAGTTATTGATGAAAGTGTTCCGTTTGTAGCACCCACTTTTGATGACCCAAAAATTAATATTAATCGTTTAGACAGTGTTTTTCCTCCAAGCGAAATGGATGATGAAACTTTTCAAAAAGAAGTTTTAGATTTTTTATATCCTCAAGTTAAATATGAACCCATTAGAGTCAGTGATATGGATATGTCAGGTATTATGGCTAATAATGCAGGTCAAAATATTATTGGCGAATTACAAAATTTACAAAACTTAGCCAATCAATATAATTTAAACAGGTTTCAATTAATGAATCCTTTTTTCATAGCACCAACTCCAAAAGATAATGAGTTTCAAAGACCCATACCAGGTGTTAATATACCTGATAATAGAGTGTTCAATGTGGCTAACGGTGGCCCTGTAGACAAATACAGTGGCTTAGGATATAAACTTAAGTAATGATAGAATTAACAGATGACTTGAAAGCTAGAGTGCGTTTGCACGAAGGTGTGCGAACATGTATGTATCTGGATTCGCTAGGAAAAGCCACCATCGGCATCGGCCATCTTATAAAACCACATGAAAGAGAGCGATATGCTGAAGGCGTAGAAATAAGCATGGATGAAGTAGAAGAGCTATTTGAAATGGATTTAAATAGAGCGGCAGCAGGAGCTGAGTCTCTTATAGAAGAATGTATTGGTCACGATTTGCCTCCACATATAGAGGAGGTAATTCTTGAGATGGTATATCAGCTAGGAACTCAAGGTGTTCGCAATTTTAAAAACATGTGGAAAGCAATGAGGGTCAAAGATTGGAAAAAAGCATCCGAAGAGATGAAAGACTCACGTTGGCATAAACAAACCACCAAAAGATGTGAGTCTTTAGCTGAAATAGTTGCTAATACTTAGTCTTTTTTTTTATAATTTTTTGATGTGACTCTAATGCATCCCATACCTCAACCCTTGACCAATGAGCTAGAACACATTTAGATATGTCTTCGTGTAGAACTTTTAACCAACTAATATCCATTGGCACAGACTTACCTTTATTTTTGTAAACATGTTCTATTTCGTCATTAGTCATAGAAAGATTTAGTTCTCCATTATTATAACTTATTCTCATTTTGCTTCTCCTTTGGGTAATAAACTTCGACAAAACTTCTACAATTAGGGCAACTTAAATTAGTTACAATAAGATATGGATCATCCTCTTCACAGTCTTGATCTCCACCCCAAATTAATTTTGTATCACAATGCCAACAGTTCATTTTGCTTCTCCCCAATTATTTCCTATTGCAACATCTACTTTAGATGGAACACTCATTTCAATCGAGTTTTCCATTATGTTCACTATTTTTTCTTTCATTTCTTTATCTCCGTTAAAACTTATAGCCAACTCATCGTGAATTTGAATCATTGGTATAATTCCTTCTTTGTATAAGTCTACCATTGCTTTCTTTGTTTGATCAGCGGCAGACCCCTGTATTAACCTATTTAACGCTTTATAGGTCCCTGATCTTTTCAGAGGAGTATATTCACCATACTCTTCCTTAGCCTTATCCAAAGGATAAGCACGATAGGAACCAAAAGATTTTGGCTCCCATAATTCAAAGCGACATCTCCTACCTAAAAAAGTTTTTACAGCACCTTTTTTTTGAGCATGGTCAGACACTGCATCAGCTAATTGTCTAACAAACGGAACTCTTTCATTATACTGTTTAATGAGCTCCCGACCCTCCTCAGGTGCTATACCTAATTGATCAGAGAGTTTGCCCACACCCATGCCATAAAATAAACCTAAATTAATAGTCTTAGCACTCTTACGAGGTATATTTCCTATCTCAGCCATAATTGTATGAAAGTCTGTTTCTTTATCCTCATTGTAAGCTTTTACAATTTTTTCAGCTCCCTCCAACTTAACAATATTTGCATAGTGACTAACTAATCGTGGCTCTTGTTGTGAGTAATCAAATGAACCCCACTTCTCCTCTTCCTCAGGTAAAAATAAACCTCTAATCAAAGAACCTATTTTTATACCTGACTCAGCGTCATCTTTAGCAGGAATTTGTTGTAAGTTAGGATTTGAATAACTAAATCTGCCTGTTAATGTTCCCCCATTTTCAGTTCTTAGCTGATTAATATTAGCGTGTATCCTACCTTTATGTTGATACTTTTCTATCGTATGGAGAAACGTGGTCCGTGCTTTATTAAAGTTTCTAGCTTGAACTATTGCTTTTGGAATCGGATGAGGGTGAAACTCTAAAAAACTTTTTGTAAAAGACGGATTACCCTTATCTGTTTTAGGATACTCTATCTTACATTGATCAAATATAGTGGCTATTGATCTAGCCGCCCATATATCACATTTTAAATTAGTCTCACCAAAAACATATTTTAATAATTCATTCTCTTTTCTAATAAAAGATTTTTCAGCTTTTTTTAATTTTTCTAAATCAACCCTGACTCCTTTTTTTCTCATTTTCATTAAAATAGGTATTAGGTCGGTTTCTAAATCAAAAATAGTTTGTAAATCTTGTTGAGTAATCTCAGGCTTCAGCCTGTCCCACAGTTTAAGAGACAATACAGCGTCTTGCTCTGCATACTCTCCTACATACTGTGAAGGTATTTTAAACATCTCGCTCTTAGCATCTACACCCCATTGAGCAGCAGTTTCATTTAATAAAAATTCACTCTTACTCTCAGCTAAATATTCTTTGGAAACTGCGTTAAGAGAATAGCTATATTTATTTTCATTAATTAAAGGGGCTACGATCATGGTATCAATAATACGACCATTCCATTTAACACCCTCAGCCTCTAACCAACCAAAATCATATGCAGCATTATGAGCGATCTTCTCCCCCTCTCCTGAAAGCATTTCATTTAGCCAATCAAACACGACTCGTGAGTCGTGATTAAATCCTGTCTCATGTCTGATAGGATAATAACCCTTCCAACCATCCACAGCTATGGCTATGCCAATTATCTCTCCATCATCAGTGGCCCAACCTGGACCTTTTTCCATTATGTTTGGATCTTTTGTTTCTAAATCTATGGCTATTTTATCTGCATCTTTTATGTTAGGAAAATCCATGGGTGGAACCCACTCGGATTTAGGTTTAAACATACCTATTTGTTTACTCATATTCTGTAAGCCTCTCTTGATTGTGGTGTTATTATGTAAAGGTTATCTTTAGCTCTTGAAAACGCCACATAGAAAAGTCTGTGTTCACTAATAGGATTTATCCTATATTCCTCATACGCCATTTTTCCTATGTCTAAAGACACGATAACATTCTCTGCTTCTCCACCTTTTTGTTGATGAATTGTAGATAAAGTTACTCGTGGCTCTAAAGCTAAGTTCTCTCCTCTTGACTCTAAATTTTCTAAGTATGCAACGGTCTCAGTGTTAATTGTTGTCATAACCTTTGTCCAAGGAGTTCCGAACTCAGCTTGTAATCCAAAATTATCTTTGAGTTCTAAAAAAGATAATTTTTTATCAGGTAAAGCTTTTCTTTGCTCAGATATCTTTTTCTTATTACCTCTAGCAACAAATTCTTTACCAAGACACTTATATAAATTTTCTACTAATCTAATTGGCACTTCGTTTCTTTCATCTCTCATCAAATCTTTCCAAGTAAGTATAGCATTTCTTTCTTGGGTTTTAACTGAATATCTATATTTATTATCTTTTAGCTTGACTCTGAAAAAAATATTCTTCTTCCTCATGACCTCTTCCATGTCATCACGAATAGTTCTAGTTCTACCCATGATCAACCAAGTGCCCTGATCCATGTTTAAATGATAAATACCTCTAATAAATTCTACTGCTCCATCTCTATTAGCAGGTGACCATTGTATGTCATCATATCCTATGATCTGTTCTTCAACACGATTTACAATCTCCCAAACTTTTTTAGGAACTCTTTTTGATTTATCTAAAACAATTAGTTCTTTTGCCTCTTCTTTTAACCGTATCGCTTTTCCTACATCAGCGTCTGCCCAAGTATAAATAGCTTGATTAGGGTCCATTGCTAAATAAGACTCTTCAGAGTTATTCCAAATCTTTTCTGCCATTTTCCATTGTATGGTAGACATGTCCTGAGACTCATCAAAGAATACAACCTTAAATGATTTATTATAATCTCCCTGAACATAGTCCGTAATTAGGTCAGTAAAGTCTATTTTAGGCCCTTGTGATTTTACGAGAAAACCTTTTGAACCCCCTGTAAACTGCTCAAAACCGAATTTTTTATAGTCTTTTAAGCCTTTATCTATGTATTCTAGCTTATGCCATATAATATCCTTGGCAAACATGGCCCAACAATCTCTCAAAGATATGTCTCTTCTTTTTGCTTTTTCTATAAGGTCGATATATTTGTCATCATAGTTGTTGAAAAATATGTCATCGTCATTATTAACGTTAATATTAATCCTAAGTTCATTTGATACATTCCTCCAATCATTATTACTCATTATGTGTTCTCGTGTTAATCCCATTTGTCTTAATGCAAACGAGTGCATTGTACTAAAATGTTCTAGTTGATTCATAGGGACCTTAAATTTTTGTGACGCTCTCTCTTTTGCTTCATCCACTGCTTTATTAGAGAATGAAAAAAAAGCTATTTCATCTATACCCACATCTTTATCCAAATACTCTTCTATTTTATTTAGTATGAAAGTTGTTTTACCAGTGCCCGGTGGACCGATAACAACTGTAGGTATTTTTTTATCCGATGAATTCATGTGCGTAACAGACTCTTTCTTTGTGTTTCTCTCTCAACTCTTTAGAATAACCACCGAAGTTAGGAGACTTTTTTTTACCTGAAGCAATT
>MDTD01133609.1_pt1 | contig 16749 bp, 17 predicted proteins | sample 811221 | NCBI WGS metagenome assembly MDTD01 (sample SAMN05326646, study PRJNA326480) | marine metagenome | isolation source: seawater | place: Pacific Ocean: South West | collected 2011 | reverse complement strand
GATAATTTAATATATGATGATTTAAAAATATGTGGTAATATTATTTATAAGCGATACATAACTCGTCGTAGGTTGTCGAAATACATACGAAAGTGGGATCGGTCGTCTTTAAAAATTGTTTTTTAAAGGAGGCTTCATGAAATTTGGATATTTTTGTAATACCACTAACTGGACACACAAACCTTATCACCAATTACTCGATGAAACTAAAGAGATAACAGAATACTGTGATCAAAATAAATGGGACTCTATATGGTATACAGAGCACCATTTTAATCATGAGGGAATGGAGTCTCTTACAAATCCACTAATGATGGGTGTTGATGCAGCAGCAAGAACTACAAATATAAGAATTGGTCAAGCATGTAGTGTAATTACTTTCCATAATCCAATTCAATTAGCTGAGGACATAGCTTTACTAGATCAATTATCTAAAGGCAGAGTTGAGGTTGGAGTTGGTAGAGGAATTTATGGACGAGAAGCTGTTAATCTAAATATTGAAGCTGATATGAAAGACCAAGCGAAGAATTTCAGACTATTTGAAGAGACATTATCAATTTTAAAAAAAGCTTGGAAAGAAGATTTTTTTAGTCATAAAGGAGAGTTTTATACATATCCATCTCCAAACTATGTTTGGCAACATGATATGAGTCCACCGAGTAAAGAATTTATGAACATAGAAACTAACGTAATGGAAAAAATAAGTGTTGTTCCAAAACCATATCAAAAACCTTACCCTCCAATACATCAAGTTGTAGATGGAATAAGATCAATAGAATGGGCGGCACAGCAAGGGTTAAATATCATAATGTGGATTCCTACGGTTAAGTCTCTTAAAATAAAATTTGAAGCTTTTAAAAACGCTAAATCTAAATCAGAAAAAAGAAATGTATCAATGGGTGATGGAATATCTTTAGTTAGAGATATGTTTGTTGCAGACACAATGGAGGAGGCTAAAGAAAAAGCTGGTGAGCATATGGTAAATTACATGAGATGGGTTTGCCATTGGAGGGGTTTGGGTAATCATATGGACCCAGACGAAAAGCTTCCAGAAACAAAAGGTAAATTAGACTTATTAAATTATGAATTTTTACATAAAAGAAACATGCTATTTGGTACTCCAGAATATGTGGTTGATAAGATACATGAATTAAAATCTGAATTAAACTTACAAAACTTGCAAGTCTGGTCAAACTTTCCTGGTGTAAAACATAAAGATTGTATGAAAAGCATAAAGCTGTTTACTGAAAAAGTAATGCCACATTTTCAAGAAAACATAGGCTCTGTAGTTAAAAAAGTTTCGTGAAAAAATCAAAAAAATTAACAGGCGGTCAAGCAGCTGTTAAATCTTTAAAAAAAGAAAAAGTAAAACATGTTTTTGGTTTGATTGGATCAGCAACAATGGAAATGTTTGATGCTCTTTATCATGAAAAAAAAATAAAATTTATTGGGGTAAGAGATGAAAGAACTGGGACACATATGGCCGATGGATATGCGAGAGCATCTAATCAACCTGGAGTAATAATTGCTGGGCAAAATGGGCCTGGGGCTACAAATTTAGTTACAGGACTTGCTCAAGCAAACGCAGCATTTTCACCAGTAGTTTCGATAGCCGGATTATACTCAACCAGAGATAAAATGGAGGATGCTTTCCAAGGTCTTGATCAACATTCTTTATTTACACCAGTAACAAAAAAAACCTTTACAGTTAAAAATGTTGATAAAATTACATCAACTTTAAGTAATGCATTTAAATCAGCCATGTCTCCAAGAAGAGGTCCTGTTAGTGTTAATTTACCAAGGAATATATTAGCAAAAAAAACTTTACTAGATATAGATCTTAAAAAAAAATCTTTTGATGTAAATTATAATTTTAAAACTAATTCTAAAATTATTTATAAAGTTGTTAAATTGCTAAAAAAAAATAAAAAAATTGTGATAATAGCTGGTGGAGGAATAAAATATAACGCTAGCTATAAAAAAGTTACACAATTAGCAGAGTATTTAAACATTCCTATTGTTACTGCTGCTGGACATGGAGATGCTATTCCTTATGACCATAAATTAAATGCGGGTCAAATGGGACCGAGAGGTAATCTGGTTGCCTCAAGACTTGTAAAAGAAGCAGAATTAATACTGGCGGTTGGTACAAGACTTGGTTTTAACTCAACTTTTTATTCTTATGAAAATATAAATAAAAAAGCACAGATTATACAAATTGAATTAGAAAAAAAAATGATTGGTCGATATTTCCCGATTGAATTAGGTATTTGTGCAGATGCGGCGACAGTTGTTGAACAAATTTATAAAGAGTTAAAGAATAAAAAAATAAAAACCGATACAAGAAAATGGACAGATTTGTTTTTAAAAGAAAGAAAAATCTTCTTAAAACAAAGAGATATAATTAAATCAAAAAATTCTCCTATTCAGCCAAATGGGCTATTTAGAGAACTTAGAAAAGTGATCCCAAAGAATTCCTCAATTACATTGGATGCAGGAACTTTATGCCTTCAAGCAACAGACTCTTTAAAATACTTTAACCCTCCCTCACTATTCACACCTTTAGATTTTGGTCTAGTAGGATTTTCTTTTGCATGTGGTCTCGGAGTTAAATTGGCTAATCCACAAAAAACAGTAATAAGTTTTATGGGTGATGGTGGTTTTGGAATGACAATTTCTGAATTAAGCACTGCCGTAGAACACAAAATAAATACGATAACAGTAGTTATGAATAATAAAAGTTGGGGAGCTGAAAAAGCTTACCAGAAAGATTTTTTTGGTAAAAGATATCTTGGGGCAGATATAATTAGTCCTCCATTTGACAAAGTTGCAGAGTTATATGGAGCAAAAGGATTTAGAATAAGTAAACTCTCACAAGTAAAAACAATATTTAAAAAAGCATTAAAAATAAAAAAACCTGTTGTAATTGATATTGAAGTAGACCCTAAAGCTTTGTACAGTTTTAGAAGAGATAGTTTTAAACATAGGATAAAAAAGTGACATTAGAATTGAGAAAATTTACAAAATTTGTTGATAAAACTTTTATTGAAGGAGAAAAAAAAGCTAAAGAGCCAGTATTGTTAGTTTCTGTTGCCGCAGTTTTTAAAAATCCATGGAAAGGACAAGGTTTTGTTGATGACTTAAAACCAGTTATATTAGATTTAGCACCAAAACTTGGTGATATTCTCGTTCCAGAACTTATAAAAGAAATAGGAACTCCTGAAAAAATATTAGCATACGGCAAAGCTGGAATAGTTGGCTTGAATGGTGAAATTGAACATGCTTCGGCTTTTATACATACCTTAAGGTTTGGTAATAAATTTAGAGATGCGGTTAAAGGGACATCGTACTTAAGTTTTACAAATACAAGAGGTCCTGCAGGATCAAAAATTTCGATACCTATGATGCACAAAACAGATTCTGGTCTTCGACCTTTTTATCTAACCCATGAATTTACAATACACGATGCTCCGTTTGATGATGAAATTGTAATTGCAATTGGTGGAGCTTCATCAGGAAGGGCTCATGCAAGAACAGGTGATAGATATCAAGATATGATGGAAATGGGTATTAAAGAAAAATAAATAATGAATTTAACCAAAGACTCTAGTGGTACTTTTTATTCTTTAACAGAAAGAAATGGAATACCTATAGTATTTATTCATGGCGTTGGATTAAATCATACAATATGGGATCCTCAAATTAATGCTTTTAACAATACTATAATTGTTTACGATATTTTGGGTCATGGACAAACAGAATTAAAAAAAGACAATATTTCTTTTGATGATTTTGGTGACCAATTATTTAATCTTTTAGATGAATTAAATGTAGAAAAGATTCATTTGGTTGGTTTTTCCATTGGTTCTTTGATTGCTAGAAATTTTGCTGTAAGATTTTCTAATAAATTAGAGTCTTTGACACTGTTATGTTCAGTTTATAAAAGAAATAAAAAACAACAAAATATTGTCAAAGATAGATACGAATTAGTAAAAAAAAGTAGAAAATTATCAAAACAAGCTTTAAAAAGATGGTTCACAGATAAGTATTTAGAGGAAAATCCTAAGGCTTATAAAAAAATTACAGAAATTTTAAATCAAAATAAAATGGAAAATTTCCTCAAAGTTTATAATCTATTTGTTAATCATGAAGATAAGGAACAATTAAAGGAGATAAATACTAAAACATTAATTATGACTGGGGAGAATGACATTGGCTCAACTCCTGAAATGTCAAAAAACCTTAGTCAAGTGATAAAAGAGTCAAAATTACATATTGTTCCGAATGGAAAACATCTTTGTAGTATTGAATGTGCATATGATGTAAATACAGCAATAAAAAATCACATTAATGGATAATCTAAAAAAATATAAATTGTTTATAGATGGTAAATGGGTTGATGCAGAAAATAAAAAAACTTTTGAGTCACTAAATCCTGAAAATAATAAACCTTGGGCAATGGTTCCAGAAGCAAGTTCTAAAGATGTTGACTTGGCAGTAAAAGCTGCGCAAAAAGCTTTTGAAGGTGAATGGCCGAACCTTTTGCCAAGAGTAAGAGGAAACTTTTTAAGAGCTATTGGAAATAAATTGAGAGAAAATGCTGAATTGCTTGGACGTATTGAAACAATAGATACAGGAAAATTATTTAGAGAAACAAAGAAACAAGCAAATTATATTGCAGAGTATTATGACTATTATGCTGGATTGGCAGATAAAGTTGAAGGTACAGTACTTCCCGTTGATAAAGAAAATATACAGGCGATTACTACAAGAATACCAATAGGTGTTGTTGCTGCGATAGTTCCTTGGAACTCACAAATGTTCTTAACTGCTACAAAGTTAGCTCCCGCTCTAGTTATGGGAAACACCGTAGTAATTAAATGTTCTGAATTAGCCCCTGCTGTCATGTTTGAATTTGCTAAATTGATAGAAGAAACTGGTATACCAAAAGGTGTGGTAAATGTTATCACTGGCTTTGGTGATACTTGTGGTAAAGCTTTAACATCACACAGCTTGGTCGAAAAAATTGCCTTCACAGGAGGACCAGAGACTGCACGACATATAATAAGAAATTCTTCAGAAAATTTATCAGAAGTAAGTTTAGAGCTTGGAGGAAAAAGTCCTGTTGCAGTATTCGAGGATGCAGATCAAGAAAATGCAATTAATGGGATAACTGCTGGGATATTTGGAGCATCTGGACAAAGTTGTATTGCAGGTTCAAGATTATATTTGCAAAAAAATATTTATAATAAATTTTTGGAAAAACTTATAGCTCGAGCAAAAAAGATTAAGATTGGAGCACCTATGGATAAAGAAACGGAAATGGGACCATTAAGTAATTTTAAACAATTAGAAGTAATAGAAAAAAATTTAAAACTAACGGTTGATCAAGGTGGTAAAATCAGATGTGGTGGAAAACGTGATAATTTTTCAAATGAAGGAATTTATTTTCCTCCTACAATCATTGAGTGTGATAATCACAATTTACCAGCAGCAGAAAATGAACTATTTGGACCAATTTTATCAGTTATGAAATTTGAAACGGAAGATGAAGTTATAAAGAAAATGAATGATAATCAGTATGGTCTTTCATCGGGTGTGTACACAAGTAATTTTTCAAGAGCTTTAAGAGTTTCAAATGCTATACGAGCGGGTATAACTTTTGTAAATACATATAGGTTAATTTCGCCTGTCGCTCCATTTGGTGGAATAAAAGATAGTGGTTATGGAAAAGAAGCTGGAATAGAGGCTGTAAAAGACTATACGAGGGTTAAAACAATATGGTACTATACATCTGATAAGCCAACATTAGACCCTTTCTCTATAAGATAAGCGATAATTTTCTTATTGAATTTATTCATTAATACTATTTAATTTTGATTTTATAAATTGTTAACAATTAAAAGGATAGATATGAGAAAATTAATATTAGCTGCTTTTTTATTTGTATCGACTATTACAACAAATTCATTAGCAGATATTAAAATGGGGATCATTTTAGGATTTACTGGTCCTATTGAATCTCTTACTCCTGCAATGGCTGCTTCAGCAGAATTAGCTTTTAAAGAAGCTTCTGACTCTGGTTCGCTATTAGGAGGACAGAAAATTTCAGTTGAAAGAGCTGACTCAACTTGTGTTGACTCAGCGGCTGCGACCACTGCTGCAGAGGGATTGATTTCAGGAGGAGTGATTGCAATAATGGGAGCTGATTGTTCTGGAGTAACAGGAGCAATTGCTACTAATGCGGCTGTGCCAAATGGTGTAGTAATGATTTCACCATCAGCAACATCACCTGGACTTACTGATTTAAATGACAATGGTTATTTTTTCAGAACAGCACCATCCGATGCAAGAGGTGGACAAATTCTAGCTGATATTACAAAAGATAGAAAAATAAAAAGTGTTGCTATAACTTATACAAATAATGACTATGGTAAAGGTTTAGCGGATGTTTACGCTGCAGCTGTAAAAGCTCATGGAATTAAAGTAACAACTGTTGCTGCACATGAGGACGGAAAAGCAGATTATTCTGCTGAAGTAGCCACATTGGCTTCTGCAGGTGGAGATGCTGTTGCAGTAATTGGTTATCTTGATCAAGGTGGTAAAGGTATTATTCAAGGCTCATTGGACTCTGGAGCGTTTGATACTTTTATTTTATCAGATGGAATGATAGGAGATTCACTAACTGACAATTTTGGAAAAGCACTAAATAAATCATTTGGCTCACTACCTGGATCTTTAGGAAAAGGTGCTGGTGTATTTACAAATGTTGCAAAAGCAGCAGGAATAGATTCATCTGGGCCTTATACTGGGGAGTCGTATGATGCTGCAGCATTAATAACTTTAGCAATGCAAGCGGGTGGTAAAGCAGACAGAGCGACTATTCAAAAAAATGTTATGTCGATTGCAAACGCGCCAGGAAAAAAAATTTACCCAGGAGAACTTGGTAAAGCACTAGATCTCTTAGCAAAAGGTAAAAAAATAAACTACGAGGGAGCAACAGGCGTTGAATTCACAGACGTTGGTGAAGCTTTTGGTTCATTTTTAGAAAAAGAAATTAAGGGTGGTAAATTCAAAACCAAAAAACAAAGGTAATTAGTAATCAAAGCCCCAAAGATATTTTTCTTTGGGGCTTTTTTTAAATTTAAGTTTGTTAAAAATTATATAACAGAGTTTATCGCTTTATATATTTTCGTTTTAGATGTTTCACCAATACTTCTATAAACTTCTTTATTATTTTTAAAAATCAAAAGTGTAGTTTGAAATTGTACATTAAATAACCTTGAAATTTCTTTATTGGTAACATCAAAAGCAAAGTATTCAATATTATCAAATTCATTTTTTGCTTTATTCAAAACCTTCATTTGACTCGCGCATGAAGAACAATATTTGATCCATGAACTTACAATAACAATCTTTCCATCTGATTGAGCTTTTTTAAATAATTCTTCGCTAAAGTTAGTTTTTTTTTCTATAGCAATTGAATTAATAGGTAATATGAAAAAAAGTAATATTAAAAATTTTCTAATCATAATTATTGTTTTACAATTTTTTCAGGTAGTATTCCCTGCGGCCTATAGCGCATAATAATTAACAAACCTATTCCAATCATTAAAAACCTAAAATATGGTGCGCTTTCTATTAAATGATTTTTTAGATTACTTGTTTCTTCTAAATGAGAAGTGAAAAAATTAATCAAAAATAAAGCTAATGGCGCAGCCTCAACCCAAAGAAACCAAACAACAAAACCACCAAGGATTGCTCCAAAGTTATTACCTGTTCCTCCTACTATTACCATAACCCATATAACAAAAGTGTATCTCATTGGTCTATAACTTCCAGGGGTGAAAAGTCCATCATTAGTGACCATCATAGCTCCTGCGATACCAACTACCGCAGATCCCAAAATAAATATTAGCAAATGTTCTTTTACCACATTTTTGCCCATAGCTCCTGCAGCTTCCTCATTATCTCTTATTGCTCTCATTTTTCTTCCCCAAGGAGAATAAAGTGCCTTTTGAGTTATGATTAATAATATTATTACAACACTTAAGAATAACCCTGCCATACATAATTTTACATAAACTGATGATGCATCAATTATTAATTGATTTAAAACATCTTGTTTTTCGGAAATAGAATTAATTAAATTTAATTTTTTTGTGTGAAACTTTTCAACCATTTCTCTAAACCATAAAGTATTTTGCAAATCTACCTCATATGGAACTGGTCTCTTTAAACCAATAACATTTTTTACTCCACGAGCTAACCAATCTTCATGTTTAATAATTGATACAACTATTTCTGCTATTAATAATGTTGCAATTGCCAAATAATCAGCTCTTAAACCAAGTGCTATTTTCCCAACAACAAATGCGAGTCCCGCTGCAAATAAGCCTCCCACAATCCAAGAAAACATAACAGGCATGCCTAATCCACCTAAAAATCCAGTCTTTGCAGGATCGACCGCTTCTATACTTTCAATTGCTGGACCTGCTATTAATCTTATCAAAATTAAACCAACGCTTATTGTAGCTGTTACTAAATAAAACCTTTTTTTTGAATTTGTAATGTTTCTCAATAAATATTTTACTATTAAAACTAGAGCAATAATTATGAATAAACATAACATCATTTCTATACCACCAGCCTGCCAAGCCTTTGGAACTGGAGCAACTGAAACCAAAACCACAGCCAAACCTCCAAGAGCTGTGTATCCCATTATCCCAAAATTTATTAATCCAGCATAACCCCATTGAATGTTTGCGCCCATAGTCATAACAGCAGATATCAAACAATAATTTAGAATTGTTAGAGCGATAGTCCACGATTGAAAAACACCAACTAAAATTATTAATATTATCATAATTACATATGCAGAAATTACGTTTTTATAATTTTTCATAGAGTTTTACCTTTGAATATACCTGAGGGTCTAAAGAGTAAGACAAGAACTAAAATAGAAAAAGATACCGCAAATTTATAATCAGTTGATAACAACTGTAATAACGAGTCAGGTTCTAAATTTTCAGGTAATAGATAGGAAAAAAATTTTTTATAAGCATAAGTTATTAAAATTTCACCGAATGCAATAACATACCCACCTAAAAAAGCTCCAAAAGGATTTCCAATACCCCCAACTATTGCAGCCGCAAAAATAGGAAGCATATTGTTGAAGTAAACGAATGGTTTGTAGCTTTTGTCTAAACCATAAAGTACTCCTCCAATAGTTGCTAAAATTCCAGCAATTATCCATGTAAGTAATACAACTTTTTTTGGATCTATGCCAGACAGGAGAGCAAGATCTTCATTATCTGAATAAGCTCTCATACTTGTTCCTGTTTTTGTTTTATTCAAAAACCAAAACATTATTGAAACAACAATAATAGTAACAAAAATTGTTATTAATTGAGTAGATTTAATCGTTAAACCTTCATTTAATCCTGTCATTTCTTTAAATTCCATTGCTTTAATTACAAATTTTTCTCCATCCATGAATTTTCTATCAAATGGGCCAATAATAATCCTTATTATTGCTTGAGTAACAAACATAACTCCAACACTAACCATAGCAAGTTGTACAGGTGGACTTTTGTTGATTCTATAATAACTGAAAACAAGTTTATCTACTGTCAACATGTACGTTATCATCAAAATTATTGCAAATGGTAAAGTGAGTAGCGCTGTAGGTAAAATACCAAATGTCAGTCCTATAGATTGAAAATAGTATGTAAATAAAACTGCCATCATGGTTCCAAATGACATCATGTCTCCAGTTGCAAAATTTGCAAATCGCAATACACCATAAACTAAAGTAACAAAAATAGCTCCTAATGCTAACTGAGAACCATAACTTAATGCAGGTATTATTGTGTAATTTAGGAGTAATACGAAAGCATTTATAAAGTCCATATTATGCTCCTAAAAATGACCTTCTAACTTCTGGGTCTTGTAAAAGTTCTTTGCCTTTACCTTCAAATTTATTTGAACCTGTCACCAAAACATAACCTCTATCAGATATACTAAGTGCCTGTTTTGCATTTTGCTCAACCATTATTATTGCAACATTAGTTTTCTTAACTTTTTCAATATGATCAAACAACTCATCCATAACTATTGGTGATACACCTGCAGTTGGTTCGTCTAACATTAGTACAGTTGGTCTAATCATTAAGGCCCTTCCGAGAGCCACCTGTTGCCTTTGACCCCCAGAAAGTTCACCTACAACTTGAGATTTTTTCTCAGCTAAAATCGGAAATAAATCAAATATTTCTTCAATTACCAAATTTATATTTTCTTTTCTTAAAAAAGCTCCTATCTCCAGGTTTTCTCTAACAGTTAATTCAGAAAACACATTTCTTGTTTGGGGCACAAATGAGACTCCTTTTTTAACTCTATCTTGAGGTGAAAGATAAGAAATTTCTTCACCATCCATTATTACTTTGCCTGATTTAATCTTTAACAAACCTAACATTGCCTTCATTGCTGTAGATTTTCCAGCTCCATTTGGTCCAAGAATTGCAACAATTTCTCCTCGATCAACTTTTATCGAGCAAGAATTTATTATGTCAGGGCCACTCCCATATCCTGCTGTCATATTACTTCCCTCAAAATAAGCCATAATTAATCAATAGTGTTTGCTCTACCTAGATAACTTTCAATTACCTTTTCGTTTTTTTTAACTTCATTAGAACTACCTTCAAATAAAACTGATCCTTCAGACATAACTATAACTGGATCACACATTCTGCTTATAAAATCCATATCGTGTTCTATCATACAAAATGTATATCCTTTTTCTTTATTTAATCTTAAAATTGCTGCACCTAAATCTTTCAATAAAGTTCTGTTAACACCTGCTCCAACTTCATCTAATAATACAAGTTTTGCGTCAACCATCATTGTTCTGCCTAGTTCTAATAATTTTTTTTGACCACCTGATAAATTTCCGGCTAACTCATTTGCCAAATGTTTTAAATTTAAAAATTCGGTTACGTCATAAGCCTTTTCTCTTATAGTGTCTTCCTCTTTTTTGATTATATTTGGACTAAAAAGAGCTGTCATTAAATTTTCACCTGATTGATTACTCGGGACCATCATCAGATTTTCAAGCACTGTTAAATTAGAAAATTCATGGGCTATTTGAAAAGTTCTTAGTATTCCTTTAGAAAACAATTGATAAGATGGTATAGAAGTAATATTTTCATTATTAAAAAATACACTGCCATTATTTGGTTTTAAATTTCCAGCTATTAAATTAAATAAGGTAGTTTTACCAGATCCGTTTGGTCCTATGATACCTGTAATTGTTCCTTGTTTTATTTTTAACGAGCAATTATTTACTGCAGCCAGACCTCCAAAATATTTTGATAGATTATTTATTTGAAGAATGTTATTATTTGAATTCATCCAAACTATGCTTTTTTAAGTCTCTTAAGAATTTTAGTTAAAGTTTTATCGATTGATTTATAAAATTTGAGTTTATTTAATTCTTTAATTGCTTGTTCATTCAATCCTTTTGGTGTTTGAGATTCCTTCAGCAATACCTTTAAATCTTTATTTGAATTAATAAAAGCATCTTTTGATAAAGCTTCAAAAAGTGAAGTTATATATTTTTGAGCAATATTTCTTTTTATACCTTTGTTAACAAGCCAGTCAGTCATTGTTTTTAATATACCATAAAATGGTGCCATCATACTTGATGTAGACCAAAAATTAAGGGATAAGTTTTCTTTATTAATTTGTACAGATGTTCCTAATTTGTCAAAAAAATTACTCACCCTTTTATCGGGTGGATAGATTGGTACAGGTCCTTTTTTCAATGATATAGGTGGAAGAGGAATTGCTCTTACAATTGTATTTTTAATCTTGATAATTTTTTTCAACTCTTGCATTGATATTGTTGAAATAAAACTAATTATTACTTGATTATGTTTATATTTTAGGCTTTTGAGAATTTTTTTTCCTACAATTGGGGTTACAGCTAAAAAAATCCAATCGGATTTATCAATAATTTCTTGATTATTTTTTTTAATTTTTATTTTGCTACTTTTTTTTTTAAGATAATTAGAAATTACTTTATTTCTTTCTGATAAAAAAATATTTTTTATTTTTAATTTAGAATTTAATATTCCAAGCACTACTGCTTTAGTAATTTGTCCAGTTCCTATAAATCCTAATTTCATTTCCAATTTAAACTACTAATATCACTATATTAGATTAATTAGTAAAAAAAGAGCCTCAAATTAATAATAACTCTTTACTTAAATCTGCGTTTTCTTAAAATTTTTTTGTTAACCAACTAAAAATTATTATTTATACCTTTACAGATTAAATTTTTAGCTATTTAATAATTTTGAGTGACTGCAATAAAAACTGCTATAATTACAATAACACACGCTGAAATTGTGTTAATCAAATTTGGATTTGCTTTAATCCATAAAATTAATTTACTTGCTAAAATTGCGTAAACAATCAAAGAAATGAAATCCAAAATAACATAAGTTATTATCAAAATTATAAATTGTATTATATAATTTTTGTTGAAGTCTATGAATTGAGGGAAAATAAATGGGAAAAATAGCCAAGCTTTTGGACTAGTGCCTGCTACTATTAGACCATCTTTAAAAAATGATAAAATTTTTTTTTTACCAATTTTAATTGAATTAATATGCTTTGGCTTAGTTTTATAAATGTCATACGCAAGATAGAATAGAAAAATTACTCCAAACCATTTAAATAAATTTAACAATAATGAGTCTTCAATAAAAAAAGAGCCTATAACAAATATAACTAAAGTTGCTTGAATAATGTTTGCAGTAATATCTCCCAATGCAACCCACACACAATTTTTTACACCGTAGTTCATTGAATATGAAATAATAACAATCCTTGGTGTTCCAGGTGTTATAAATAAAAAAAATATTATCTGTAAAAATAAGAAATATTCTAAAGGGAGCATTTAAGAGATAGCCCTAAAAAACCGGGAGCTAAAGATGGCTAGATAGGACTATCTATTTTTGATATTATCACATCATAAAATTTAATCATCAAAAATTTTTTAAAAATTAATTAATATTTTATGAAAAAAAGTCACAGGCCGAAAACAAAAGTTAAAAAAACCGAGCCAAATCAAAATAGTCCAGATTGGGTCATATGGGCGGCTTGGGCTGACAGAATTACTTTTGAAGAAATTAAAGAGAAAACTGGAAAATCAGAATCTGAAGTGATTAAAATTATGAGAAGAACTTTAAAACCCTCGTCATTTAAATTATGGAGGAAAAGAGTTAATTCACAAAGTATAAAACATAGAAAAAAATTTGAATATTCTAGAAAATTGATAAAGGCAAAAATTAGTAAAAATGATTTTTTTTAAATTTATTATCTATAAATGCTAAATGGATCTTTATAGCAATTTGATTGATCCATTGTATCGAAAAATACCTCATGTAAATTGGATGAGTGAATATTTTTACATTCTTTTAACTCACCGCTCAAAGTACTAATAATTTCATCTGAGCTTGATACAGTTTTATTAATACTTAAAGTTCTAAGTAATACGCTTGAAGTCTCTACAACATTTCCAGATTTAGCCATAGTGTAAGTCGGGCCAACTAGTGCACTATATTCAGCGCAACCACTTAATAAAATTAATAATGAAGATAATTTTAATATTTTTTTCATGCTACTATTTAAAATATATACCATATTTGTGAATATAATAAATAATTCTTCGCTCATTTTAGGTTTTATTTAAATTTTGTCATTAAGTAATATCTTTTAACCAACTAATAAATTCTTTATCAGAAAAATCTATATCCCCAATAATTCTTGCAATTTCTTTTTGATCTTTATTAAATATTATTGATGTTGGCACACCTCTGATTTTAAAATTTTTAACAAGATTTAATTCAGGATCGTAATAATTGGTTAAGTTTTTTATATTTAAACTTTTAAAAAAAATATCCACTTTGTTTTTGTTTTTTTCTTCTAAATTAATTGCTATTATTTCTATGTCTTTATCTTTTTGCAATATATCTAAAGATGGCATTTCTTCTTTACAAGGCGCACACCAAGTAGCCCAAAAATTAATTATATAAATTTTACTATCGATATTCTTTAATTCTATTTTTTTACCTTCATAGTTTTCAAATGTAATTTTTTCATATTGGATTGGTTCTTTGTGATAATTTATATTTTTAAATGGTACCCTTTCTCCTGCAAACAAAATGCTATTTAAAAACAAATATATAAAAATTATTAGTAATTTATTTTTCATTTTTTTCATCTTTTTTGATTTTTTTTTGTGGCTTAATTAATTCTTTGTTTTTTACATTAAGTGCTAAACATGTAATATCATCTCTTAGCTTTTCTGCACCCCAATTCAACTCATCAGCAATTGAATCTACAAGTTTTTTTGGAGTTATATTGTCTAATTTTGTCACAATATTTTTTACTCCCTCAGCACCTAACTCTTCACCTGATTTTAAGTATCCTTCTGTTACTCCATCAGTATAAACAACAAAAGTTTTATTGTTCAAATTAATTGTGTTGGACTTAACCATAGACTCAGTAAAATATTTAATAATTCCAATTGGGGGCATTTCTGACTTTATAAATTCAAAATTTTTCTCATTATCAAAAACCATAATGCTCTCATGTCCAGCATTTACAAAATTTACATCCCCAGTTTCAAGATTAAATTTACCAAAGACAGCAGTTACAAACATGCCTTTAAATTTTGCCTCTACTAATTCATTATTCACTCCATATACTACCTTTTCAAGTGGGAATGATAAGTTTGTTAATGTTCTAAATATTGATGAAGCTTTAGCCATATACATGCCTGCTTTAATTCCTTTCCCAGAAACATCAGCTAGAGTGAAATAATATTCTTTCTGATTTACTCTGATTACGTCAAAATAATCACCTGATACGTCTCTCGCTGGGATATTTAAAGCATATATAAAATTTTCAAATTTAGAAATATCTGGAAACAGACTTTTTTGAACACCTCCAGCTAACTCTCTTTCTTTTAAAAGTTTTGCTTCTTTTTTTAAATTTTCCAAAGCAATTCTATTCTCCTCTACAAACCTAAAATAAAGTCCTGTGAGAAATGTTGCTGTAAGCATAAAGATTGGATAACTGATATCAACTAATTCATATCTAAATAAAAATATGCAAAAACCTATGATGATTACTGAAATTATACTTCCAAAAAATATAGACAAACTCACTTTTGGTTTTAGTTTTTGGGTAAAAAAATAAACTATACTTGCAATTAGAATAGAAATTAACAATTCAAAAATATATACATTTGGATTCCTTGTTAAATAATTATTATTTATAATATTTTCTATAACGTTCGCATGGACCTCAACTCCAGGAATTGTTGAACCTCCTAATGGTGTTTTTACTAAGTCAAATAAACCTTGAGCAGATGCGCCTATTAATACATATTTATTTTTAAATCTCACTTCATCAAATTTACCGTCATAAACTGCGCTTGCTGATATATATTGATCATCTAACTTTTCTTTAAACCTAATCCATAAAATTCCATTAGGATCAGTAGAAATTTTAAAAGGTCTTGCGTTAATTTTATTAATTCCAACCTCATTCATTTCTAAAAATATATTTTTTTTATTTGTTCCTAGTCGAACCATTTCTAATGCCATTGTTGGAAACAATTTATCATTTAATCTAACCACCAAAGGTATAGATCTGATTATTCCATCTGTTTGATCTAAAAATGAAATCGAGCCTAGTCCTTTCGCACTTTTTTCTAATTTTTCTAATGAGCCTATTGAATAGGGATAACCGTATGTAAAATTTTTTGGGTTACCACCTTTAGATAAAAAACGAGCTTTTGATTTTCTATCATAATTACCATATGATGGGACATTGCTTCCCAATACGGCAATTATTGATTTAGATTTTTCAAGTTGTTCTCTGAATACTTCATCATGTCCTTTAATTTTTTGGAGTTGCGCGACATCTGTGGGTATTAAATTATAAGACTTAATAATTTCATCAGGTGACTGTTTATCTTTTTCTGTAAAAAAAACATCGAAACCAACTGCTTTTGGATCTGATTCACTTACATTTTTTAAAATTTTTGCAAAAACTGATCTACTCCAAGGGAATTGACCAAATTTTCCTAAACTTTTTTCATCTATATCAATTATAATAACCTCAGAATTACTTTTTTTTAAGGGAAAAACTTTTTGATATAAATCGAAACTTAAAAAAGAGATAGATTTAATGAACGAAGGATTAAGAATTTTTAAACCAATCAGTAATATTAATAAAACTAAGAAAATAATATAATTATAATATTTTTGTATTAAAGATTTCACAAGTTAAATTTAAACAGTATGATGTTAAAGTAAATAAAACTAATTTTAAAAAAATTTGTTTATTTTTTACGTCTTCTCTTATTTTTTCTTTTCTTTTTCTTTTTAGCAACTTTTCTTTTTACAATTTTCTTCTTTTTTACGACTTTTTTCTTAATTTTTTTCTTTTTAGGTTTTTTCTTCTTTACTACTTTTTTCTTTTTTGCTTTTTTCTTTTTTACTACCTTTTTCTTTTTTGCTTTTTTCTTTTTTACTACCTTTTTCTTTTTTGCTTTTTTCTTCTTAACTGCTTTTTTCTTTTTAGTCTCTTTTTTCTTTTTAACTACAGCTTTTTTCTTTTTAGCCTTTTTCTTTTTGGCTTTTTCTTTTTTCTTTTTGTTTTTTTTCTTTTTAG
>MDTD01129827.1_pt1 | contig 16751 bp, 11 predicted proteins | sample 811221 | NCBI WGS metagenome assembly MDTD01 (sample SAMN05326646, study PRJNA326480) | marine metagenome | isolation source: seawater | place: Pacific Ocean: South West | collected 2011 | reverse complement strand
GGTCCGGTTGTGCGCCAAGCGCATAGTCGCGCAGTGCCGTATCCCGACCAAGGACGGTGGTCATTCTGGTCTTTCCCTCATCAGGATTTCCCAGTGTCGCCAGCATATTGGCCGCAAGTCTGGTGGCGGCAGGTTCGACTCCGACTCTGGAACTCAGCTCCAGAGTGCAATAGGTGATACCGCCGGAACCATATTCCCAGCGCAGTAACGGTGAGTAATCCAGGTCAAATTCACAGGAAAGAACTGGTTTAAAGCCGACGACCGATGGAATGCGCAGTACAACCGGGGCAACGGTATTACGGTTGCTCCCCTTGGGTGCCCGTAGGGCATCGTGATCAAACTGCCGATGAAATGCCGGCAGCAGGTCGGTGGTGCCGCGCCAGTCCCAGAGGTCCTGATCTTGCAGCCCTGTCACCATGCCGGAGCTATGGTCCGTGATGAAGACACGACGGGTATGCAGATCATCGGCCAGCAGGCCCAGGCCCTGCCAGATTTCCGGTTGCTGTTCGCAGATGAGAACCTCAAGACCATTTGCCAGATCCTGAGCTTTCCAGGGCAGCAAGGTGCCGGGGGCGATGGCCTCACGACCGACAATCAACAACTGATATCCCGCCAGGGATGTACCCGGCTCTATATTCTGAGCTGCAATACCCAGTTTCTGCACCCATGGTGCAGTGTCGCCTTTAGGATCCCAGATCGCAACCTTACCCGTAACTTTCGGGGGGGCGCAATCCGGGTGAACGCTCAGTTCAAAACGGTCGCTCGCTACCTGTTGCTCATCCTCATAGACCAGCATGCGCAACGTCAGGTCCATGCGTTCCAGGGTCTCAGGCGCTTTCGCTTCAACGGGCACAAAGCGGATGTCACCTGCTGAGAGTCGCATGGGTGTTTCACCTGCTGCCAGAATCGTGGTCTGGTGGAGCAGTTGCCAGGTCACGTTGAGTACCTTGTCTCCAGGCCCGTCCCAGACCAGCGCAATCTGCTTTTGAATCATCTCGCCACTGGCAAACGCATGGGTCTTATCCGTGAAGGTCGGGCTTCCGGCCACATAAGCGAGCAGTGGCTGCATGTTCTTGCTGTGAATGTCAAAATTGGGGTTTGCCCAATCCGGTCGGCTGGTGACCGGTTCTGTCATGACGCTGTAACGGCTGAATTTGCTGATTTTCTTACCCGGTGGGTCACCATAACCGAGACCAAAGTTGAAGTTGTGCCATCCCTGCACGCCCCAGGTACGCCAGGTGCGGTCACTTCTGGTGACATAGAGCTCACGCAATTTCCAATACATGGGGAAATTCGGGATTGCTTTGGCAATGGAATTACCATGACCCCGGTTACCTAACCCCAGAGGGACCAAGTCCTGCAGCAGCGCATCCGGTTCCGCACGATAAGCCTCATCGCCGAAATAGATCGCACTGTATTCGGTGCCGAGGAATTGCGAACCTTTATACCACGAGCCGCTGTATGGAAGCGCATATTCGGCCGCAAAGTAAGGCATATCCCCCTTTTCCGCGTAGATCTCCGGGTAGTCTTCCACTTCCTGAAGCGGGGTGAAGTTGGGATAGGTATTGGCCGAAGCAATATCCGTGAAGTTGCCGTCGGCGTGAGCGTATAACAGACGACCAGGATCAAACGACCGGACGATATCCGCCGCTTCGTTGATGGCTCTGGTCTGGGCGTGATTATAATCCCGCTTTTGCCCCATGGTGTCTGGATGGATGGCATCACGCGGATTGTAGGAATTCATCGAAACGCACCAGGCCAGAATGCTGGGGTGGTTGCGATAGCGCTTTATCCAGAGCTCCGTTTCCCGGACAAAGTCACGGTGCACATCCGGGTCGGTCAACAGGCTGTCTTTGATCCGGGCCACGCTGGGAGCGACCATCAGCAGGCCCACTCCATGTTCATCCAGCAGGTTGATGGTGGCTTCTGGCACCAAAGGTGTTTCTGCCCAGGCGCGCCACCAGGCAGAGTGGTTATTCTGCTGGTAGACCACATTGCGGCCAATCAGCTTAAGCATGGAAATGGAGTTTTCGTTGAGACCGAAATTTGTCCATTCGATGCGCCAGCGCGAGATGTGGCCATTGAGATAGACGTGCCGTCCTTCCGTCCAGATTTCCCGGAAACCAAAACGCTGGCCAGGTCTGGCATCCAGGACGGTATCGTCTTTGATCAGCTTGAGATCAAGGGTGTAGAGGTAAGGAGCATCCAGGTCCCAGGGAATGGGATTCTGCCACGATGACCGGAGCATCTGCTGCTGACGACCGGCATTCAGATGAAGCAGATCGCTGGCCAGCGTAAGGACCTCTTTTCCTGCTTCATCCCGAATCGTGCCTTCAAGTCTGGTATTGGAGACAGGCTCCAGAAGATCAAGGGTACAATCCAGGGTGATCTCCTTCTGTCGCCAGGACGTCTGGATAAAGACATCCGTAATGGCGGCAGGTGGCAGGCTGATCAGATTCACATCTGCAGTGATGCCAAGACCCCAGCTTTTCATCGGGATTTCGTTACCCGGAACGGCGCGACTGATGTAACGGAGTTTATCGGCCTCGAATCCACGGGAAATATCGGTGTAGTCCCGCGTGACGAATACCAACAGGTCATTCGAGCCCGTATGAGCTGCATCTGAAATGTCGATCTCGCCTCCGGGTCGCAGCAGCTCGCCGATGCGCTTGCCGTTGCAGAAGACAATGGAATCACCTTCAATGCGCAGGAAGTCCAGCTTCAGGCGATTGCCAGCCCACTCTTCCGGGACGTTGAAGGCCTGTCGGTACCAGAGGCTGCCAACCTCATCGACGTTGATTGCCTCACCATCAGGAAGACGACGGATGACCCGCTTCCAGGCGAAAGGAGAGGCCGAAACCTCGGTCCAGTTTTCGCCTGGAGCCTGAGTAGCACGGGCCGCAGTCTGAAGTTGCCAGGTTGTTGCGAGTGGTTGTTGTTGAGTTGCAAGGAGCGGTAGTGAAGCAAAAAGGGTATACATGAGCAGGCAGACTGACTTCACCAGGTACGACTCCAGGGTTCTTTGTCCTTACCAAATACGCCAAAGGGATAGCGTACCAGATCCACCTCACCGGAGTTGCCACAGACTGTGCCTTCCGCCAGTTGTGTGGTGTAGGGCTCAACGTGCCCATCAACCATGACCATATTCACCGAAGAACTGTGCCTGATTTCCAGATATTGGTTCCAATACCGTACGGAATGTCTATGGGCATCCGCAAACATGAAGGTACTGGTGGGTTTGGTGACCCAGCTCTCATGGGTATGTTTCGGGTTATAGTCAAAAAGCTGCTCCGATGAACCATAGGTGCCATAGGCCACATTTCCCCAGGTACCACTGTACTGGACATAAAATTTCATATTGTTTGCCGATGGGCAATGCAGCACGGTGGAGCGCCATGGGATCTGGTTATTGCCGGCATTTTTGACCGGATTGAGATAAGCTGTCAGCACGGCAGTGGGATAGCCATCCTTGGACGAAGAGGTCTCTCCATCTAGACGATTGCTGGGGAAGAAGGAATCATTCTCGTCCACATACAACTGCATCGCCATCCCAATCTGCTTGAGATTATTGACACAGGAGATGGATCTGGCCTTACTCCGTGCGGTACGGAGGGCAGGTAAAAGAAGCGAAGCCAGGATCGATATGATGGCCACGACGACGAGGAGTTCAATAAGCGTGAAACGGCTTTTCTGATTGATCATCTGCATCTCAAGTCTCCTTTTTCTATTAGATGTCTGATGGGTGGTTTGCGTTTCAGGTGTTGGATCAGTATCTCAAGTCTCTTTTTTTGTTAGATGTCTGATGGGCGGTTTGCGTTTCAGGTGTTGGATCAGTTTTGGGGCAGGTTAGTTGCATCGTGAATTTGATTAAACCTCTTATGAAATGGATAAAGCAGAACATTGCCATAACAATATATGAAAGCAGCAGCACAACCTCAATAGAGAATCCAAAAAATCAGGCGTTTAATGACTTTTTTTCAGTAGAATTTTACCGTCACTCAGGTGGATTGCCCGACCACCAGCCTGGGTTTGATCCTGGTCTGGAGTTCATGGCACCCTGGTGGCAGGGAAATGCCTCCCTGACGGATGTAGGAAAAGGTCTGTCGTACCTGCTCCAAGGGGTCAACGACCAGACGAGTGAGTGGGCGAGGATAATAGTGCTCACTGCCAGCATTTTCATGGGTTATCAGAGCGACATCTTCCGGCATCCGCAATCCCAGATCCGTCAGGGCATAGAGCACGCCCTGCGTATTCAGATCGTGATTGACAAAAATAGCATCAGGACGGGTTGATGAGCTGGTTAGAGCCTGGCGCACATAGTCATATGCCGATTTTGCCGTGGCTGAAATACAGATGGGTTCCGGTGGTGTGCCGGAAACGCCACTCTCTTTCCAGGCCCGTTGGATACCCTTATTCTCAAAACCGCAGATCTGCTTGTTAAAGAAATCGGATGTCGCATCCACGGATGCCAGGGAAAGAAACAGCGGCTTGGTATAGTTTCGTTCCAGCAGGTGTTTCATCCCGAGATAGGCCCGGGCTTCAATGTCGGTGTCCGGTGGATGGATGTACGGCAGATCCTTGTGATCCTCCAGCCAATGGCCTAGAAGGCCGCTCAGGAAAAAGGTGACAATGCAGCGCAGCCTGCCTTCCCGAATATCATTTTCCAGTTCCCTGATCTGGGTCAGAAAACTGTTATCATCCAGAAAAATAAAACTCTTGATATGCAGATTGTAGTAGGTGCCCTCCCGGAAGAAGCCGGAAAGCATATTGCGGTAAAAACCACTTTTGTTGATGAAGGGATCATTGCCCAGTACAATCGCCACCGTCGAGCTGGCAACGCCGGCGGTGACATGGCTGCCACGACTGGGCGTCCGCTTGATCAACCCCCGACGTACCAGCCGGGTCAGGGCTCTCTGAATGGTATCGCGGGACACCTGAAACAGCTCCAGCAGCTCGGTGGTGGTGGGAAGCTGGTCATTGGGTCGAAGCTCACCTGCAAGGATCTGAGTCTCGATGTAGTCCGCTATTTCCAGATAGGTTTTGAACTCTCTGTCCGGCAGAGTCAGCATGGCAACAGCCCGGCTTGTTGGAGCGATATGAGGTCGGAGATATGAAACGTGTCGACTATAGCGATCACCATTCTTCATGTCAAGAAGGCTCCATGCCGGGCTGTTGTCAGGATTCATTTAAACGTGGTCCTCAGAATCCGACGGCTTTGAAGGAGACACCTTTTACGGTGCAGGAGGTATTGCCATTGGCTGAGATGATGACACCCATTCTGTCAAGTGCATGCTCCCCAAACCGGATCGGGATGCTGTAAGTACCTGGCGTGGTGACCTGAGCCAGCGTGCGCCGCCATGGTGACCCGGACATGTTCTGAATGATCAACACTGGATTTGAGCCTGTGATCTCCGTGATGGTGTAGGTTAGGATGGCATTGAATCCTGCCGGTTTGCCGACATGGTTGACGGAATCATTATTGACGATATTGCCAATTTTGATGGGAGAGAATGCGACCCCCACGCTGCTTCCGCCCCCATTCACGGTGACGGACTTGCTAGTGGTATTAATCGAAATACTGCCACCGTTGTAGGAGGCCGGTTCGAAAACTTTGTCCGAATCGATAACGAACAGGGAAGCATAGTTGCTGGCGACCGTAATTCCCCGGTTGTCCAGGTAATTTCCGCCATTGAAAAACGGCGCGCCCGTAAATGCGACAATACCTGCCGTACCGATGGTCATGGGATCATCCTGGTTACCGCAGTACCAGGCACAGGAATCCATCTGAATGGTTCCTATTTTACTGGCGAGTGTGGTGTCGAGAACCGTGTCATAACCGGTTAATTCGACCCCATAAAACTGGTTGTTGGAAGCTTCTTCGCCGGTATAATTGCTTTTATTCTCAAAGGTCAGTGCAACCGGTGCTCTCTCATGAATACCGCCGAACCAGTTATTGCGATCATTGCCAAGATATGTAACGCTGCTGCCGTAATCGGGATCGTTGGTGTCGATGACATAATAGATGAGCTTGGAGTCCGCCCATGAGGTCCCGATCGCCGATGCGTTGTACCAGGTCTCCATGTTATTGGAAGTGCAGCCATAGAAGTTGTTGTTACGGGCACCATTGGCCAGGGTAAATGCCGTCGCACTGTACGAACTGTAACAGTTGGTGAAGGTACCATTCTGTGTCGACGCAAAAACAAACGAGGACTTGCGGCAGCGATAGACTTCGATATTGGCCAGAGTCGGACGGGCGCCGGAAAGGTGAATGCCGATGCTGGCTTTGTTATCACCCTGAATCGCCATGCCGCTGATAGTGCCGCGACTGGCACATTTTATCATAATCATATTTGCTGTCCCTGCCTTGATGATGGTCCGCGGTGTTCCGCCTTCAGCCAGATGACCTTCTCCAAATATCGTGGTCGATCCCACGTCAATCGTGGAATAAATCATATAGGTGCCTGCCGGGAAAAGCAGACGCTTACCCATGGAAGCTGCATCTGCAATGGCAGTGGCAATGGCCGGGGCATCATCGGTAACGCCATTGCCGGTGGCCCCATAGTCGGTAACGGAAAGCAGGTCACTTCCTGCCGCCAGACAGATGGAGCCACTCAACAGGCTGAGAATCAGAAATGGAACAGCCAGGCTCCGAGTGAGAGTGGCAATAATGGCAGGGGGTTGATGGGACTGAATACGCATGGAAACTCCTGTTGGTTAACGGTTGTGAAGCATGATCAGCACAAATGCAGAACGGGTTCCTTTCCTGTATATCGGGATTAATAGATGAAATGCTTTTATTATGTCATTGCCAGAATAATGACATGATAAAGGTGTTATATAAAATTGAATCACCAAATGCAAGGCCCTATGCTGGCCTCATATCGGGGAAAATTCAGGATTACCGTTCCCCTTTCGCGCCGGTCCCTTTTAGCGCAGGTAGCGCTCGGCATGCCCGGAGGCGAGACGTTGTACGCCTTCCTGGCCATCTGCTATCATGGCTTTAGCCAGCAGCATGCCTTCCCTGAAGCGGGGCTGGCTGGCTTTCAGGTAGATGACGGGCATACCCTGCCGGTTGGCATAGATCAGGCCTTTGCCGTGATGGCAATCGGTCCCTTTTAATTCATCCCAGGTATATAGAAGACGGCCCGAACGATGGTGTATCCCCTCCCCGCTGATGCTCAAATTGCCGATCCAGGGCAACGGTACTTTGTCGTTTGCCAGAAACTTCCGGGCTAATTCTCCGGCTTTCCTGAGCTGGACATCCAGCAACCATTTGAGTAATTGCACATCCCAATCGCTGACGGAAAAAATACCGTGAAAGGCTTTTCCCTGGCGGCGGTCGTAGACGGTAATGGCATGGGATTTGTCCACATTCATCTCCATACCGGTTACAGCAGCCTGGGTAAGAGTCATTTCTGAGGTGACGGTTTCGATTTCAGCTATGGATAACATGGTCTGATTGCCAAATCGTGAAATCGAAATCCCGGTCGATGAAAACGTAATCCGGGTCCCGAGGCAATAGATGGCGTGTGACAACAGGCAGATAATCGGAATCAGACAGCCAGCAAAAAGCCACTTGCTGATCGATAGATTCCAGACTATGACTGCAACTGAAATCGCAGGGATGAGAAACAGCAGATGCGCAAAGACTCTTGGCCTTCGGCTGAAAGTGTCATGTTCTGTCTGCTCATTCATGATTGAAAACCTGTCATGCTGGGTACCCGGAAATATTGCTTCCCAAATGCTGGGGGCAAGTGCAGGCGTCGCCTCAGATGCCAGTTCTTGGTGGATTGGCCAACTTCAGGCAGGTTCGGAGGGGGAATATTTCCCGTAAACACCTGCCGGGTATTCAAGCACAGATTGAATTTTGGATGGAATGCCTTACTGTTGCCGCTCCATGGATAAATTTATTGCCATCACCAATTTGAAATACGCCTACGGCGACTTCCTTGCCCTGAAGGGGATTGATCTGCAGATATCAGCAGGACAATTCGCGGCACTCCTTGGCCCGAACGGCAGTGGGAAAACCACTCTTTTTCGCATCTTGGCTGGATTAACGACCCCTGCAGATGGCGAGGCCAGGGTATTTGACCATGATCTGGCCACCAATGCCCAGGCTGTACGCCAGAAGCTTGGTGTGGTCTTCCAGGCCCCCTCGCTGGATCGGAAGCTGACTGTGCTTGAGAACCTACGTTTTCATGGCCAGCTTTATGGCCTGAAGGGTCACGAACTACAGGACCGGATTGCTGATCTCACCAGCCGTCTGCAGATTCAGGATCGGCTGAGTGCCAAAGTGGAAACCCTTTCGGGTGGTCTGGCGCGGCGGGTGGAACTCGCCCGTTGTCTGCTGCATCGGCCTCAGGGCGTACTGCTTGACGAGCCTTCGACAGGCCTTGATCCCACCTCACGTCTGGAATTCTGGGATCTGCTGGAAGATCTGCACCGGGCGGAATCGCTTTCCATTCTGTTTACCACCCACTGGTTTGAAGAAGCCGAACGTGCCAGTCAGGTCGGCATTCTGGATGCTGGTGAGTTGGTGGCCTGGGATGATCCGGCCAAACTCTGCGGCGATCAGGGGCATGACATTGTGACCATCCGCAGTAAAAACAACAAAGTGCTGGCAGAGAAAATTGCCGCAAAGTTCCAGGTGGAACCGAAGCTGCGTGCCGGCACCGTGCGGTTTGCTTTGACCAATGGCCATGTACCGATTGGTGAATTGGTTGAATTTGTAGACCGTGAAGCAGACAGCCTGCAGGTCAGTAAACCGACGCTGGAAGATGTCTACATTGCGCGTACCGGCCGCAGTTTTCAGGAGGCGGAAAGCGCATGAATCAGTTAGCGTTAGGATCCTGGACCCTCGTGCATCGCGAGATGCTGCACTTTTTCCGCGACCGGAGCCGCATGATCGGTGTACTGATACAACCGTTGCTGTTCTGGTTTTTTATCGGCACCGGTCTCAACGCCTCCTTTCAGCCCAGCAACGGCGAAAGTTACATGTCCTATTTCTTCCCCGGCATCCTGTTGATGGTCGTGATGTTTACGGCGATCTTTTCGACCTTTTCCCTGATGGAGGACCGTAGCGAAGGTTTTCTGCAAGGGGTCCTGGCTTCACCGACCCCCCGGCTGGCGATCGTAATAGGCAAAGTATTCGGCGGAGCCCTGGTTGGCACCATACAGGGATGCCTTTTCCTGCTGCTGTTGCTGCTGCCAAATCTGGATCTGCAACTGAAACCGGTGGGTTTTCTCTGGCTGCCGTTCTGGCTCTTTATAATGGGGTGTATTCTGACCACCATTGGCTTCATCATGGCCTGGGTGATGAAATCCAAAGCCGGCTACCACAGTCTGATGAGCGTCATGCTGCTGCCGATGTGGATCTTTTCCGGTGCCGTGTTTCAATATGATGAAGCCCCAGTCTGGATGCGGGTCGCCATGCAGGGCAACCCGCTGACCCACGGCTTGCGATTGATGCGCAATACCTTCGAGGGGCACACCCTCACCATGCAACAGCATGGAATTGCCTGCACTGTGGTGGTTGGAGTCTGGATCATATTGACGCTGTGGGCCGTAAAACTGGTCAAGCGCTGAGAAAAATCCCGCATAAGGATTATGAATCGTCCGGTTCTGGATGAATATTTGGAAGCTACATCTTCCTGAATCGACCCATTTTTGTGTGCCAACCCCTCCAAGGAGTAGACAAGATGCACCTTCCTGACGGCATCCTGCAGAATGCAACATGTCCTGTAACCCTCACCATCGGCGCTGGCGGAATGGCCCTGGCTGCATACGCCGCGCTGAAATCTGAGGACAAACCGACCCTCGGTAAATTTGCGGCTACCACCAGTATGCTGTTCGCTGCCCAGATGGTCAATATTACCGTGTTGCCCGGCGTCTCGGCACATCTCATCGGCGGCATTGCGGCTATCGCGCTGCTGGGGTTGCCGTTTGGTGTTCTGTCATTGGGACTGCTGGTGGCGATTCAGGCCTTGGTCTTTGGTGATGGCGGCATTATGGCTTACGGTGCCAATGTCCTCAATATGGCGCTGGTCGGCAGTGTCCTGCCTTATCTGGCCTGGAAGCGGATCTCCAGCCGCAACAGCGCACCGGTCATGGCGCTTCTTGCTGCGGTTGGTGTCCTGCTGGCAACGACTGCACTTGCGGTTGAGCTCGGCATCTCAGGACACCTGACGGCTGCCTCCCTGGCAACGTTGTTCAAAGTGCACACCGCCTTTGCTCTGCTTGAAGCCGGGATTACCGCCGCTCTGGTTTATGCGCTGGCTAGCCGTACTGCCACCATGGAATCACCTGCCCTGCACTGGAGCCTGGCCCTGACACTGATCGTCATCGCGCCCTTCAAAAGTGCGCAGCCTGATGGTCTGGAGTACACCGGCTCTCTATTCGGATTTGCCGAGCGTGCCCTGCCTTCATGGTCGCTGATTGGCGATTATGCCTGGGGCTCCATGCCAGCACTGGCCGTCATGCTTTCCGGTCTGATGGGCGCACTACTGATTGTCGCTGCCAGTGCAGCCGTCAAAAAAGCCAGCAATCTGCTTCCTGAGTAAGCCGGCAGCATCAACCTTCTCTCCAGCCGAATCGCCTAATCTTTCTGCGACTGAATCTGCGCGATAACCGCCTTGACCGTTTCATCAATGGTCATCTCAGAATTATCGACAATGATCGCGTCTTCGGCTGGTTTGAGAGGCGACATGGCCCGAGTGGAATCGATCCGGTCGCGTTCGGCAATCTCTGCTGCCACCGACTCCAGAGTTGAGCCATCGATCGTTTCACCGGCCTGAGACAAGCGACGGCGCGCCCGTTCCAACGGGCTGGCCGTCACAAAAAATTTATGACGCGCCTGAGGCAGTACCACCGTACCGATATCACGCCCTTCCATCACAATAAAGCCGCGCTCTGCCGATTCCCGTTGACGCGCCACCAGCCAGTGCCGCACTGCCGGAATGGCGCTGACCTGACTGACAATCTGCGTCACCTCAGGGGCACGGATCAAGTCCCGGTCGACAGGTTCCCCATTCAGCATCAGCTCCAGCTTGCCCTCTGCAATTGGCTGATAGCTGACATCCACCGTCTGCAGCAGAGCTTCGATAGCGGCATGATCCTTATGAGGAAGCCCCCGCCGATGCACCAGCCAGGCAACAGTTCGGTACATCTCACCGGTATTGACGTAACACGCACCCAGCGCTTCACTGACGCGTTTAGCCACGGTGCTTTTGCCAGATGCGGCGGGACCATCTATGGCAATCTGCTGATGATTGTAGGACATACCTTCCTTTCTTACTGGTACTGAGAGATTCTTTCGGGCAGTTGAAAGATGCCAGAGCGCTCAAAGTCTGCAACCCCGATGCCGCTATTTTGCGGTTCGAAAGCAGGTGCTGGTATCAAGAGGATAAGTATAATGCAGCTTCTCCTGGTAGGAAGTTGCGTGCTTGTACTTGTGCGAGTAACTTCCAGCTCAAATCATCGCAGATGATGCATCGGTTATCTGCACGGTTTCATCTTCTTTATGACATCTATCTACAATCTGGGCGGCATGATGCAGACGCATACTCTCACGATCACATCCACAGACGATAAAGGGCTGGTATTCCGGGTGACACGTTGCCTGCTTGAGCATGATCTGAACATCGTGTCAAATGGCGAATTCGTCGAGCATGATTCCGGTAAGTTCTTCATGCGCACGGAAATAGAAGGCGAACTGGATCGCGATCAGGTGAAAGCAGAGCTGGAGGAAGCCCTGCCGGAGGGAGCGGTCATCGGCTTGGAGCCCCCGCGCCAAAAACGCATTGTTGTCCTGGTAACCAAAGAGGCCCACTGCCTGGGAGATATTCTGGTGCGCTGCCAGTTTGATGAGATGAATGCCGAGCTGCTGGCGGTGGTCAGCAACCATGAGCGTCTCCGCGATCTGGTCGAAAACGCTGGTTTTCCTTTCCATTATATTCCTCACAAAGGCCTCAGCCGGGAAGCCCATGAAGCGCAGGTAATCGAAGCCATTGAGCCCTATGCACCGGACTATCTCGTGCTTGCCAAATACATGCGCATTCTCACCCCTAATCTGGTGGCGCGCTACCCTAACCGCATCCTCAATATCCACCATTCTTTCCTCCCCGCCTTTATCGGTGCCAATCCCTATCGGCAGGCCTTTGAGCGCGGGGTCAAGATCATTGGTGCCACCGCGCACTTTGTCACCGAGGATCTGGATGAAGGTCCGATCATTGCCCAGTCCGTCTTTCCTGTCGGCCACCAGTATTCCGCCACGCAATTGGCCAAAGCCGGGCGCAATGTCGAAAAATTTGTCCTCAATCGCGCCCTCTATCTGGTCCTGGAAGACCGCGTCTTCGTCAGCGGCAACAAAACCATCATCTTCGAATAAGTCTGCTGGTTAAACTAAAGCCCGTGTCAGACCCCAAAGACAAGCGTTCAGATTGTAACTTCTGCACAAAGCAATTCGCCTACTTGGATGCGGATCGACTTGATATGGGAAGGGTGAAACGAAAACCACTCGCACTATTTCTTAATACTGATGCCGCCAAAGACCAACGAACGATAGCGTGGGCATATAAACGCAGGCGTACCTTGTAGACTTAAGGCATATGGTGAAAGGCGTTTTGAAGGTGGGAGATGGCTTCGGCTTCTAAGGGAATGATCTCCTCGATCTGCGTTGCAAGCTCCATTCTACCCTCACTGTTTTTAATCAGATGAAGGTCAAGCGATTCAACTGCGTCAACGACACGCTCATAGGTTTCGGCTGCGAGGGTCAGTTCTGAGGCTGCCTGGTCGGAGTGACGGGTACGCATTTTTTTAAGGAAGCGGATGGCGCTGCTGCGGTTGGTGACAAGATGGTTGCGGGTATTGTGGTTCGCATATTGGAACTCGGTTTTTTGCCATTCGAGATGACGGAGCCAGGATGCCCAGCATGCCCATCCTTCAACGCCTGTACGCCATGAGAGCGGTTCCGGGCCTGCAGTCTGGAGGGCACGGTCCTGATGCAGTGCGATCGCATAGCGGAGGGCTTCTTTATCTGCCTCAACGCGACTGAGTTTTTCCATTGGTTCACCAAAGGTCACGAGCCATGAGGGCAGACCATCGACACCATTGCTGGAAAGTTTTGGTTTGCCGGTGTTGTTTGAGCATGCGCCTGTGAATTGCGTTTTGGCTTGATCGTAATCGGTGACAATGCACCACCAGGGACCGCCCGATTCAGAGCCGCAGAAGTATTGCAGGCAAGGTTTACCTTGATCGAGTGACTGCACGACGAGGGGTTCGAAATCTGCTTTGAACTGAGCGATGTAAGACTCATTTTCTGACTGTAGGAAATGCCAGGTCAGCTTGTAACCGATGGTGCTGCTGAGAAAGTCGAGGCGTTGGGAACCGAGTGCTTCCAACGGCCACCAACCGACATCGTTGTGTTCTGGTGTGCCGTTAAGATCGGCGGGCATCATAAAAGATACACCGAGATCTCCAAGGATGGTGTCGTAATCTTCCTGCTGGTGGTCGAGATAGCCGGCAATGAGTTGGATGCCACGGGCATAGCCATTGATCCATCCTTTGTGCCATTCAGGGCGACTTGGTGGAATCCAGTCAATCTTTTTTCTGGATTCTGAACCGGGGGTGGATATTGGAGTTGCTGTTGGGGCGACTGGATCTGGTTGGGATGCCATGGGAGGTTCCTCATAAGCTGCTAAAGGTGACTGAGTTGACTCTGGTGACTTACTGAAAATTACCGACATGATAATGGTCGTGGTTGTCGCAGCGACGGCCGCGATGCCAAAGATGGTTTTTATACTGAGCAGGCCGGCTGAAGGCAAAGAGGCCCCGACTGCGTCTAATGCGGCTTTAGTAACGGATGTGGTTACGCTGGCAGGTGCACCCGTATGGGCATTGGTGGAGAGCAACCCCGTAAGGCTGATAGCGGTCGTGACAATACCTACTCCTTCCAGCTTATTTCTGAGTTCTGAAACAGCTTTTTTGAGGCGGCGACTGATGGTGGACTGATCGACGTTCAACGTTATGGCAAGGTCGGCCTGACTGTTCCCCTGAAAATAGTGGAGGAGCAAAGGTTCCTGATATTCTGGTGACAGACTGTCTATAGCTTCATCAAGGTGAGTTGATAGCTCGGTCCAGGAGTGGACTGAATCTGTATGATCTGGATGATTGGTTTCTGCAGCTTGCTGTTCGCAATGACGACGGGTTGTTTGTCGTCGAATGAAGTCGATGCTGCGTCGGGTAGCAAGGCTGTGCAACCAACCGGGAACTGAGGTCGTAATGCGATCTGCTTTACGAGCGTATTCAACAACGCATTCCTGAGTGACATCCTGCGCATCATGCGGGTTTTTCAGTACCCGCATACAGGTGCCGTAAATAAGACCGCTATGCTTGCGTATCTGTCTGGCAAGTGTTTCTGGATCTGGATTGGTTTCCGGGGCTCTGTTAGTGGGTAGCGTTGTCAGAGACTCCTTTGACTCCTGGACATGCGGATTGACCGGCATGGTGTGGTTCCCCTGTGGTTGTCAATGTGTTTGGATGCCATGTATGCTCTTATTGGCTAACGGACGCACCATTGAGACCATTTGAAGAGCGTAACTAACCAAGAGTCGTATGTCAAACGGGATTTATGCACGGCTTTCTGATATTTTTGGCACATTTGTCCGGGAAAAAGTAGTATTCCTCCGGTTTGTTGTGGAGATATTGGGCGATTTTAATAAAGTGGAAGTATCTTGATGCATCAGCGACGGGCTGATGACGATTGACTTTTACTCTTACTTTATGCGGATATCTGACAGATGAGATATATGCTGAATAGATTGGTCGCTCTGGCTCTGGCCTGGTCTTTTGGACTGGTCAGTTATGCTGCTTTGGAGATGGACCTTGAGCCTGATCATGAAAACACGGCATCTCTGGCGGTGCCAACCCCCGATGATGCGGCTGTTGACGAACCTGCACTGGACCCGTATGGCGATCTTTTGATCTTCAAGAATGGTGATCGGTTGCATGGACGTCTGGTGGCTGCCGAGGTCGGCAAAACGTTGACATGGGCACGGGCAGATGCAGCTTCAGCAGTTCCTTTTGATATTGACGGGGTGATGGCGATTGCGATGCAGAAACGGGATCTGAGTGAGGCTTATCTGACCGGCACGCGGGTCCAGTTGACCAACGAGGATGTCCTCATCGGTGAAGTGGTGGAAATGAACGATGATATTTTGATCCTGCGGACGTGGTATAGCGGTGATATCCAGATTCGCAGGGCTATGATTGCCAGTATTCATCCAAGTGGTAACGACCATGGGAAACTGATGTATGAAGGACCGAATGACCTGGAAGAATGGACGATCAGCAGTGGTGAATGGAAGCTGAAGCGTGGAGCCCTGCATGGTTATGGTCGGATTGGTCGGGATATGAAGTTGCCGGACTTGTGCCGATTGCGGTTCGAAGTGCAGTGGCCGGGACGATACGCGAACTTTTCGGTGGCATTTTATACCAGCGATATCCGCAATATCTACAAAGATTCGTACTACATGAACTTCGGCAGCAATACGATTTCCTTGCAGCGTCGACATCGTCGGGACGGTCCTTTGAACCTGGGGCATGTAGAGGTTTCGCATCTGGTGACACGGTCGAAGATTCGGGTGGAATTACTGGTGGATCGCAAGGAAAGCCGCTTCGCACTGATCATCAATGACGAGCTGGTGAAGGCATGGAGCGATCCGCAGGGATTTGCCGGTGATGGTACCGGGGTCGTGTTTTACTCCAGTGGCAACCGTTCACAGATCCGTCTTTCCGGCATCAGTGTTTCGGAGTGGGATGGCAAACTTCAGGAGTTCCAGAAGCTGGAAACGGGAAATGTGGCGATGCTGCAGTTTCAGAATTATGACCGCATGAGTGGTCAGGTTCTGCATATCCGCAATCAGGTGATTGCGTTCAAAACTCCTTATTCCACGCTCAATATTCCGTTGGAACGGGTGGAGTCGCTGGCATTGGCAGGTATTGATGCCCAACGCGCCAGACGGTACGCGGATGATGTGTCGCTCTTTTTCCCGAATGGGGAGAAGGTGACCATCCGGCTTGCTGATCTGCAGGATAATCGAATATCAGGTTACAGTGAGAATTTCGGCGATGTCTCGCTGGAACTGACGGACTTTATCGGGATGCGTTTTCACATTTATGATGATTATCCGGAAAGCGACGACTATTTTTATGAAGACGAGGAAGATCCCTTCCTGACCGATAATCAGAATCTTGATGTGCAGTTCCTGCAGCAGTAAGGGACATGCTGATCCTAACGCCCGGCTTTGGTCAGAAGCACATAATCCTGGTCTGAAACTGGATCATGAATTTCAGTAGCGATGTCGTGCCCTTTCGCGATGAGCCTCGCCAGGGGGCCGGTATCGTGACGTTCGACTAAGGCATAGATGCGCCCTCGGAACTGATGGCGGAGGTTGGCAGGGATAGAAGATAGGTCGCCCCAGGCAACGTGCATCTGAAAATTGGCGTAAGCCTGGATATAAAGGAATTGGCTGTAGTACTCGTAAAGTGCGTTGTTGTCGGCGGGAATGAGGTAGACCAGATCCTGAGCGTCATGACCTTCACGGTTGAAGATTTCGTCAATGGCAAGTTTATGGCCGGAGAGATTCTGGTGGATGTCAAGCATGTTTGCGCGATAGTTGGTGCGTGCTGACCACATGCATTCTACCCCGAGGAGCATAATGACACTCAGACAGGCGAGACCTTTCGCCCGAGGC
>MDTD01138445.1_pt1 | contig 16753 bp, 14 predicted proteins | sample 811221 | NCBI WGS metagenome assembly MDTD01 (sample SAMN05326646, study PRJNA326480) | marine metagenome | isolation source: seawater | place: Pacific Ocean: South West | collected 2011 | reverse complement strand
TATTTTCAACTTCATTGATTTTAGATTTTATAGAATTTAATATGTAAGTAATATTTTCTTTTGCTAATTGAGATCCGTTTAGTTTTTTATATCCAGAGAGACTTATTAATGAACATGAGAAATTATTTACAATTAAAAAAACTTCTTTAAAAAATATATTTAATTTCTGTTCTGCCAAATAAATATTTTCTTTAAATATTTTTAAAACTAAATTGTAATTAATAACTTTATTGTTTAATATTCCTTGCTGTGGAATTGAAGTTCTATATATTATTTTAAAATCATCTTCTAAATTATTTACAACAATAAATATAAATTCAAAGTTATTAATTTCTATAAAAAGTGTAGAAGAATTATTGCTCATACATTATTTTAAAATAAGTTGGTCCTTTATTCTATAGTCGAAAATTCTATACTTTTTAAAATCGGCCTTATTTTTTATAGTAATAAAATTCTGAAGACTTTTAATATATCCTTTAATCGGTAGTTTTATGGTTTGATTTTGATTTGTAATTATATCCCATCTATTAGTTTCGAATAAATAAAACTTATTGATTTCATGAATTGGAAAATTAATATTTAAAAGTGCACTATAAAAGTTTTTGAAATTATCCCCGTCACCAAATACAATTGGAAGATCTTTATACCGCTCAAAATCAAAAAAATTTATCAATTGCCCCTTTTCCGTAAAATACTTTTTTTCTTTTTTATTTTGGATAATAGCTACTGGTTTTTTTTCAAAAATTTTTATAATAACTTTATTTGGATAAATTTTTTTAATATTAAAACTATCAATAAAATCTAATTCTTCTAATTTACTCTCTATTTTTTTTGTTTTTAAAAAAAAAAGATTAGTATCATATAAAAAACTTATTTTTTTTTTTATAACTTTTTTACTAACTATAAAATTATTTTCTATCGAAATAATCTTAATATTAAATCTTTTTAAAAAATTAAAATTTTCTTGCGCATTAAATGTACTTAAAAGAAATAAGATCAGCAAAGCGATTAAAAATCGTTTTTTCATCTATTGATACTTGCATCTAATAAAATCTTCTCGATTAAATTTGGAAAAGATATTCCATAATAATTGGCTATTTCTGGAACTAGAGACAAATTAGTCATACCCGGTTGTGTATTTATCTCTAATAAATAAAATTTATTTCCAAAAAATTTAAAGTCTGCTCTTGTAACACCTTTACATCCTAAAGCTAGATGTGCTTGTCTTGCTAACTTTAAAACTTTTGAATATTTATTTTTATCCAACCTTGCTGGCATAACATGTTTTGTTTTTGCTGATTTTGTATACTTAGCTTTATAATCATAGAAAGATCTTTTAGGTATTAACTCTATAGCTCCTAAAGCTCTATCGTTAATTACAGCTGCTTGTATTTCTTGACCTCCAATATACTGTTCTAAGATCAATTGATCATATCTTTTCAAAAGACTTTTTACCGACTTATTAAGTTCTTTTAAATTTTTACATATTTTTACACCCAAACTTGATCCCTCATTATTGGGCTTAACTACCACTGGAAAGTTAATTCTTTTTTTTTTTAGCAGTGTATTTAAATTATTTTTATTATTATTATTTTTTTCAATAGCAAAAAATTTTGGTGTTAAAATTTTATTATCAATAAAAATTTTCTTTGAAATAATTTTATTCATTGCGTTATATGAACTTATAATGCCTGAATGGGTATATGGAATTTTTAAATATTCAAAAAAACTTTGAGCTACACCGTCCTCACCGTTTTTACCGTGTAAAGCATTAAATATCACATCTGTTTTTGTTTTATCTATTAAATTTAAACTTTTATATTTTGGATCAAATGTAGATACATTAAATTTCTTTTTTTTTAATGCTTTTACACAAGCTTTGCCACTTTCAAGACTAACCGCTCTTTCTCCAGACGTGCCACCAAGAACAACGGTGACTTTTTTAAATCTATTTTTACTCACCAATTATTTTAATCTCTAACTCGAGATCAACTCCTGTTTTTTTGCTAACTGTTTGTCTTACTTTATTTATCAGTTTTTCAATATCTGTTGAATTAGCATTTCCATTATTCACAAAAAAGTTACAATGTTTTTTTGAAATTACCGCATCCCCCTCCTCGAATACATCGCAACCAGAACTTTTAATTAATTGCCATGCTTTTTTTTTATCACTATGATTTTTAAACGTGCTACCACAAGTCTTAATTTGACTGGGTTGGGATAATTTTTTTCTTTTAATCAGTTCGTCTTGTTTTTTTAAGATTGTTTTTTTATCCATTGTATTTCCAATTAATTTTACAGAAGTAATAATTAATTCATTTGAAAGATTTGTACCTCTATAGAAAAATTGAATATTTTCTTTTTTAATCTCTTTTTCTTCACAAGTAAGAATATTGATAACATTTATGGAAACGAGTACTTTGGAAATATCATTATTATAACACCCGCTATTCATTATTACTGCCCCACCAATAGATCCAGGAATACATGAAAGAAATTCAAGATTGCCAATATTATTTTCTGCAGCAAAATTGGAAATTTTTCGATCTAAAACTGCTGCTCCAACTTCAATTACATTTTTATTCACTAAATTAATGGAGGAAAAGCTTTTACCAAGCTTTATTACAACACCTTTTACACCCTTATCTCTAATCAGAGTATTGGAACCTGCGCCAAGAACTGTAATTTTTGTTTTATTTTTAGAATTTTCTTTTAAAAATTCAATTAATTGGTTTTTATTATCTGGTTTAAATAGAAATTCTGCAGGCCCACCAAGATTAAACCAGCTGTAACTAGATAACTTTATATTATTGAAAATATTTTTATTAAATTTCTTTATTATTTCTTGACTCAAACTCATAAAAAATTTTTTAATTTCCTCATATATTTTGAAATAGATCCTGCGCCCATTCCTATAATAATTTCATTGTAAAATAAATTTTTCCTGAAATATTTTTCAATATCATTAAAATCCTTCATTATTACTACTTGTGTTTTTGATAGATTTGAAATTAATTTTGCAAATTCGATATTTTTAAATTTTAAGTCTCTTTTTTCTCCAGCTGCATATATTGGGCAAAGAAGAACTAAATTTGAATTTTTAAAAGATTTTGCAAATTCTTTTTTTAATGAGAGAACTCTTGAATATCTATGAGGTTCAAATACGCTAGTAATTTTTTTATCTTTATGGACATTTTTGATACCTTCTAAAATACTTTTAATTTCAGTGGGATGATGAGCATAATCATCATAAAAATCATTCTTATTTTTTGAAAAAATTTTTGTCATTCTTCTTTGAACACCCGAAAATTTTTTTAATGACTTTTTTAAAATATTTTCATTAACACCTAAATTTAAACAGACTGCTAAAGCAGCTGTAGCATTTAAAACATTATGCTTCCCTAATAATTTTAATTGAATATTTTTAATCTTTTTTTTTTGTTTATTTAAATCTTTGTGATTGATATCAAACATACTATAGTCGGTTTTATATCTAATGTTTGAAATTTGATAATCTGCATTTTTGCTCTCTCCATAAGTAAGAATATTTTTTGACTTTAATTTATTAAATATTTTTTTAATATTCTTGTTATCTATACATATAATTGATTTTCCTGTTGGAGGAGTTTTTTCTATAAATTTTATAAATGATTTTTCTAAATTTTTATAATTTTTATAAAAGTCTAAATGTTCATAATCTATATTAGTAACAATTGAATAATTTATTGGTAATTTTAAAAAGCTTCCGTCAGACTCGTCAGCTTCTAGGATAGCCCACTCACCTTTTCCCAGTCTAGCATTGCTTTTAAATGAATTTATTACTCCTCCATTTATAATTGTTGGGTCTAGTTTTTGATCGGATAAAATTTTTGAAACTAAAGATGTAGTTGTTGTCTTGCCGTGAGAACCTGAAATTATTATATTTTTTTTTAAAGAAACCACATCTGCTAAAACTTCAGCTCTTGTATATACAGGTATTTTTTTTCTTTTTGCATATTTGATTTCAACATTATTATTTTTTATTGCAGAAGATCTAACCAGGATTGTTGAACTTTTAATATTTTTTTGAGAGTGACCAATGTAGACTTTAATCCCAGCTTTTGAACAACTTGCTGTATTTTTATTTCTATTTTGATCGCTGCCTTGTATCTTAAAACCCATATTCTTCATTATTTGAGCTAGGCCACTCATACCAATACCTCCGATACCCACAAAATGAATTATATCTTTCTGACCTAAATTAATTCTTTTCATCAATTATTTCTTTTAGTATTTTATCTATATTGTTGTAGACATTTTTGTCAGAAAATTGTCTTTGATTATGCACAATATTGTTTAACTTAAAGTTATTCTCACTAAGATCTTTAATAAGATAAAATAGTTTATCCTTCAATTCCTTTTCTTCGACTAAAAAAGCAAAATTTTTTTTTTGGTAGTAAATAGCATTTTTAAATTGATGATTATCTGCTGAAGATGGCAACGGAACGGAAATAAATGGTATACTAGCATTAGTTAGTTCTGCTAAAATTGATGAACCAGATCTAGTAATTGCTAAATTAACTTTTGAAAAATATTTAGTTAAATCTTTACTAAAATTAAATAATTCAAAATTTATATTTGTTTTTTGATAAAATGAACTTAGATAATCATTTTGATGGGGCAAACAATGCTGATAAATTTTTAATTTTACCCCATTTATTGATAGCTTTTTAAATATATTAGGTAAAGTTTCTGCAAATATTTTTGCAGCCTGACTACCTCCCAATATAAGTATGTTAATCTCGTTATCAAAAATATTAATATCTTTTTTAGAAAAATTAATAATATTTTTTTTTATTATATTTCCGACCTCTTCAATTTTTTCACTATATCTTTTTGGAATTCCCTCCAATTCCTTAGAAGATACAAGCATTTTCTGGGCAAATGGTAATAAATACTTATTCGTTTTTCCAATGACAAAATTATTTTCATAAATAATAAATTTAATCTTTAGTATTATTGCCGCAAAACAAATAGGAAACGACGCGTATCCACCCATACCAAATATGACCTTTGGTCTGTTAAATGTTAAGAAAATAACCGATCTTATAATTGAGTAGAAAATGAAAATTATTGAAAAAATCGATTTAAATGGCGAAGAAGGCATAATGAAAATTTTATTATCTTTAAAATCATCTAAATACTTGAAACCTCTTTTATCTGTAACTATCTCAACCGTATAACTTTTCTCTTGTAAAAATTTTGTCAAATTAACACCAGGGAGCACATGTCCGCCCGTACCGCCTGCTGCTATTATTACTTTAGTTTTTTTAATCATAAAGATAGGTTTTATTTTTAGTATAATTCAATATAACTCCTGCAAGTATTGCACTTCCAATTAAAGAGGATCCACCATAACTCAGAAAAGGTAAGGTCATTCCAGTTGTTGGTACTAGACCGGTGTTAACACCGAGATGAATAAACGTCTGAAATATAAGAAGCGATGTAAGACCGCATAACGATATTTTAATCAATTCATCTTCTTGATTTACACAATTTTTTATTATTCTAAATGAAATATATAGAAATAATGAAACTATAATTACAGAAATAATTGAACCATACTCCTCTGAAATAATTGCAATAATATAGTCAGTATGAGCTTCAGGGACACTATCTTTTAAAATTCCTTCACCCATCCCTTGTCCTTTTAAACCTCCTAGCTTAATTGCATCAAGCGCAGAGGAAGATTGAAATTTATCTCCCTTACTAGGATCTATAAAAGTGACTAGTCGATTAATTATATAGCCAAATTTTTCAGGCATCAGATATAGTAATGAGACTAAAGAAAGTAAAAATATTGAAAAAATTCCAATAATATAAAATAAGTTTACTCCTGAAATAAACACTATAGCTATCCAGCTTCCTACCAGTAAAATAGTTTGCCCAAAATCTGGTTGATCAATCAAAAGAATGATAATTGATGATAATATTAAGAAACTAAATAAATATTTAATTTTTGAATTTTGTAAGTTTTTAAAAGTTAAAATTTTTACTGTTACTAGAATAAAAAACGGTTTTAGTAACTCGATTGGTTGGAGTCTAAAAATATAAAAATCTAACCATCTTTTTGCACCTTTTACCTCAATTCCAAAAAATGGAACTAATGCAAGGAAAATAAAGGAAATAACAAACAATGGAACTACAAATTTTTTCAAAAGTGAGGTTTCTATAAATGAAAGTAAAATCATTATAGATAAAGCTAAAAGTGTAAATATTAAATGTTTCGAGAAAAAAAAATAATAGTCTTTATTTAATCTCTCACCTGCAAGAGATGATGTCGATGAAAAAGAAAAAAATAACCCTAAAGAAAAAAGAATTACAAAAGAGAAAAAAATTTTTTTATCAATATTTTTCCAATAATTAGCTAGATTAATCTTAAATAAATTTTCTTGCATAATAATTACTTAATTTTTTAAATTCGTCTCCCCTTTTCTCAAAATTTAAAAATTGATCAAATGATGCAGAAGCAGGACTTAATAATATTGTATTATTTTTTTTCTTGAATAATTTTACATCTTTTAAAATTTTAACAATTGATTTATTTAAAGTTCTCGTGACACTAAAATTTATACTATTATCTAACTCTTTTTTGAAAAAATCTGTATGTTTTCCAATAATGTAGGATTTTATGATATTTCTTTTAAAATCTTTTAAATTAAATTTATCATTTTTTTTTGGCAATCCTCCAACTATCCAGAAAATATTTTTTGTATTTTTTAAAGCATATTTTGTTGCTTCAAAAGAGGTTGCTTTGGAGTCATTTATGAAAATACAATTTTTTTTCTTTAAAAAAATTTCATATCTGTGGGGCAAACCCTTAAAATTATTTAGTGATTTAAAAAAAGATTGATTACTTATTTTAAGTAATTTTGAAAACTCATATATATAAGCCATATTTTCATCATTAATATTTAAATTGAGATAATGGTTTTTCAATTTGTGCTTTAATTTTTTATACATCTGTAATTTTGGAGTAATTAAATTTCCCAAATATTTTCTTTTTTTGAAAAAGTATTTAAATTTATCACCTAATAATGAATATTGATTTTTTTTTTGGTTTTCAAAAATTTTAAATTTAGAATTCATGTAGTGCCGCATATTTCCATGCCAATCAAGGTGGTCATTAGTAATATTTAATAATATAGCATAGTCAGGACATAAAAATTTAGAATATGCTAACTGAAATGAAGAGGCTTCAATTATTAAAAAATTATCTTTTTTAACATTTAAATTTAAAATAGGGGTTCCAATATTTCCACCTAACAAAGTTTTATAATTATTTTTTTTAAGTAAATGATGTACAATTTTACATGTTGTAGACTTTCCATTTGTACCAGTAACAATGATGCTTTTATGAAATTTTTTTAACAAGAAAATTAAATCGATATCTGTAATTATCTTTTTTTTGTATCTAATTAATTTATTTTTTTTACTTAATCTTTTTAAACTAACTCCCGGACTTAAAATGATATAATTTACTTTTTTCAAACAAGCGCTTAAATTTTGTGGTCTTTTATGTTTTAGAAAAGTTTTATTATTATCATCCCATACTTGATAATTTCTAACTTTATTATTATCAAAAAAATTTACTACTGACTGACCAGTTAAACCTAGACCATAAACAAGAAAAGAGAGATCTTTAAATTTATTTACAGATAACATCTTTTACCTTAGTTTTAATGTTGCTAAACCAACTAAAGCTAAAATTATAGCTATTATCCAAAAACGAATAACAATTGTAGATTCGGCCCAACCTTTTTTTTCAAAGTGATGATGTATAGGCGCCATTTTAAAAATTCTTTTTCCAGTTAACTTAAAGGATATTACTTGAATTATTACTGAAACGGTTTCTAAAACAAAAAGCCCACCGATAATTGCGAGTACTATCTCATGTTTAACAATAATCGCTATGGCTGCTAGAGAACCTCCTAGCGAAAGCGATCCAGTATCTCCCATAAAAATTTTTGCAGGAGGAGCGTTGTACCATAAAAAGCCCAAACATGAGCCAACGATTGAACCACAAAATATTGATAATTCTCCTACGTCGGGAATGTATTGAATTTGAAGATATTCTGAAAAAATAGTATTTCCTACAACATATGAAATTAATGTGAATGACAATGCTACAAGCATTACTGGAACTGTAGCTAGACCATCTAGACCGTCTGTCAAATTAACTGCATTAGATGCCCCAATAATAACGAACAATCCAAATGGAATAAAAAAAAGTCCTAAATGGATTATCAAATTTTTAAAAAATGGAAAGTAAAGTTCATATAAATATTCGTGTTCTGAAAATCTTATCAAAATAAATAAAGTTAATGCTCCAATTATTAATTGACCCGTAAATTTATATCTTGATTTAAGTCCACTTGAATTTTTATATTTTATTTTTAAAATATCATCTAATAAACCAAGTCCACCTAAACTTATAGATACAAATATCAATGTCCAAACATAAATATTTTTTAAATCTGCCCAGAGTAAAGTACTAGAGATAATGCCAATTATTATAATTACACCTCCCATTGTAGGTGTGCCTGATTTTTTTACTATATGGTCAATTGGCCCGTCTTGCCTAATAGGACCTGTTATCATTTTTTCAGAAAAGATTTTTATTAATGGAGCTCCGATTACAAAAACAATTACTAGGGAAGTCATTACTGATAAACCTGTCCTGAAAGTTAAATACTTGAAAACATTTAAAAATGAGTATTGGTCAACTAAAGATGTAAGAAAGTGAAATAGCATTAATAACCTTTAATTATTTTTTTACTAAAATTATTTAATCCAGTTGCATTAGATCCTTTAATCATCAAATGATCATTATTCGATATTATATTATTAAATGTATAATCTACATCTTCTTCTTGTTGGAAAATATTTCCTCTCTTACTTTTATTTATATTTTTGAAAGTTGTTAAGGTTTTATTGCCTTTAATGAACACTTTATCAATATCAGACTTATTAATAACTTCAGAAACCCTTTTGTGTAAAATTTCAGATTTTTTTCCTAATTCAAGCATATCTCCAAGAAGTAAGTATTTTTTAAAATTCTTTTTTTTTAAAGAATTAAAATTTTGGATGGCATTTTTAACTGATAGGGGATTAGCATTATAACTCTCATCTATTAATTTAAAATTCTTTTTATATCTTTTTATAAAGTGTATTTTTCCTCTTCCATCTGTTGGTTCATAATGCTTAAAAAGTTTGGAAATTTTACTTAAATCCAATTTTAACTCATTCAGAATTGCTAATGATGCTAGTAAATTATAAACATTTATATTTTTTAATTTAAAATTCAATTTTTGTCCTTTAACACTTACCTTATATTTGTCTTTATTTTTACTTATATAAATAGGAAAAACATCAGAGTTTTTGTTAATACCAAAAGAGACTATCTTTAAGTCTTTTAATTCAGCTTTTTTTTTTAAATAATTAAAATATTTGTCATCTCGATTTAAAAATAATACTCCCCCTTTTTGAATACTATTTATCAATTCACCTTTTGCATCTGCAATACCTTTTAAGTTTTTGAAATTTTCAATGTGTGCCTCACCAATATTTGTTATTATACCAAAATGTGGTTTAACAAGTTTTGATAGTTTATTTATCTCACCGGCTTTACTCATACCTATTTCAAAAATTCCAAATTGATGCTCTGGGCTTAAATGCGACAGGCTTAATGGAACACCGAAATGATTATTATATGATTGTGGTGAGCCAAAGGTTCTTCCAAAATTTTGTAATAAAAATTTAATCAAATCTTTTAAGGAGGTTTTTCCAGCACTACCAGTAATTGCTATGATTTTAGCTTTAGTAAGATCTCTTTTCAAAGCTGCGAAGCTTTTTAAAAAAAAGGTTTCATTATTTACCCTAAAAATATATTTATTGAACTTTCGGATATGCCTTGATGTTATTATTTGTTTTGCACCTTTTTTTAAAGCCTGAGGTATAAAGTATAATCCATCATTTTTCTTTCCCTTTATAGTTAAAAAAAGATTTCCTTTTTTCACTTTCCTCGAGTCAATAGATAATCCATGAAAATCTTTTATATTTTTTCCTTTTGAAAGATAGCTGACAATCTTTTTATTTTCTAAAAATATGTTTTTTTTAAGTGAGGCTTTCTTTTTTTTTAATTTGATAGCTTTTACTATATTCTTATCTGAAGCTAAAATTATTTTATTTTTATAAATTTGTTCTTCTTCATGACCCTTCCCTGCAACTAAAATAACTTCATTGGGCTCTGTATTTTCAATTGCAGTTTTTATAGCTTGATATCTATTACCAATATTAAAAGATTTTGATTTTTTAATGTTTTTTAATATCTCTTTTCTTATTTTTTCAGGTTTTTCATTTCTAGGATTATCATCTGTAACGTAAACTTTTCTACAATTTAAATCTGCAATCCTTGCCATAATTGATCTTTTTTTAACATCTCTATCCCCGCCGCAACCAAATACTAAAGAAATATTTTCGTTATTTAATTTTTTTAATGCTTTTATTGTTTTTAATAATGCGTCTGGTGTGTGTGCAAAATCAACATAAACTTTAACATTATTTGTTAAGGTTCTTACTAACTCCAATCTTCCTGGAACATCCTTGATTTTTTTAAGAGAATTAAAAATTTTTTCTTCATTTAAATTACATAGTTTAGCTGCAGCTATTGCCATTGCAAGGTTATTTTTTTGGAATGTGCTTAATCTATAATTTGGTATTTTTTTTTTTATTTTATCAATATCGATTAAGTGTAAACCTCTTGCTTTAGCAATTCTTTTTAGTATTAAAAACTCTTTTATATTCTCATCTGAAATAATTGTTTTATTTCTTTTTAAAATTTTTTTAAATAAAATTAACTTTGAATTTAAATATGATCGCATCGACTTATGATAGTCTAAATGATCTCGACTAAAATTGGTAAAAATACCAGCTTTAATATTTAAGTGATCAATCCTATTTTGATCTAAACCATGGCTAGAAGCCTCTATTATTACATTATCGATTTTATTCTTTTTAATTTTATCAAGTATTTGATGAAAAGAAATTGTATCAGGTGAAGTTAAATTTGTTTTGATTATTTTTTTTTTTAATTTAAAACCTAGTGTCCCAATTGATGCAACAGGAATACCATTAAGATTTAAAATTTGATAAAATAAATCTGCTACAGAAGTTTTTCCATTTGTTCCAGTCACAGCTATTATATTTTTTGGTTTTAATTTATAAAATTTTGAGGATATTTCGCTTAAGAGATGTCTCACGTTTTTAGTCTTTATTGACGGAATTTTAAGATGCTTTGTCGAATAATTTTTTGAACAAACTATTAAACATGCTCCTTTTTTAACAGCATCTTTTATATAATTTTCTCCGCTTAATTTATTTCCTTTTATTGCAAAAAAAATATACCCTTTTTTGACTTTTTTACTATTTAAGGCAAGTCCTCTAATCTTAATTTTTTTTTTTTCTTCAGGAATATTTCTAATGAGTTCTTTTAACAACATATTGATTATTAAAATCTTTATTCTTTATGGCTAAAATTGGTCCAATTTTTTTTATTATTTTGCCAGCTACATATACCGAATTCCACCCAGCTTCGTTTCTAAAGCCCTTAACTTTTACTCCTTTATAGTCATAAATTAAATCTTTTGCTATTTGAGGATTCTCTAACATAACTAATAATGCATATTTTGGCTTTTGTGATGGAAAAATAGAAATAAACGTATTTAAATTTTCACTTTTATTTAAATAGTTCTGAGAAGTTCCAGTTTTGCCTCCGACATAATATCCGTCAATATCTGCCAATTTAGCTGTCCCTTCATCTTCTGTAACAACTTTCCTTAAAATACTATTAATACTTGAGCTCGTTTTTTTCGAAATTAGTCTTTTTCCATTAACATTAATTTTAATTTTATTTTTATTTTTTACCAAATTTGGTTGAACTATTGTTCCGCCATTTGACAGTGAAGCATATATTGTAGCTGCTTGAAGAGGAGTAGTAGTAATTCCATGCCCATAAGATACTGTTTCTAATTTACATTTATTCCAATTGAACTTAATTGGATTTCCTACCTCCTCTAATTGTATCTCTGGATTTTTTAGTAATTTGGTATCTTTAATAAATTTTTTGTATCTTTTTTCACCAATTTTCCTAGCTAATAATAAAGTACCCAAATTTGAAGATCTTATTAAAATATCTTCAACTGATAAATTTTTAGGAAATTCTTTAATATCAGAAATAGTATATCTTGAGCATTCAATAGATCTTGGTATATTTTTTATTATTGTTTGGGGGTTAACTAAATTGCTTTCTAAAGCAAGAGCTATTGTAAAAGTTTTAAAAATTGATCCAAGTTCATAAACGCCTTTTGTAATTTTATTAATATATTTTTTATTTTTAACATTAGCCCTCACATTAATATCAAAATCAGGAAGTGAAACTAAAGATATAATTTCTCCATTTTGAACATTCATAAGGAGAGCTCCTCCACCAGTAGAATTAAATGTTATCAGGGCCTCTTGCATTTCTTTACTTATCAAATGTTGTATATTTGCATCCAAAGTTAATTGTAAAGGTTCATCAATAAATTCTTTATTTTTTAATTCTTTATCAAAGTATTTTTCAATTCCTGAAATTCCATAATTATCATAATCAACTTGACCAATTACATGGCTAAATAGATTGGCATGAGTATAAATTCTCGACTGAAACGGCTCAAAAATAATTCCTTTCTCTCCTAAACTCCAAAATTTCTCTTTGTCTTCTTGGCTTATACGTTTTTTTAAGTAGAAATATTTGCCTCGTTTAATTTTATTTCTTATATTTTCTACGGGTAGTTCTTTGAAATTTAATCTCAATTTTATTAAAAAATTCTCTTTGTTTTTAATTAATTTTGGATTTACTGCAGCATGATAAGACTGAATATTTCTAGAAATTAAGTTGCCATTTCTATCAACAATATCCCTTCTTAACGATGTGAATTTTTTTGGTATGTTCTGTTGTTTGAATATATCAATTTTAGTGAGTGAAACGTGAATTATTTTAATACTAAAAATAAAAATTAGGGAAAAAAATAAAAAAAATAATAGATAAATTCTATCTTGAGATAAACTATTTTTTTTAGAAAACTTATGTTTTTTATTAGACTCTAAATAATCTTCAAAATAAAAACTTGCTTGATTTGTGTTATAGTTTTTATTTTTTCTTTTTTTTTTCATTCTATTTTTCTTTAGTTACGAATTTTTTTTTAAGGTCTATAAAATTTGATAAGTCTAGAAATATTTTTGAATATTCCATAGGTTGATATCTATAATAATCTAATTGTTCAATCTTATTCTCAATCATTGCAGGAGACGTTAAATAAGAAAAGTCTAGTTGCGACTCAACAAAATCTTTTTCTTTTAAGTTAATTTTTAAACTTAGATTAAAAATTTTTTTTTCTACTTCTCTTGTTTCGTTTTTAATTAGCGATGTTAAAATTAAAAAAGTAGAAAAAATAATAATAGAAATAAATATTTTGAATCTAAACACTTGTAGCCTCAATCTTTAGATAATAATTAAACTTATGAATTAAATCTTTTGGATATGTAAATTTATTTTTGTTCCTAATCGCGAATCTTAGCTTTGCTGACCTAGATGGATTGTTTTTAAGAATTTCGCTGTTTGAAGGTTTATAAATTTTGTTTCTATATTGTTCAAATAAAATAGGTTTATCATTTTTATTTTCCGGTAAATATTTTGATGGCCTCGATCTGTTGTTTGAATAATTACTAAAAAAATATTTTACAATCTTGTCTTCAATAGAATGGAAGCTCACCACTAGTATTTTTCCACCTGGTTTAAGAAATTTAGAAGCACTTATAATTCCCTCAATTAATTCTGTGATTTCTTTATTAACAAAAATTCTAAGGGCTTGGAAAGTTTTAGTGCTCGGATTTAATTTGCTTGAAAAGTTTTTCTTTTTACTTTTTTCAATTATTTTTACTAATTCATTTACTCTAGTAATTTTTTTTTCTGATCTAGCTTTTACTATATTTTTTGCTATTTTTGACGCTTCAGTTTCCTCACCTAAAACTTTAATAATTAATTTCAATTGTTCTTCACTTAAATTATTAATTACACTCTGTGCCGAAATATTTGTAAGTCCCATTGTCATATCTAATTCATCCTCTGACTTAAAAGAAAATCCTCGCTTTAAATTTTTTAATTGTAATGAAGATAATCCTAAATCAAAAATTATTACGTCAGCATTTCTTTTTAAGATTGAGCTTATTTGGCTAAATTTTATTTGATAAAATTTAAATCTTTTATCAAATTTTTTCTTTAGTTTATCTGCGATTGGTTTGACGGTTTTGTCTCTATCAATTGCTATTACTTTTGTTTTGGGAAATTTGAGAAATTTTTTTGAATAACCCCCACCTCCAAAAGTACAATCTACAAAAATTCCTCCTTTTTGGGGGGATGTGATTTGTATAATTTCACTCAACATCACTGGAAAATGTGAAAAATCCAGTGATAATTTTTGAGTTCTCATTTTTATTAAATATAATCATTAAAACTTTTGTCTTCTTAAAAAAGCGGGTATTTCAAAATCTTCATCTTCATTAGACTCCTGATCAAATAATTCATCAGAAACTGTATCTTTTTTAAGCTCATGATTAACACCCTCGTCTACTGTCTCCTCTAAGAAAAGTTTAGGTGTATATTCCTCAGCTAAATTATTTTGAGTTGAGTCAGCGTTATTAGAAACATTATGGTTAATATCTGTGTTACTTTCCATATAAGATGCGCTTTCAATAGAAACGCCGGTAGGTATCTCGTCTGATATTTTTTGATAAGCAGATGTTTTTTCTGCGATTATATTTTCTTCTTCACTTTCATAGCTATTAATAAGTGCGTTTTGTTCATCATTATTTTTAATTTCGTAACTTTCATCTAACTTCAGTGCTGTAGCTCCATCTATAGAATTTACAACATTTCGGTCTACATTTTTTTGAGAAAATAGGTTTTCTGAAAAATTATTACTTTGTCCACTAGTTCCATTTACAACATTAAAAATAGGTTTAGTGTCTTGAAACGTTGTTGATCCTTTTAAAGACGTTGCAACTATTGATACTCTAATTTTTCCGTTCATATTATCATCTTTGATAGCGCCAAAAATTAGCTCAGCTTCTGGATCTACCTCGGCTCTAATTTTATTTACTGCTGCATCTACCTCAAAAAGCTTAATATCACTTCCACCTGTAATATTTACAAGTAACCCTTTTGCACCCTGAAGGGTATATTCGTCAATCAAGGGATTATTTAATGCCAACTCGGTTGCTGCCATTGCTCTATTATCACCCTCTGCTTCTCCAGTACCCATCATTGCCTTGCCGCTTGCGCTCATAACAGTCTCGACATCTGCAAAGTCTAAATTAATCATTCCTGGTCTTACCATAAGATCAGTAATACTCTGAACACCATGTTTTAAAACATCATTAGATAAACTAAAAGACTCCTCAAAACCTGTTAACTCATTAGCAATTTTAAATAAATTTTGGTTTGGCACTACTATTGTAGTATCTAAATGTTTTTTTAATTCTTCTAACCCTGCAGATGCTCTTCTCATTCTTTTTGGTCCTTCATAGGCAAAAGGTAAAGTTGTTACACCTACAGTTAAAATATTCATTTCTCTTGCAGCCTTAGCAATTACATGTGAGGCACCAGTACCAGTACCACCACCCATGCCCGAAGCAATGAATACCATATTACTTCCTTGGATATAGTTTGTAATTTCATTTAAAGATTCGTCGGCCGCTGCTTGACCGATGTCATGCTTTGCTCCAGCTCCAAGTCCTTTGGTTAAATTCATTCCAATTTGTATTTTAGCATTTGCTTTGCTCATTTTAAGATCTTGTGCATCAGTATTAACTGCAACAAACTCTACACCTTGCATACCAGCTTCAATCATAGCGTTAATTGCGTTTCCACCTGCTCCTCCAACTCCAATCACTAATATTCTCGGTTTTAATTCTCTTAATTCTCCACCTCCTACATTTATACTCATGATATCTCCCCTTTCTGTTTATTTTCCCATTTTAAGTTAGACCTATTTTGAAAAGCTTTTTTTCTTGCATAAGATTTAAATTTCTCAAAATTTTTAGGATCCCAAATTTGAAATGTTTTACCAAGTCCCACAAATAGAATATTATTTTTAATTTTTGCATGGTTTAATAACTTTTCTGTAATTGAAACTCTTCCCTCAGTATCGAACTGAAAATTTTCACTTTCGGATAAAACAGAAGTTGCAAAATAATCTCTTTTCTCTTCAAATGGATTTAATTGATCTATAGTGTTTGATATTTTTTCAATTCTATCTTGAGAGCATGCCTCAAGTGCGGGATGATTAAATGATGGATAGCTAATAAAACCATTGTAACCTAAAGAATTTAGGTAGGATCTAAAAGTAGCTGGCACTGAAACGCGTCCTTTCTTGTCTATTCTGTTTTCGAAACTTGATAAAAACATAGTTTTTTAAGAACCTTTTTTTTTTAATAATTTTCAAATCACCCTCCATTATGGGATTATTTGGGATAGTATGGGTTTTTAAAAAATAGTCAATAAGATTGTAATTTTGTTTTTAGTACAAAAGTAGAACGATTTTTGTTTGAGAGGCCAGATAATCTATAAGCCGGGTTCTGTCATTAAAGATGTCATTTCTCTAGGCTTAAATTC
>MDTD01125470.1_pt1 | contig 16753 bp, 22 predicted proteins | sample 811221 | NCBI WGS metagenome assembly MDTD01 (sample SAMN05326646, study PRJNA326480) | marine metagenome | isolation source: seawater | place: Pacific Ocean: South West | collected 2011 | reverse complement strand
TTACAGTTGTAAATTTTGTGAATTTGTAAATTACAATTGTAATACAGTTGTAAATTTTGTGAATTTGTAATTACAGTTGTAAATTTTGTAATTACATTTGTAAATTTTGTGAATTTGTAAATTACAGTTGTAACTTTTGTAATTACAATTGTAATTTACAAAAACACAAGAAATTTTCATAATATACATTTTGAAAGTGTCATGACAATAATCGAAAACAATTATAATTCAAACTGATTACCGTCTCATAAGAAAAAAGTGAAGATTTATTTTCTCTTGATATTTTGGTTTTGAATTCAATTTGGAACAGGTTCTTCGAACCATGCCCTGAAAGGGCTGTTCCAAATTGACACCATGAATGGTGCTGGTATATATTATTTGAATGATAGCATGGGTCGCCAAACCCGCCCGCAGGGCGGCATACCTAACGCATACGTACTCTCACCTTACTCTCAAGAGAATAAACACGAAAAGAAATAAAATTATATCATACTTATCTTTCTCTTGATTCTTTTTCTCTTCATTGCTTTTCTCTTGATTATCTTTCTCTTCACACCACGTATGCTCTCGCTTCACGCTACATAACACACAAAACCAGGGTCGCCAAACCCGCCCGCAGGGCGGCATACCTAACGCACACGTCTCTCACCTTACTCCCAAGAGAAAGAGAAACAAAATTATATCATACTTATCTTTCTCTTGATTCTTTTTCTCTTCATTTCTGTTCTCTTGATTCTATTTCTCTTCACACCACGTATGCTCTCACTTCATGCTACATAACACACAAAATCCGGGTCGCAACCCGCCCGTAGGGCGGCATACCTAACGCACACGTGTCTCACCTTACTCCCAAGAGAAAGAGAAACAAAATTATATTATATTTCTCTTTCTCTTGATTCTATTTCTCTTCACACCACGTATGCTCTCACTTCATGCTACATAACACACAAAATCAGGGTCGCCAAACCCGCCCGCACATTGCCAGGTGGAGCGGACATACCTAACGCACACGTCTCTCATCTAACACTCACTTCTACTATTTATCTTTCTTTTTTATATAACTACATGATTCCCAAAACACATATTACAAAAACAACCAACAGAAAAACAACCAACAAAAAAACAACCAACAGAAAAACAACCAACAGAAAAACAACCAACAAAAAAACCTCCAACAGAAAAATCTCAAATAAAAGAAAAACCTCCAACAGAAACATATTCAAAAATAATACCCCTTTTCGAGGTGGAACAGTATCAGAATCTATTCTATCTAGAATTTTAAAACCAATTGACAATTTGACTGATGATGATACTGATGCTTTGAAATTATACCTTCGTAGCATCATCTATAAAATGAAACCTAGTATAGGGATATTTACTATTAAAGATGCATGCAAATGGATTGTTGATACTAGCCAAGATATATTGAATTACCTAGCTAGAATGCAAATTTATTCTACAAAACCTCCCTATCCAAGATTAACTGTATTCATTCCTGGTAATTCAGCTATCATGCCAATTTTATTCATCGAAGATGAATACCAAGATAAACTCCAACTGTATAATATCCATTTTATCAAATTCTCAATTTCTAACGTTAAAGAAATGTCAAATGATACCATTCCCGACTTCAATAGCAACATGCATAGTAGTATCTTCGATGATTCGTACAAATACTCAACTGACATTGCCAATATATTTGATCATGTAGTTAAACAAAACAACATTGATTGGAATGACATTAAACACAATATGGTTATAATCGATTATAAATCACCAGACGTTTTCAGACATGACATAAACAGACATGCAATAGATATATTAAGTGAAAGTTTGAAAATTGCACCTCAACTTCCTGATATAAATAAACTAAAAAATAGTCTTCAAGAAGTGGAGGATATAAATTATGATTCATCGCATATTAATCATATGATAAAAAATCACACAGATGACAAATTAATATCATTAGAAGAAAATAAAACTCCCTACAAACGTATGACATATTCTAAAAAAAGCTTGGTTAAATTGCAAAAACTACAGGACAAGCATGAAAATATAATAAAAAATTGCATACTATCCATTAAAAATACAAAGCAAAATACTAGAGTCAAAACTATTGACTTTAACAAATTTTTTAACTATGATTGGTATCAATATATGGACCTAGATTTTTTTACTCAAACTGATATAGCTAGATGTACTCCTTCCAATCCTGAGTATAAAAATTATGAAAATAAGCAATTTGAAAAAATAGATATGGTGCCATGCTTAACATTCCTATATGCTGCAAAAGTATATAAACAAAATAAAAACAGTGCCCTATTTCAATAATTTTACTTTCTCTTCATTACGTATGCTCTGTTACATAACACGCAAGAACGACATACCTAACGCATATGTCTCTAATCTTACTCCCAAGAGAAACAAAATTATATTATATTTCTCTTCATTCTTTTTCTCTTCACACTTCACACCACGTATGCTCTCACTTCATGCTACATAACACACAAAATCAGGGTCGCCAAACCCGCCCGCAGGGCGGCATACCTAACGCATACGTCTCTCACCTTACTCTCAAGAGAATAAACACGAAGAGAAACAAAATTATATTATATTTCTCTTTCTCTTGATTCTATTTCTCTTGAATCTTTTTCTCTTTAGTCTTGTTCTCTTCATTATTAATTCTCTTCACACCATGTATTCTCTGCTACACATCACGCATAATCAGTATCGCCAAACCCGCCCGCACATCGCCAGGTGAGGCGGCATAACCTAACGCATACGTTCCTCAAGAGAATAAACACGAAGAGAAAACTATAATTCTTTTACCATACATGCCACATACCATCAGACTCCCATGCCCACCCGCGCGGGCATGCATACTATTCACTCCGCAATCGCGGATTCATTATACAATACTCCTCTATAACGATCTATAATAATCTCGTCGGCGCCGAGAGTAAAGAAAATAAAACTTTACTTTGTATTTTACGTGCGTTGTATAAAAAAGTTTCAAAACGCAAACCTTTCCGTCGTTCAAAAAGTTTCAAAACGCAAACCTTCACGATTTGACCGCCGTCACAAATCCAAGACATGTCGCAAGAGGATGTCATCGCGTTACGACAAGAGCTGAATTTGTTCCGTGGCTACGCTGCACATTGCCATTCTGAAGCTGAACGGATCTTCAAGGAAATCGATCTTGAAAAGGAACACTTGAGAACGGAGAACCGCGATCTGCGACAACAACTTCAAGATGCTCATGAGAAGCAAATGTGCGCTCGCGCTTTCTCCGCACGCGTTCGCGAACGCTCATGCGAACGCAAACATTCATGATCGTGCGCACGTTCATGATCACGCGCACGCGAACGCTGACGCGCACGCACGCGATCTGTTCTTCAAACAGGTTGCTCACGTTCAGATTGTTCCAATACGAAACGCACGTACCAAAATTCTTCACGGACCACGACAAAATCAATGCACTCAACTTCTTGACTTGCAGCTGTCGCTACCCGCAAATCAAGCGTGCGCCGGGATTCACATTGTACGCGCGCATGCATGTTCCGCCATGCGCATGTTCGCAATGTTGCCTTCTCAGGTGCGAAAAGTGCGAAGAGTGCATTCAGCGCGCCTCGTATGATTTCCAATCGCAGATGCTCATGGATGTCGGCTACTATCATCTTTGCTCGCGCGATCTTCGTTTGATGCATCCTGAACATGCTCGTGAAGAACGGCGCCGTCGTCATCACATGACCAGATCATCCGAGGTGCAATCCAGGTCCGAAGGAACAGACTCTCGTCATGCAGATCCGCACCCCGGCGAATCATCGCCACCTTCTCAGCGTCGTCGTTCGAGAAGCATCTCGCCACATGCAGATCCACAACACCGCGAATCCTCGCCATCTTCTCAGCGTCCGCATTCGAGAAGCATCTCGCCGCATGCAGATCCACCTACCAGAGAATCCTCACCATCTTCTCTTCTCAGCGTCGGCGTTCAAGAAGAAACATGACACATGCGGATCCGCACCCCGGCGAATCCTCGCCTTCTCAGATCTTCGATTGAGTTCAAGTTGTGCCTAATACACACGGCCGTTCAGCGCTTTATCGGATCACCATACCCGCACATTGCCCGAGGGGACGCGCGCGCCATTCCCAGTGCATACGCATACCACACTGGCACCGCCTAGTACTACTACACAGTATCCCATCTCTACACGGCCAGATGTGGGCGCCATAACCTACCACATACGTACTCATCAACTTCCTTTTCTCTGTCTCTTCACTCATTTCTCTCTTGCTTGCTGGGACTACATACTTTACACATATACACCTCTTACCTCACTCTCAACTTCCTTTTCTCTGTCTCTTCACTCATTTCTCTCTTTAGGGCAGCATACCTTCTCTAAAGAGAAAAAGATAGCAAATATTATATTTCTCTTCATTCCCCGCGCGCATACCAGTATCGCACATGAACACTCAAAGTAATCTCATCTTTCATTCATCATTCAATTCAATCCGAATAGTACAATCCCACACCATCATTGCCCTCGTCCTCGATGCCTCTCGGATACAGAGAAGAGAAATAATACGAAGGAATGACCCCCTTCAAATGCGGCTTCAAATCCTCCAGCAATGCCGCTCGAATCGGCTTCTCCAACGTCTTCAGGTAATCGCGAAGCCCTCGCATCCTTTTCTCCTGCATTTCACACAATCCCCATCATCCAAGAGAAAACACACACCAAGAGAAAACACACACCAAGAGAAAACACTCATCGCACCTTGATCGCAGTCTTGTAATCCTGCTGCGATCCATACAAACGCCCATTGAACTGCTTCGACCTTCTCTTCACCGGCAGCACCATCTTGCACTTCCCGTCCAGCAAATGCCCATGTGCTTCGTCCTCCGTCTTGAACAATGTGAAGCACCATGCACAAAAATGCGAATCACATCCCACTCGCCCCACCTTCGGGACGTATCCATCGCAGTGCAATGCAAAGCACCCCACAAAACCATCGAACTGCTGGTCGCATTGCGGACATTTGGTCGCTATGATCTCCTCGAACACATGCTCCTTCAGTCGATTGATGTGCCGGGTCAGGGCCGATGCATCGTCAATCTCCTTCAACTCCTCCTTCAACTTCTTCTCAAACTCCGATGCGCAACTCTTCTCCGTCTCATTCGATGCAATCCTCATTCTGTTCTCCACGTATTTCTCGAATATCTCCGGGCGAGTGTGCAGTGCAATGTCCTGGTCCTCGAAACATCCTTTGCATCCTTCCACCTGACACTCCAATCTCCCCTCCGTTCGAATCAAATTCAAATCCCTCACATCTCGCTTCCTCCATGACTCCACCATGTGCTCCAAGCAATGATTGCAGATGTGATGGCATTCTCCATCCTCACCCAAATCAACTCCCAGCATCTTCTTCATGCATCTGATCGACTGCAGCACACTCACATTCATGTGGCACACTTGACAACCAACCTCCAAGATCCCCTTCTCGGCCTTGTCCAACTCCAACTTCTCTGAAACCGCCTTCGTCAAAACCATCTTCTCTGAAACCGCCTTCGTCAAAACCATCTTCTCTGACATCTTCTCGTCCGATTCCTCCATCGATGATGCATCCGATGATGCATCCTCATCTTCATCCTCAGATGAACTCATCTCCTCATCGGACTCCTCATCGGACTCCTTCGCATCGGACTCCTCATCGGACTCCTTCGCATCGGACTCCTCATCGGACTCGGACTCAACCTTCGCATCGGACTCCTCATCGGACTCGGACTCCTTCGCATTGTGCTCATCGAATACGTCCGCGACCATCTCATCGAATACGTCCATCTCCTTCTTCTCATCGGGCGCAACCTTCTCATTGTTCGCATTGTGCTCATCGGACGCAACCTTCGCATCGAAATCGGGCGCGACCTTCTCATCGGACGCAACCTTCGCATCGGGCGCAACCTTCGCATCGGGCGCGACCTTCCCATCTTTCTCCTTCAATCTCTCCAGCAACCTCTGCATCCCATCAATCAACTTCTCACCAAACTCCAAATCCGCATTCTCATTCAAATTCATCGGACGAATCAAATGATCATCATTGATCTCATCGCGATTCAATGCCATGTACTGCAAATTTGTCAAGAAGACATGGAAGTAGTTCTCTTGTGCTGGATTCGCCGGCACATCAAACTTCGGCATCAACTCATCCGACACGCCCAATGAACCCAATGTCATCCTCATCGACTCCACCAGCAACCTCGGCTCCATTCGAAGCGGCTTCAACTTCCTCTCTGGACTCGGCGGCCTCCTCTCCTTGCTGCTGCTGCTGCTGCCGCTTGTCTCGCATCTCCTCGTCGAAACACTCGAATCAACCTCCTCCATCGAAATCTTCCTCCTCTTGTTCGGATGGTCATGCAGGTTCTCCTCGTATGTCTTCTTGTGTTTGTCGCACAAGTCCGATCTCCCTTGGCAATGCGGCGGACGCCCAAATGGCAGTTGAATTCTTCCACCGCAATCTGCCTTCTCCGACTCCAAAAACGCCTCGTACTGCAAGACCAACTGCGCATCCTCGAACCCCTCGATCGACAACCAAAGAGTCCGATCATTCTTCCACAACACCTGATACAACGGAATCCCATTCTCAATCCTCTTCCCTATGATCGCGCTGAACTCGGACCAGTCGAAATCTTCATCCTCTTCATCCTCCGATGAGGACACCGAAATGTGCCGTCGCAACATCAACCCACTCTCATCCTCCGCCATCTTCTTCGCCTTCGTCTCCAGCAACTTCGACTCCAGGAACTCGATGATCTGCCCATGCGTCATGAACTTCGTCATCTGCGATGAATAGCTGAACATCCCGCCAATGCCCTTCGCCTTCCCAATCCTGCACATACAACCATTCTTCAACTTCCATCTAGCTATCTCTTCTATATCTCACGTACTCTGTTCGCAACTCCTTGATCCTCTTGATCTCATCCGCGTGCAACACCTGCTCCTCCAACCAATCAATGTCACGCGCTCGTGGTCCCACTGGATTCTTCCCAAACAATCCGTGGTATCTTTCGCGCAATGAATGCAGTCTCGCCAAACGAACCGCCTCCTCTCCAACTTCGTTCGTAACTGACCCTCGTACTCTTGTCGCCATCCTTCAACAACCACTCCGTTCGATCTTCTTGCGTAGTTATCTGATTTGAATTTGAATTCACAACGGGTCTTTCTATATACATCACGCGCGCTGCTATCCCATTCCATTCCATTCCATTCCATTCCATTCCATTCCATTCCAAACCGTTCCAAACCGTTCCAAACCGTTCGCGTTCGTTCAACAGTTGTGGCTTAAAACATTCATGCAATTGTAACATCTCCTCGTTTCTGGATTCAAATACAAACCGCTCTCAATCTTTTTAAACTTTTCATTACAACCATCCACTTCTCTATACATCAACAACCAAGCAACATCACCAACCTCATTATAAATGGAGACCTGTGACCACTTCACTCACCGTGCGACTACTCATCGCACGTGATGAATGATGACGCCTGTGTTGCAATGTTACAAGACCACGTATCCGCCATCATTGATATCGAAAAACAACCATCTCGAGCTGATGAATCAATGGTTCTGTGTGAGCTCTCTAGGTCCGCAAGGTTTCGTCGTGTCTGGCTACAAATACACATGATGTTCATGGTCAATCCCGATCTCTACGTCAATTACATAAACGGCACATCCAATGATGTCATCAAACGTGGATCAACTCCTGCCGTTCCTAAAATCGGTCTCGAACTAGAACACATCCTGGACAAATTCCATCAAAAGACCAAACGCCGCTATATTGCCCGAGCGCAATGTAATCAAGATCTTCTCTTCAATCATTACATCTCTAATCATGACACAAAGAAACAATGCAACTATGACACTCCAGCAACTCTGATCCGTCATACACCAACCGATCATGACATGGAACTATGCAATCTCGAATTGATCCGCCACTGCTCTAGTGTTTCCTTATCTGACCTGTTCAATGATTCCGACGTCTTCTGCGATGAACAACTATCACCCAATGATCAGCACATCGCAGCCAATGATCAGCACACCTCGCCAAATGATCAGCACACCTCGACTAATGATCAGCACACCTCGACTAATGATCAGCACACCTCGGCCAATGATCAGCACACCTCGGCTAATGATCAGCACACCTCGGCCAATGATCAGCCCCTCGAACAACGCCGCTTCAGCTTCGAAGACACACTCTCGCCACTCGATCACGCATCCATCCTCAATTAGAATTGATCACGATTGACACGTTCTCTCTTCATTCGAGATCTGCGTCCATCACAGTTACAGTTAGGTTCCACTTCAAATGTTCCTCATATGCAGCATGTGAAGAGCTTGAATAATCTTGTTCCTCAACAATACATCAGCCATTCCACCTCTGCTTTTCTGTATCGGTACCGTCGGCTCCAAGCAAGCAAACATACCCGGCATCTCATCATGCGTTCGGGCACACATGTAACGCGGGTATTCGCATAGATTACCTACCATATGCGCATCCACTAACACCCATTCCGATTCCATCTTATCCAAATATATACAATCTTCCTTACACTATATTCTATCCATAAATTAAGAACACCATATGAGATTCAAATATTACACCCCGGTACCCGTACAATCATACTCTTATGTCGAAAGCAACACATGCGTAAATGGCATATGCCAGAAAAAAGCATATGAAAATGGCAAACCTATCATATTCCATTCTACGCCATATCATCAAATGAATACCCAACTCATGCAATTCAACCAGAGCAAACCTGGGCGCACCACCAAAACCAAAAAATCCGTAAAGAGAAAATCTATCAAGAGAAAATCCGTAAAGAGCAAGCGCAGTAGAACTAAATCTATCAAGAGAAAAGTAAAGAGCAAATCCGGACGCGGACGCCGGCGCGGAACCGGGCGCCAGGCAAAATCATTCGATGTGTTGCGAGATAAAATGCACCAGGCTTCCAAGAGAAAACAAAAGTAAATATATATTCACATTATATACATCATATATCATGAATAGCAAAAAGCTCAAGTCTTCCAAGAGAAACAAGAATCCCAAGAGAACCAAGAATCTCAAGAGAAACAAGAGTATCAAGAGAAACAAGAGAACCAAGAGAAACAAGAGAAACAAGAGTATCAAGAGAAGACATAATATGGCACTTGCTGGCAATCTTGAAGTCGAAATGAAACTACAATCCCCTCACTTTTATACCGTCAAAAGCGGCAAGAAAATATATGAAATGCGACCTAATGTCGATAAACGTCGCCATTGGGACGTCGGTACTGTTATTAAAGTCATTCCCGATGGAGATATCGCCGGCATCGAACAAGAATACCGCGTCCAAATCATCAAACGATTCCATTTCGATTCATTCGAAATGGCATTGAAAGAACTCGGTGTTGAAAATCTCCTTCCTGATACATTTATCGACAAGATACCAGTAACGAATATCGCACAAGGAGCACAATATTATCGGCAATTTCCCAATTATCCAGAAGATGAAGAGAAATTTCGAGTGGTAGTTTGGAAACTAAAAAATTGATTCGGTTTTTATACTTGATTCGGTTTTTATACTACATCTGGTGGAAAGCATAATGTTTTCATTCTTCATGAACACGGACAAAATCGCACCAAAGCACTGGCAAGTGTTTGTCGGACACACCGACATACGAGAACGCCGATATCCGTACAGTGAGGCGCTCAGAGACGCTCGGAAGGTCGTGCGAGACTACATCATGACAGCCGATCTTCATGATGTTGATACGATAAGTTTCGTGATCACTGACAATAGCGTCTGTGCCCACAATGGCATGGCAGATCACCGTGCATACGAATTCACGTACGTCCTCACCAAGGAGTACATAATGCACTTCAGGCGCAACATGCTGATGTCCGACGAACTTCATCTGGATTCCTGGAAACGACTGCAGTGCTAGGCATGGCCATAGTGGGGATTTTATATCTCCTACTTGAAAAATAAAAAAACTATATTTACATAAATGAGTCACGTATTTGCATCATTTTATTTTATTTGTAGTACTTCATTTTATTTGTTCTTTTACGGGATCTGAATCGATACATTCGGGGGAACACTCTGCTGCAACTTCTTTATACAACCCCTCTTATGCGCCGCTAGCGATTTATTGTTTGTTGCATAATACTTGTTACATACATCGCACAAGATATGATCCGGGTTCGTTAGTGACACCGACCCATACTTCACATTCAAAAACTTCGAGAGAACCGGCATCTGCAACTCATCAAACTGATTCACCAACCTCTTGTGTTGCTCTTTCATCATTTGCATCATACTTATCTTCTTCTCCGCAAATGACGAATACTCCCTATTTATCTCCTCCAACACGTCCTTCGATATCGACATCTCACTCGTATCACTCACTACATCATCCAACTTATCCGATAATGTGTCTATGATATCTATCGCACACCTTATCATCTGTGGATTGTAATCCACCTTGTGCAAATACACCATGATCAACTTCCCCTTGATATCTATATGAAAATTCTGCTTCGATGTAATCCCACTCGACTGAGACAGAAAGATACCATGCATCTCTTGCTCTTCTATATCCCTCACAAACTTCTTCACCTCCTCTAAATTCACGTTCCTATCGTAATTCTTCGTTTCCAATAGTATGCTCGGCTTATCATCACGCTGCAACAAAAAGTCACATGATGCCTTCGTTCCTGTCGTATTCTGTATGTATGCCGATGGATACATATCATTCAATACCGTCTCCAGCTTATTCTCACCAAATTGTCCTTTGTATGACGAATTTCGATACTTATTCAGAAACTCCGACAGTTGTTGCATTATGTTCTCTTGGTAATTTTGCTTCTCTTCTTGTTTTAATGTGCTCAAATTCTGATTAATACGCTCCTCCGATGCGTTCATATACGTACATATCGTCTGTATCAATGATGTGTAATTCGTCTCTACCTTCTCCGAAAACACTTTCAGGGAATCTTGATTCGATACGTTCAATGCCAATTGCTGCGTCTCATGCGCTATCGATGATTGAAATAATGATATGTGCTGCTTTATCTCTTGGAAGTATTTCTCTTGACAATCATTCGTTTTCGGAATTATCTCGTTCAATAATATGTTCGTCTTATCTATCATTTGTGATGTATGCTGATGCAACAGACTTTGCACCTTCTCTCTATTATCCGATAAATGCATATGCATCGTATTCTTGATCTCGTCCAAATACTCCTTCTTACTCTCTTGAAATTTGATAAATATCGAATTCGTCATATTTCTCTCCAGTTTTGATACGTCCTCTTTGATTGTATGCACTTCGTTCAGTATCTGACTCTGTATCGTTGTGTCCAGAGTCGAATGCATGTCTGCTATGATATGCTCTAACAAGTCTATCACTTGTAAGTTTATCGTCTCTATGTGAAATGATGGATTCCTTTGGTAGAAATCGATGATCTTCTTGTTGTGGATCGTAATCGACATCACTTAATTGTCACTGATAATTTATACAATCACATCGGTTACCTTTATATGTTTTTGTAATACACCAAAAAAATTGATTCGGTTTTCTCTTGCAAGACTGGGGGTTTAGCTACATCTCTATCGAGATGTCTCAGTCTCAGAAGCGCCCCCGTGAGGACGACGACCACGACCAGTCCGATTCGGACGATGATCTGTCCCACGACCTCCAACGCAACGCTGCTGTTAGGGAACCAAAACGGCCGCGAACCGCCGATGAATGGCACCACCTCCGTGAGGATGATGGCTACACCAGCCCTGGACCTTCCGACATTGAGGGTCAGCTTCCGGCTGACACTGCCATGGACACCGTGCCTCCGACCGACTCTCACTAGAGACTGGTCATCGGCCCAGTAAGGACTATCATTAAAAAAATATATATATTTTTTGAGTGACGAAATGCAGACAAATTCGTCACTCACAAATAGAAAAAATAGTTTTTTTTTGGCAAACTTTGGCGTCCGCGCTCTCTAACGAGCATTGGACACCATCGTACAACCACAAGAGCTGCTGGGGTAATGCAGCTCTTGGACCTCGGTAACGAGATCGCGTTCTACACTTGATTTACCGCACTGGATCGACAGGCACAGCGACTTCCAGGTCTGATGGATCATATACCATCGGGATACCTAACGGCTGGCGCTGTGCAGGCGACCGCACCCTCCTGGACCGGGATTGCATGCAATCCAGCACGAGCCATGTGAGCATGGCTACCAGAACGACAGCACAGACCACGACAACCCAGAACCATGCGTCTGAAAGCTTCAGGAGATGCCCGGAGGCATCCGAGTCCCTAGCGTACAGTGTCAGTGTCTCGGTAGGCGAGCGGGTCACCGGCGTTTTGGTTTCCGGCTCGACGGGTGCGTAGGTCCATGCAGGATCCCACGTCGGCGAGCGGGTCGGTGAGCGCGTCGGAGATGGGGTCGGCGAGCGTGTCGGTGAGCGTGTCGGCGATGGGGTCGGCGAGCGGGTCGGATACAGCGTCGGCGAGAGGGTCGGCGAGCGGGTCGGCGAGTGGGTCGGCGCCACCCACCGAAAACTGCGTTGGACTAGTACATCCATGTTGTCTTTCTGGATGTGTATCGAGACACCAGAGCTCGCCTGAAGGCGAGACCACATCTGGTAATAGAGAGACTCGAAGACCCCGAAAAAGCGGTGCTCGATCTCCTCTAACGGAGGGACATGGTCCGGCGCATCGAACGGGAAGTCGAAGGGCTGGAAGCCCTCCACTCTGTACGTTACTGCGGAGCAGAACTGCACAGAGACATACCCACGATGGGCTGGAGATCCCCAATGGGGAACCAGATGCCTTGCTCCCACTTGGGAGCAAATGTCATTAATACGAACAAGCACCGGAACTTCGGAAACGCGGATGCATTCCCGCCAACTGTCGTGGCGGGCAACATCTCCGACCACAGGTAGTGTTGTCGGCGCGCGGGTCGGCAGAGCCGTCTGAATCGAGTGCGAAAGCCCCAGGAAACCCAGGGTGAGAGCGAGTGTGAGTGCGGACATTGCGAAGCTAACTAGCTTTGCTGACGAACTATGGAGGTAAATCTCCGTGACTACAGGCAAAAAAGCAAATCAATTTTTTTTTCATCGCCAGAAGTGAGTCACGAAATAAATATAGTTGGATTTATGGATTTTTATGGATTCTTTTTTATCTATGAATCTTGTGATTGTTTTGAATATGAATCGTCCTGAGATATCTCTCGGATTTGATGATTCTTCTGCATGGAACGCAATACTTCGGCATATGCTCATGTTTGTATGTATCCATGATTCGTTTGTCTTTATTCGTAAAAGGAAACAATACCTCGCATTTGTCACATTTTATCATATGCAAGATACAAGTCTCGTTCCCATATTTTTCTAATATGTATTGAATGAGATTCGTAACACGCATCACGTGCATGCTTAGATGCATATCAGAAATCGCCGACACAATGATTTCGTTCGATGTGCATATATTATCAGATACACTCACCGATGAGTGACGAGTTTGCAACGGTCGTATATGTGCAATGAATGTACCAATACTTAGCGTTTCTGGTAATGTAATCGTTTGTTTGAATTCATGACCCTTCTTTTTGAATTTTCTGAGTGACATATCAATGTAATTTGATGCAACTCAAGAGAATACGGGTGCTATCAATTTTAATTTTTAAAAAATAAGTGCGGTATTGTGGGTCGGTGTGTATCGGTGAAATGGGACTCAAAAATGCATGGAGCAAAATAAATTGAATGAGAATTCTTTCTCTGTGTTCTGAGGAGTAACTTTACTGACAATATGGACATTCCATTCCAGTTCCAAGTCCTCGCAGTCGTGGCGCTCCTATTCGGAGCCGTTTCGCTGTTTGTCTTCTTTTCCAGAAGATTTTCCAGAAGACGCGAGAAGCGTGCGCGAATAGAGCGTGTCTGTCGCCTATTCAACACAGAACTCATGCACGTATTCAATGATGTAAAACAGAAGAATGTGTCATTGTCGCCGTGCGCGCCGCCTCCTGTTGCGGATGTGGTGTAGTTCTTAAAAAAACAAGAGAAAGAGAAACCAGTCACGATTTTTTGATATGGTTTGTGTTTTTTGTGTTTTGATATTGCGATATCCAAAAAAATTGATTCACGATCGGAAAACTTGCAATCACTGATTCGCATTATGGACGACTATTTCTATGGCACATTGATGGATGACTATTTCTATCAGATCTATGATAGTGATGTGGATGACACTACGCTCGGTTTCATGGTTGTCGGTGTCGTGTGTATTCTGTATCTAACCAAAAAATACAGAATTTTCATGTGATCCCACTGGTGAGTATTTGAAAAAACAAGAGAAAGAGAAACCAGTCACGATTCTCTCTTTTTATTTGAATGGCATAATCAAAATCAAAATAAATTGAATCATACTACTCATTTTTACATGCATTCCGAAACAATTGCAGCATGATGTTGCTGACTCTTCCAAGCGATGTATTAGAAGTATTGATGAAATTGATCATATTGGACAGTTTCGAGACTTACGATTTAAACTACATGAAATTTGTATTATGCTCAAAAGAAACATATCATATGTTTGCAAAAAATATGCCGTATATCAAATATATGCTCATGATCATGGAGACGTATTTGAAAGCTCAAAAAATGTATCCGCATGATTGGAAACTATACTTGAATCATCCGATGCTACCTGTAAAGTCCTTTGTGTCATTTGGTGCTTATCAAACAAATGATTATTATGAAGATAACGATGGTTTTGACACATGTTACTACAGTGGCCGGGTGAATTTTCAAGAACTCAAAATACGAACACATGAATTAGATTATCGCTATGAGTATATTGTGCGGGATGACTTGTTTGCAACAAAAGAAATGGTATGGTGCAATAACATCACTATGATGGTGGGGTATATTTATCGTGATCTGACGAATCACAATCTTCATATGAAAAATTATGGTTCGTCATCATACAAAGATATTCGTGAGGTATTTCCTGGTTTGAACATGTGCATCTTGTCTCGACCTATATATACCGAAGATATCTTTGGTGGATATATTGAAAATCATAAAAGAAATAGCATAGAATACATCTTATTGTTACCTTCTGGTGACAGACTTTTGGATCACATGAGCGATTGTATCATTCGCTTCATTGAAAAGACAACCGAATTTAAAGTGAGAGAGAAAATTCGAATTTGTTTTGGAGATCCGAAGACCGAAGTGGGTCATATACGTATTCCAGAATATGATGATGGGACACATCCAATGAAGAATGTGAATTTGTGTCATTTTCCATTGAATTGTAATGGATGTATCAATTGCCAATCATTTCGTTATAATGAATATGAACATTCTGTTACCGAGAATAAACATGTACAACTCATTGAATATCATATTTGAACTCTTGGTATCTTATGATTACAATTATTATTTTTTGCTTTCTCTTCATAGGTTTTGAGTGATGAATTTCTTCATGCACATTAAAAAAATTTGAAATTGTATCTCTTTAAAAAGAATTATCAAGTGAAAAATAATGGCACCTAGAGCTCAATCATCGAAGAAATCTTCTAATAATAAGAAAATGACAAAGGAACAAAAGAAAGAGAATAAAATGGCCAAAGCGGAGCAGAAGAATTCCGGGAAGGATGCTGCAATCTTCATTCAAAACATTAATATTGTTCCCCGCCCTGATATTGATTCCGACATTTACATGATCCAAGGCGTGGAAAAGGGTATGAACATCGCATTACCAATTCCTGTTATAGGCCGTTTTATCGTGAAAAATGTGAGTTACTCCGTGTTCCCTCTCTGTGAGCAAGAACACTCGATCGTGACCAATCAAGATCCAGAAAACGAGGTGTTTTATGGAATTATGAGGACATGCATCCTTATTCGCAAGCTGATCCACTGCGACGAGATTGTGTATAATGGCATCTTGGCTCTCCTGAAGCTGGGATTGGAAGACAAAGCTGCCGAGGACTTAGCTGATAGGATAACGAAGACCTGTTCTGGAATCATCACTGATGATGATTCATCATTGACAAGCAATATCATCAATGAATCATGTGGATGTTGCAATCAGGAAAAGAATAATATACTAGAGCAGAAGACGTCCGACGAGAATGTTGATACATACGCAAGTAATCAAATGCGATTTGTTCGCCGCCCTGATAAGGGACCCAACATGTACACAATCTATGGGGGGCTAAGAAAAAATACATACATGGAAATGCCCATATATTTGGGTGAAGATGTCCCTCTGATTCATGCTGTCATCGATAAAGTGACACGTCCAGTGTTTCATCTCAATGATAAGCAATATGAGATCGTGACCTCTTATCCCAAAAATGGTGCAGACGGCCTTATGAGGGGCTTACTCCTTATCCGCAAGCTGATCATCAGCGACACAATTGTTTATCAAGGGATATTGTATCTGCTTACGGAGTTGGGGAAGGACGAGGAAACTGCCCATAAGATGGCCTACCAGATGACATACCGACTTGATGAGCTCTAGTCGCGTTGTCCTGGAGGGACAATCTTTTCTATATAAAAAACTTTTTAATATTTTTTGAGTACCGTTTCTTTACGCATTCTTTCTCTTGCTTTTTTTTCTCTTCATAGATTTTGTCTATTAATGTTTCCCCCCCTTTCGGCAAATTTGCCCACCTAATTTTACATATCAACAT
>MDTD01185243.1_pt1 | contig 16755 bp, 11 predicted proteins | sample 811221 | NCBI WGS metagenome assembly MDTD01 (sample SAMN05326646, study PRJNA326480) | marine metagenome | isolation source: seawater | place: Pacific Ocean: South West | collected 2011 | reverse complement strand
CGACCTTTGGTGCTTACATCATGCCGCCCATGCCGCCCATGCCGCCCATGCCGCCCATGCCGCCCATAGGAGGAGCTTCAGCCTTTTCATCTGGCTTCTCGGCGATCATAGCTTCCGTTGTGAGCATGAGGCCAGCGACCGACGCAGCGTTCTGCAGGGCCGTACGTGTCACTTTGGTTGGGTCAATAACACCGGCGGCCACCAAGTCTTCGTAGGTGTCCGTACCTGCGTTGTACCCAAAGTTACCTTCGGTTGCTTCGCGTACCTTTTGAACGACGATTGACCCTTCGACACCCGCATTGTTGGCGATTTGTCGGATTGGCTCCTCGAGCGCACGACGAACAATGGATACGCCGAATTCTTCAGCATTGATTGTCGTTACTTTTTCGAGGGTTGCTTGGCAACGCAGTAGTGCAACACCACCGCCCACGACGATTCCCTCTTCGACAGCAGCACGCGTGGCGTTGAGTGCATCTTCGACGCGAGCTTTCTTTTCCTTCATCTCAACTTCGGTAGCTGCACCGACGTTGATGACGGCGACACCACCGACGAGCTTTGCTAGACGCTCCTGGAGCTTCTCGCGGTCGTAGTCGGAAGATGTCTCTTCGATCTGCACGCGAATCTGAGCGACCCGGCCCTTGATCTTGTCCTCGTCGCCAGCACCGTCGACGATTGTCGAGTTATCTTTGTCGATGACAATACGCTTTGCTTGACCGAGGTCGCTGATCTTGACGTTCTCTAGTTTGAGACCCAGATCTTCACTAATGACTTCTCCGCCTGTCAGCGCAGCGATGTCACCAAGCATGGCCTTACGACGATCACCAAAGCCAGGTGCCTTCACGGCAGCGACATTCAGCGTGCCACGAATCCGGTTCACTACCAGAGTCGCGAGAGCCTCACCCTCAACGTCTTCGGCGATGATAAGGAGAGGACGCTTCTCGTTGTGGATTTTCTCCAGAACAGGAAGGAGGTCCTTCATCGACGTAACCTTCTTTTCGTGGATAAGGATGTAGGGATCGTCAAGGATGACTTCCATACGTTCCGCGTCTGTCACGAAGTAAGGAGAGAGGTATCCGCGGTCGAACTGCATACCCTCTACAACGTCGAGCGTGGTCTCCATGCTCTTTGCTTCTTCGACTGTGATTACACCTTCCTTACCAACCTTCTCCATCGCTTCGGCGATAATTCCACCGATTTCGAGGTCATTGTTGGCGGAAATCGTACCGACCTGAGCGATTTCGCGCTGATCTTGAGTCGGCTTGCTCATTCCTTGGAGTGTTGCAACGGCTTTGGCTACGGCCTTATCGATACCGCGCTTGAGTTCCATTGGATTGTGCCCAGCTGCGACCATCTTGGCGCCTTCGCGGTAGATAGCGTTCGCCAATACTGTGGCAGTCGTCGTTCCGTCACCTGCATCATCCGATGTCTTGGACGCCACTTCCTTCACCATCTGAACGCCCATGTTTTCAAACTTGTCTTCAAGTTCGATTTCTTTGGCGACGGTGACACCATCTTTGGTCACGTTCGGGGAGCCGAAGCTCTTTTCGATGACGACATTGCGCCCCTTGGGTCCCATTGTCACTTTCACCGCGTTAGCGAGTGTGTTCACCCCGTGGAGAATCTTTCCACGTGCGATTTCGGAGAAGAGAATTTCCTTAGCCATGATGTACGCTCCTGAAAGTACCTAAAGCTGTTTACGAAATGATGCCGAGGATGTCGTCCTCGCGCATGATGAGATGTTCTGAACCTTCAATCTTGACCTCTGTTCCCGCGTATTTGCTGAACAGGACAATATCCTCGGGTTTGACGGACAAGGGACGTACGCCATCCTTCGTATGCCGGCCATTGCCAACCGCTACAACAAGTCCACGAATAGGTTTTTCCTTGGCGGTGTCTGGGATGATGATCCCGCCTCGGGAGATTTGCTCTTCTTCCACGCGCTTTACGAGCACGCGATCATGAAGGGGTCTAACTTTCATTGCTGCCTCTCTACTGAATCCACTCTTGGTTCCAACGTTCAAAAACGCTGGGCGTCGCTCGCCCCTGTTTTTGAGTCGCCGAAGAATAATCACGCACAAGTCTGCGTCAACCGAGATATTGAAAAACTCGTTGGACAGCTATCCAATGCCCCTACAGGTCCCGATCGGTGCAGCGTCTCTCAGCAGCGAAATCTTTAGGTGGCTTCGCTAGACTCGTCCTGTGGGCTGGATTCGATCTCGTATTTTTTCATTAGCTTTCGAAAATACTTACGGTCGATATCCGCCTCGCGGGCTGCGTGGCTAATATTGTACGAGTTCTTTTTGAGAAGATTTACGATGTAGTCTCTCTCAAAGGATGAAACCCAAAGTTCTTTGGCCTCTTTGAACGGCTTTTCAAGACCCTTTTCTACCTGTGGATTAACCGTGGTTCCCTCGGGCTTTTTACGGCGTCGCAAAATTCTCACACCGGAGATATGGCCCGGCAGGTCGTCTGTTTGTATGGACTCTCCATCACAGTACGCACATGCGCGCTCGATGACATTAAGCAACTCCCGAACATTACCAGGCCAGTGGTAGTTCATGAGCGCGTCCATTGCGTCTCTACTTAGACCCTTGATGTTGACGCCACCTGTCGCCGAGCGATTAAAGGCTCCGGTTGCGAGGAAGTGTTTCGCGAGCAGTGGAATATCTTCTTTACGGTCTCTCAAGGGAGGAAGGATGAGACGTACCACGCTCAGCCGATAAAATAGATCCTGTCGGAATCGGCCTGCTTTGACCTCTTCCTCGAGATTTCGGTTCGTCGCAGCAATGACGCGTACGTCGATTTTAATATTCTTGTTCGAACCGACCCGACGAATTTCTCGTTGTTCTAGCGCCCGGAGCAGCTTCGGCTGAAGATCCAGACTCAGCTCCCCCAACTCATCGAGGAAAATGCTACCGTCCTGAGCCACCTCAAAGAGGCCCTGACGTGCCATTAATGCCCCTGTGAAAGAGCCCTTTTCGTGCCCGAAAAGCTCCGATTCGATCAGGTTCTCTGGGACAGCACCACAGTCGAACACGACAAATGGATTACTGGAGCGATGGCTTTGTTCGTGAATCGTTCGGGCGACAACTTCTTTACCGGTGCCGGTTTCACCCTCGATGATAACGGTTGCCCCGCTGGGCGCGATCTTTTCCAAGATCCCGAAGATCTCGCGCATGCGAACGCTTTTACCGACGATACCACCAAACTTTTCCCGGTTTGCTGGGTGAATTTCTAGGCGTTCATCGAGACTCTCGAAGCGAAGATCACTTTTGCCTATAGAGACCGTACAACCAGGCTTCAGGTAGGCTTCTTTGACGCGAACCCGATTTACAAATGAGCCGTTTGTCGAACCGAGATCCTGGATCAGGTAGGAGTCCTCATCTTGATAGATCCGGCAATGATAGCGGCTGATTGTGTCATCATCGATGACCAAATCGTTGTCATCCATTGCACCCAAGGTGACCGCTGGTTGATCAAAGATGTACTCCGCCGTGGTGCCATCTTCTTTCTCGATGACCAACTTGCATTTGCGTAGGTGAAGCGCGGCGGGTCGACCACTGATATAGCTTATCTTGGTCGGCGGGATGTGATCCGGAAACTTCTTATTTCCATCGTCCTGTGTCGGCTCTTCCGCCATCTATGGCACTCCCTTTTGTGACCTTCGCGTTACATGCCCTACTACCCTTTTAGAATTGCTATGCGCCGGGGTCAAGAGACCCCAACAGATCTTATGGCAAAACCTCGAAATACCGGGGTCATATGACCCCGGTGAAACCAAAAAAATAGCCCGGAGGTACAGCCTCCGGGCTATTTGTCGGTCACTCGATTTTGCTAGAAGTAGATGTTGGCACCTACATGAGCGGTTACGCCAAGGTTCATCTTGTCATTCGCCCCGATGGTGTTTAGCCCGTCACAGAATCCTGTTTTCCCACCGGCTGTGCTGAGGCAGTCCTCGCGGATTTGGCCTTGGGTTTCAAGGTTCTTAATAACTGTCTGGGCTCGTAAGTCGCCTTGGACAGAAAGGGTTGGGGTCAGGAAGATTTCCACACCTGCTCCGACTTGGCCTGCGAACTCGGCAATGTTCGCCTTGTACTGTCCGTCCAAGTATTCCAGCGTCGTGAGATTGGCGCCCACGCCAGCGAGAGCGTAAGGCTGGATCCGTGAACCTGGCATGAAGTTGTAGGTCAAGGAGCCCATGACGGGTACGGTAGTCTGTTGGAAGTTCTCACCGACGCCCGACATGGCATCTAGGGAGAGTTCAAAACCCCAGTGTTGATCGAGCTTTGCTTTCAAAAGAATACCTGCTCCGCCCATCACGGGGTTCTCTTCAGAGTCCAATCCGAGTTTGACTCCACCAAGGGTCGATGTGGAGGCGCGAAGGCCTACACCGAGGAGCTGATCTGCAGGAGTGGTGTCAACAGCCGGCGCGGAGCGACGGACAATGACCCTTCGAGCGGGACGCTCTTTGATGATCACTCGGGAAGGTCGTTCCTTAATGACGACAGTGCGTGGGCCGCGTTCATGAATGACTACTTTCCGAGCTGGTCGCACAACGACGGTTCGTTTGCTGCGGTACACCTTGCGCTTCTTGGACTTATGGTAGTGGGGGAACGGAGCTGAGTGAGCGAGTGCTTGGCTACCCATCACTGGAACCATGAACAAGCCTGCTAGAATCAGTACGATGTGCTTTTTCATTGTGGACCTCGTAAACGTGTTAATCGCTTGTGTTTAGCGTGACTGACATGGGCTTCGACGCGGCTCGTGGAGCTTTATTCGAAAAAAAAACAAAAATTTAGAAAGCTGATTAAGAACAAGGGGTTGGTGTGCGGTCTGATAAACTGCCGGCTAAAAAAATTGGAATCCAAACAGGAAAAGCATTCATTGCGAAAACAAGTGTGGCCGCGTAGGATGCGCCGGCTCTTTGGAGATATGTGTACTCCGACGTCCAGCATTCATCTAATCGGTTCAGAGTTATTTTATGGGCTTACGAATCATCCTCTTAGGCATGTTCTTGCTTCCCGGCGCTGTCGCGTCCGCGGAGAGCACTGTGAAAGGGGAGTTGAGCACTGACGATGCAACCCTCGCCATGCAGAGAGAGGGCGAGTCAACAAGTCTCGTTTCCGTAGACCATGAATTGAGCTTGCGGCTTAGACCTGAACTTCTTATCGGCGGTGATTTGAATTCGAGCGCGAGTCCTATTCGCAGGGCACTGGGGGCAGATGCTGATGATACGTCGCTTCTGTCCTGGGCGTCGATGCGGGTTCGCTATGGTGCGACAATTCATTTGGGGCAACGTTTTCGGATTCAGTTCTCAGCTGATGCACTCGACAATTTGGTACTAGGATCCAATCCGGCCTCAGGACATGCAGGGTTTAATGAAGGGATCTTCTCCGACGGTCAGGGTTCTCCTGCGTCGGGCATTAACGGAGTGGAAGATGCGCTCCTCGTGAGGGAGGCCTACGGTTCATGGCATTTTCTAAGTCTTGCGGATCTCGACTTTGGACGCATGAATGACCATTTTGGCTCCGGGCTGATTAGGAATCGAGGAGATTGCATTGACTGCGACCGAGGTAGTTATTTTGACGGATTGCGTGCTGGTTTAGATCTCTTCGGCGTGCGGGCTGAGGCAACAATTGAGCTGACCGACGTTGGTGCGGTTGAGATGGGAGATGGATGGACAGGTCAAGCGAAGGACTTTGGTGTTGATGATGACACCGTGACGTATACCTTGCGCGTTCTATCCAGTCGCACCCCTTCAATGTCTGACCGCCAACGCGCAACGACGAGTCGCGATGTAGGTTCTCTTCACGTCGACTGGGGTATTTTCTTCGCCTTCACGGAACAAGTTTTATCCAGTGAGAAACAATCCAGCGGCCTGTTACCAAGTCAGTGTACGACGGAAACAGGAGAGCTACTGCCCCGAGACGAACTTTCCTGGGATTGTTGGCAGTTGCAGCCTCGACAGCTCTTCATTTGGAAACCGAGTCTCTGGACCAAAATCGATTGGCGTCCAGACTTCCGCAGTCGTCTAACCTTTGAGATTGAGCTGGCCGGTCAATTCGGAGATGCGCAATATCTTCAGGGCGATCCCGATTTGGGAGATACCAGCAAGGATTTTGAAGGCTTCGCCGGTGCCCTTGATCTCACCTACCGGACGGGAAGACTAGAGACGGGTTTTTCAGCGGGTTTTGCGACGGGTGATGACCGCCTGTACCTGGGATATCTTGACGGACAAAACATCGTCGATCCCGATGACGCGAACTACGAAGCCAACGAAAATGTCCGCACAAACGCCAACGTTACATCGTATTGGTTTAATACCGACTACAAGCTAGACCTCCTGCTCTTTCGCCAAATTTTGGGTGGTGTCACCAATGCTTACTATGTGAAACCGTGGGTTTCTTATGCGCTTTTGGATACAGACGACCTGAAGATCAAGGCTCGCTTCGATGTTGCGTACGCGGGTGCAATGAATCCTGAGGGCACGCCCGGGCAGGGTAACCATTGGGGCATAGAAATGGATGCCGGACTTCATCTTGAATTTTCACCAGGATTTGAAGTGGGTGTCGACGGTGGAGTTTTGTTACCCATGGACGCGTTGGCCGATCCGACTACGGGAGCGGATCCGTCCACAGCATTTGCCCTTCGTGGACTATTTATCTGGCGTTTGTAGAGCGTCCAGGATGCGCTGGTGAATGCCGTGAAAGTCCCGACCGCTCATGGCAACGATCACATCCTCGTTCGAGCGAGCCTCAGCTACGACAACCCTCGTAAGCTCATCGATTTCCGCGATGAGTTGGGTCGGTGTGCCCTCCTCAAGTAGTCCATCAACGAGTTCGTGAATGTCGAGACGTTCCTCCGGAGGAAGATTGTCGGACTTCTCGAGTGGTTGGCAAAAGTAAACATGGTCTGCGGCACCAAGGGCACGTTTGAATCCACCCTGAAAAATGCGTCGTCGTGACGTATTGGATTCCACTTCGAAAAGAGCCAAGATCCGCCGCGAAGGGTACCGCATGCGTACCGAACGCAAGGTTTCTCGAATCGCCGTTGGATGATGAGCGAAATCGTCGATGACCGGAACGCCCCTAACGACTCCTCGGAGTTGCTGACGTTTCGCTGGCAGCTTGATAGAGCCAAGCGCACTGGCGATAGTTTCGGCACCAACGTCCAGTGCGTATGCCATGCCTGCGGCAACCAACGCATTAAAGATATTATGATCCCCCCAGAGCGGAAGGCATACCGTGACGGTTTCGTCGCCCGGCAGCGATAGGTCAAAGGTTGTCCCGTCTTCGGTGCTCTTTACATTGGTCGCGCGTACGTCGGCGTCCTCCGTGAATCCCGTAAGCCATACTGGGGCCTTGCCCAGTTCTGCTACCCTTCGGGCACGCTCATCGTGTGCGGGAACCAACAAACGACCGGTGCTTGGTAGGGTTCGAGCGAAGCGTTCAAACGCCCTCTCCACATCGTCTACGTCCTCGTAGATATCGGCATGATCAAACTCGATATTGTTAATCGATGCTACCTGAGCTCGGTAATGAAGGAATTTGGGGCCTTTATCGAAATATGCCGTGTCGTACTCGTCACCTTCAGAAACGAAGACATCGCTCCCTCCCAATCGATGGTTCGAGCCGAAGTTTCCGGTGACGCCGCCAATCATGAAGCCGGGGTCAAGATCGGCTTCATGGAGAATCCACGCGGTCATCGAACTCGTGGTCGTTTTCCCATGTGTTCCGGTGATAACGACGCTTCGGCGATTACCGATGAACTCTGCTGCTAGCACCTGTGGAAGAGAGCAATGGGGTATGTTGCGCTGACGCAGTGCGATGGCCTCGTCGTAGGTGGGGCGAATGACGTTACCGACGACGACAACGTCGGGGGCCCAATCCAGGTTGGAGGCTTTGTAGCCTTCATAGATGTGTATTCCTTCGGCCGCTAGTGTGGTCGACATAGGAGGATAGGCGCCTTTATCCGAGCCGCGAACGTCATAGCCGCGTTTGCGGAGCATGACAGCCATTGCTCCCATAGCGCTTCCACACACGCCCATGATATGCACTTTTCTAACGTTCTCCCAATCCACTGGCTGGGGTGCACGTCTCATCTCTTCGTCGGTTTCAACTCGATGTTCCATCATGAGTCGAGCGTAACCGCAGACTGTACCCGAGGCGAGAAAGGAGCGTCCACGGCCACTTGACAGCTATTGGGTGCGTGCTAACCTGCTTGCGCACTGCGTTTTAGGCGTAATTTACGCGCTAGGGAGAATCAAACCTTGAGCGATTCATCGGACGATAAACCAAAAGTCTCGCTCGATACGGCCGATTTGAAGGCGCGTCTCGGGCTCAAGCGACGAGTTAAGGCTACGACGGATTCAGGCGTAGACGCCTCTGTGGCCGAGGCGCGACGCAAGGCAGAAGCTGAACACTCACAGGCCGGCGCTGCGGAAGAGGAATTCACGTTCATGGGGCAGGATAAGACGCCTCCACCTCAGCCGTTACCCGAGAAAGAAGTACAAGGATACATCGATTTCGAAGGCCGCAAGAAGTCCATGGTCGTACCTCTAACGGTTGGCCTTGTGATCCTTGGTGGCGTCGCATTTATGCTGGGTAACATTTTTGGCACCGCGACTCAGGAAAACGAGACACGCGATGGTTTCATCCAAGAGGCACGGGACAAGTACAGCAGCATTGCCCAAGTAAAGCCCAAGGGAAGTGATTCCACGACGCTCGAACGTTGGACAGAGATGCGTGAAAAGCTGAACCAATTGAATGCTGTCCTTCAAAAAATGGCGTCTGGCTACGGACTGACCAACCCCTACGACCAAATAGAGACGCTGGTTCAGGATGAGGAACAGCTGGAGCGGGTCGATGTGCTTGTTGAACAGTTCATGAAACTCAAAGCAGAACTGGCGGCCATGAAGAGGGATAAGATCTACTTTAGCTCATCCTCACTTCTTGGAAACGCAGTGCAAAACCCAACCCTCATGGGAAAAGTGCTTGATTTCGCGGCGAAATCAGAGGCCTTTCAGGTGTCCTTGGAGGAAGAGTTAGCACGTCTTCGTAAGGTCGATCCCAAGTACGCTGCGGCTCGCGTAGAAATTTTCAAGCGCGGCGTCGAGGCGGAGTTCAAGGACAAGCACATCTTCCTCAAGAAGGGAACGCAGCCGGTTTATTTGGATACGTGGACTCTGCTTGTGCCGGATGCGGCTGCAACGAAGGCTTGCTCTCAGGGAGAAAGCCTTCGGAAAGCGGCGGCGTGTGGTGCATGCTGTCAAAAAGAACTTGGTGACCGGTTCCAGGAAGAACGTCTGAAGCCGCGAGCAAGCTGTGAATGTTTGGTGGATTCTGGCCCCGAGAAGGTCTGCCGAAAGGCCGATGCCGAGAAGAATATCACCGAGCTTCCATGTCCCAATGGCTACACCTGCCAGGATGATGGGAAGTGTGCGACGCAAGTTCCTGGTGTGAATGGCCAAATCCTGGCCCTGTACAGCGAGAAGCCGCCCACATTCGCGCGCAACGCTCGAGGAGGTCGCAATTGGGTAAAGTATGTGGATAAGACACGCGCGGTTCCAAATCGACACTTCGCAGCCGTTGATTGGGGTGAGGTGAGTGGTCAAGCACGTGTGGCGTATGCTCGTGAGGTACAAAGGGAAGGACGGCAAATAGCGTTGAATGCTCTCCACAACCTAGCGGCAAAAGCGAAAGCTGCCCGTTGGTACGGCACCGGTGGGACGCGTGAGGCGATCAACGAGTGGGCCTGTAAGAGCGGCACTGCGGAAGTCGGTGAGCCAGATGCACTCTTCGATTGTGGAAACGAAGCATCAAAAGCTCTTGAAGAGAAGCTAAAGACTGAGCGTGCAGCTAGCAAAAAGGCCTTCGAGGCTGCGGTAAAGGAAAGGTTTGCCGCGATCGAAGCTGCGGAAGCTGAAGCTGCCCGCAAAAAGAAGGAAGCTGAGGAGGCCAAAAAGAAGGCCGCTCTGGAAGGAAAGCCTAAGACTCCTGCGAAGAAGTAAGTCGCTCTAGTTTGATGCCGTTCGAGGTCCGAGTCGCATGTGATACGGATTGTGCTGCCATAGCGCGTCTGGAATGCAGTTTAGGACGACTTGAATGGAATGAAGACGGGGTCAAGGCAACCCTTCGAGGCACGGCCAACTCTGGACTCGTTGCGCTAGAAGATGGCCAACAGGTTGGGCACATCCTCTACTGCTGCGTCATCGATGAAGTTGAGATCCTCACCGTTGCCGTGGATTCTGCCTACCGTCGTCAAGGCATTGGGTATGAATTACTGCGGCATACATCCGCGTTAACGCAGGCAAAGTTCATGCATCTTGAAGTTAGAGCCACCAACACACCCGCCATCGCCCTTTATCACAAACTTGGATTTGAGAACGTTGGTCGTCGAAAGGCTTACTATCGTGATGGAGAGGACGCTATCGTGATGCGAGCTACCCTTGGCGGCGAAGTCGTCGATAGCTGATTCGGCTTGGGCGATCTGCGGCGTCCCCGAGACGACGGCGCTTATCTTCCTCGTAGTCTTGCCAGTTTCCTGAAAACCATTCGACGTGGCTATCCCCTTCGAACGCGAGGATGTGGGTTGCGACGCGATCCAAGAAATAACGATCGTGCGTGACGAGTATCACGCAACCTGAAAACTCTTCGATCGCTTCCTCAAGCGTACGGAGTGTCTCCACATCGAGATCGTTGGTCGGCTCATCGAGAATCAAGACATTCGATCCAGTCAGGAGCAGCTTGGCCAGATGTACTCGGTTTCGCTCACCACCACTGAGGTCTCCCACCTTCTTCTGCTGGTTATGGCCCCGGAAGTTGAAGAGGCCACAATAGGCCCGAGCATTCATCGAGCTGTTCGCGGTGGTAATAACTTCATTACCTTGGCTTATCTCCTCGAATACCGTCTTGTCGTCGTTGAGAGCGTCACGGGATTGGTCAACGTAGCCCACTTTGACGGTATCACCTGTTTCGATGTTTCCGGAGTCAGCAGATTCCTGGCCAACCAGGATTCGCATCAGTGTAGTTTTGCCGGCCCCGTTGGCGCCTACTACGCCCACGATACCGCTTCGTGGCAGCATGAAGTCGAGATCTTCGAAGAGAAGCTTTTCTCCGTACGCCTTGGTGACACTGTGCGCCTCGATGACTTTGGTACCCAAGCGTGGACCCGGTGCAATCGAGATCTGTGCAGGGCCATCCCGACGCTCGAACTCCTTGTTCACCAACTGTTCGTATGCGTTGAGTCGCGCCTTACCCTTGGCTTGACGTGCCGTTTGGCTCATACGAATCCACTTCAACTCGCGTGAGATAGCCTTTGCATGCCGTGTTTCTGCCTTCTTGGCGTCGGCCAAACGGCCTTCTTTTTGTTCTAGCCAGCTTTTGTACGAGCCCTCGTATGGGACCCCTCGACCATTATCGAGTTCGAGAATCCAGCGCGTCACGTTCTCTAGGAAGTATCGATCGTGGGTGACGATGAGAACGGTTCCCTCGTAATCTCGAAGATGGCGCTCCAACCATGCCACACTTTCGGCATCAAGATGGTTGGTTGGCTCGTCGAGCATCAAAATGTCAGGCTTTTCTAGTAAAATCCGAGTGAGTGCGACGCGACGCCGTTCGCCGCCCGAGAGGTGTGTCACGGCAGAGTCGCCCGGTGGACAACGCAAGGCCTCCATTGCAACTTCCAGGTGACTATCGAGATCCCACGCATTCATGGCTTCGATCTCATCTTGAAGGCGTGCTTGCTCTTCAATGACGCGGTTCATCTCGTCATCGCTCATCGGCTCTGCGAACTTAGCGCTGCACGCCTCGTATGCATCCAAAGCTGCACGTGCGGCAGCCATCCCGAGTTCGATGTTTCCACGGACGTCAAGGGTTTCATCCAGCTTAGGCTCTTGCGGTAAGTACCCAACTTTTGTTCCTGGCGCGAGTATGACCTCGCCCAGATAGTCGGTATCCTCGCCTGCGATAATCCGCATCAAGGTGGACTTACCGGCTCCGTTGACCCCGATAACGCCAATTTTTGCACCCGCGAAGAAACTTAGCGACACACCGCGAAGTAACTCCACACCATTGGGCAGAATTTTCTTCAGACCCACCAAGTTCATAATGATATCAGCCATGGCAGCCGTATGCCCTATCTTGGCGGCGAAATCCACCCGCATTTTGGCTAAGGGCGAGCAAACAGCGTCGCGATCGTGTTCTCCTACGTAGAGACGACGCAGATTTTTCGGTAGACTTACGATCACGCGGCACGGAGAAAACCTGCCGTCGCTTGATCAGTCCGGACTGATACGCTTGATCCGTTCCCTCAAGGATACGCTGATGAACTATTCTCAAGTACGCACCAACGGTAAATCACTCGCGTTCCTCGTGGCCGCCTTTGCCCTCTCCGCATGTTCCGATACGGAGACGATGACGGGTGATGTGACCTCGGATGCACTGGTCCAGGACGTGGCAACCGATGTGAGCGCTCCGCTAACCGATACCCAGACGGAGGATCTCGTCGAAGATATGACGTCGAGCGATCTTCCCCTTGATACCGCGAGCGATGCAGGGCTTACAGACACTGAGCCTGACGATACCAGCATCGAAGACACTGCTGTCGAAGATACGGTGCCAGACGTCGCGCCACCAGCAACCTTCCCCATGAGCTGTACTGAAAACACAGATTGTGAAGTCGAATGCGGCAACGGAGTTTGCACGGAGGGAACCTGTGTGTTCTCAGCGCCTCAACAAGGATGCGTCATTGTGGAGGAAGGTAAGGATACCGGTTGGTGCGTCGAGGCTGGAAGTCTAAGCCCTCAATCAGATTGTCTTTTGTGTAATCCAAATCTTTATGCGAGCAATTGGACAGGTCTACTGACGGCAGAGGACTTTGAAGCGGGAATTGGCTCTCTAACCGTAACAAACTTCACCGGTTCGGGTGCCTCCTGGCATGTGACACAGATGCGGGCGTTTACCGGAACCGCAAGTCTTTACTTCGGTGATCCAGACAATGCCACCTACGACGTAGAAGCCCACGCCCATGCGCGGGCTACGACGCCAATGATGGTGCTTCCAGAAGGAGTTAGTACAACGCTGACCTTTGCCCTCTGGCTCGATACCGAAGAGACGCCTGGCTATGACGTGCTACGGGTGCTGCTGGTTAACCAAGGCGGAGAGGAAACGTTAATTTGGAGTTCGGACGAGATCGGAGGAACGACGGACGGCAACTTCGTTCCAGTTCAGATTGTACTTCCTGAAGGAACGGGCCAAGGCGTGTCATTGGCATTCGAATTCGATACTCTTGATGCGATCATCAATGCGTACGAAGGTGCTTACCTTGATGTTGTTCGCTTGAGTACCGGTTGTTGCGCGACGGAGTTTGACTGTGATGATGGTAATGCATGCACCGTTGATTCTTGTTCTGTTGAGACTGGCACCTGCGTCAACGAGGTCATTGAGGGCTGTTGCAACACCGCGGAAGAATGCAGTGATGATAGCGTTTGCACGGTAGATAGCTGCACCGAGCCGGGGGGAGTATGCTTGAACGAAGTGGTCTCAGGATGTTGTGAGACCGTCTCTGACTGTAACGATGATGACCCATGCACTGAGGATGTTTGTACGGAAGCGGGTGGAACCTGCGAATATCAACCGCTTTGCTGTCAAAATGATGATGAGTGCAATGACGGAGACAAGTGTACCGTCGGCAGTTGTGTGGAAGACCAGTGTGTGTATGACTTCGTCTGTTGTTTATCCAACGCAGAATGCGATGACGGAGAATACTGCACTCTCGACCAATGCATTGATGGCGACTGTGTTCAGAGTCCCGCTCTACTTCCCGGTTGCTGCTTTCCCGAGATACTGACGCTAGATTTCGAATCCGAAGAGAACACGGCTGGTTGGACCTTCGACGCCCCCCAGAATGGCGTCGGCTGGCAGGTAGCTTCGGTGGGTAATCCACCAAGCGGTGCAAATGCTCTTTATTTCGGTAATCCAGCGGCGCAGAATTTTGATGCTGGCGGCTCGGCGAGCAAGGGAGCTGTACTGTCGACACCCTACGAGTTGCCGACCGATGTGGAGATCTCGTTAGCAGTGAAGGTCTTCATCGATGCCGAAAGTAGCAACAGTTACGATAAGTTTTGGCTGAAAGTGAAGACTCCGTCCGGTCTCATCACTGTCATCGAGAAGAAAGATTTAACAGTTGGGCTATGGAAACCCTTCAATATCGATCTCACCTACTTGGGTGGTCAGACCATACAGTTGGAGTTTTCATTCGATAGTGGTGACTCGATTAGCAACTCAGGTTTAGGGCTATTGGTTGACGAGTTGAAGATCGGAACCTCATGCGAGGTGAAGTCGTGTGACAACAACAACAACTGCACCTCAAACGACAAGTGCGTGACGGGAGTTTGCTCCAACGGAACGTGTGAATACGTCAATAGTTGCTGTCAGTCGGATGATGAATGCGATGACGGCATGCTCTGCACGACGGATAGCTGCCAAGGCGGAGCATGCAATTTTGCACAGATCCCTGGCTGCTGTGAAAGCGATCTAGACTGCGAGGACAACAATGCGTGTACTATCGATCTCTGCTCTGGAATCGGTGGACAGTGTAGCAATGATACCATCGATGGTTGCTGCTTGAGTGCCAAGGACTGTGATGACGGCGATCAGTGCACGGTTGAAGCCTGCGAAGATAATGTGTGTGGCTGGACGAATATCTGCTGTGCCAACGACGCTGAGTGTGATGATGGCGATGATGTGTGCACGGTTGATGCATGCGTCGATAGCTTCTGCGCCTTTTCACCTACCGGAGTTGAGGGATGTTGCGACGAGCAACCAGTTAATTGGGATTTCGAGTCTCCGGTCGATTTCACCTACAACGCCTCTAAAATGCCGTGCACCTGGCAAATCGCCAATGCAGGCAAGTCAAAGAGCGGTCTCCAGACTCTCTACTACGGAGACCTTGCTACCGGAAATTACCAGTGCGGAGGTTCGAACTCTGGTGATGCACTCTCACCAGAAATTTCCTTGATGGCTGGGTACGGATACACGCTGAGATTTGACTTGTTCATGGATACGGAGGCCAGCACGTTCTACGACCAACTTTTCATCAGCATCTACACCAACGATAAGAAGTATGAACTGTGGACGAAGACGAAGCTGGGACAAGCGAAAACGTGGACGTCACATGCGATTAATCTGAATGCGTTTGCAGGACAAACGATTCAGTTAGAGTTTAAGTTCGACACGAAAGATGGTGTTGCGAACTCCACCTCGGGTGTCTTCATCGATGATCTCAAAATCGACAGTACCTGCGTGGGTGTTCCGTGTGCGAATAACAATGATTGTAACGATACGTTCGGCTTTTCGACGGAATCTTGTGAAGGCGGTGTTTGCGCTTTCACGCTTCCATAAGTAAGAGGAAGCACACGCAGGAGGTCAGGAAGGGCGATGGAACACTTAGTAGCGGATCACATTCTCAAGCTCACCCCTTATTCACCTGGCAAACCCATTGAAGAGGTCGAGCGAGAGTACGGCATTAGCGAATGCGTGAAGCTCGCATCGAATGAAAATCCATTAGGCCCTTCGCCCAAGGCGTTAGAGGCCATGGCCGGCGCGATGCAGAGTTTGCACCTCTACCCAGACGGGTCAGGGTTTTATCTCCGACGAGCGCTAGGAGAGCGTTTAGGTCTCGACCCCGCGACTTTCTTTTTTGGCAATGGATCGAATGAAATCCTAGAGCTACTCATTCGCACGTTCTTGAGTCATCCAGGAACCAATGCAGTGTCCAGTGATTGCACATTCGTGGTCTATCGCCTTGTCATGCAAGGAATGGGACGGGAGTTTCGTGCATCCAAGATGACGCCAGACCATCGCTACGACATGGGGGCGATGCTTGAACTTGTCGATGCACAGACACGGCTTGTGTTCATTGCTAACCCAAACAACCCGACCGGTACGTACATCACAGAGCGCGAACTGAGCGATTTCTGTAAGGAGTTGGATGCTCGGTTTGGGGATGAGGGACCCATCGTTGTTCTCGATGAGGCCTACAAAGAGTATGTGGTCGCTGAAGACTATCCGGACGGCCTAGAGTGGCTCAAGCGACGACGACGCACGATTGTTCTACGAACTTTCTCGAAAGCATACGGTCTTGCGGGTATTCGTCTTGGATATGGAATCGCCGATCCAGCAATTTGGGATTTGGTGAACCGCCTGCGTCAGCCCTTCAACATCAACAACCTCTCGCTTGTCGCTGCGATCGCAGCCTTGGACGATACGGACCACCTGAATCAGTCCGTGGCTCTCAACCGTGAGGGAATGGCAGTGTTGACCCGCGAATTAGAGGCGCGGGGGCTTGGTGTGACGCCAAGTCAGACTAATTTTCTGCTAGTCGACTTTCATCGGGACGCGTCGGAACTGTTCCCGGAGCTTCTGCGTCGTGGTGTGATTGTACGTCCGATGGGACCCTACGGATTAGGACACTGCGCGCGGGTAACGGTTGGACTTCCCAATGAAAATGCCAAGTTCCTAGTCGCACTTGATGAGGTTCTGTAGGCGTTCATGATGAATGCATGTCCGCCCCTTTCAGGGACCACTGTGGTCCCTGGAGATAAGAGTATCGGCCATCGCGCACTCATGGTGTCGGCGATTGCCAACGGCCGTTCGACAATCCTTGGTCTAAGCGAGGGCCAAGACAATTCGGCGACAGCTCGAATATTGGGTCAACTGGGTGTGTCGATCGACCGTGACGGTGATCGGACAGTGG
>MDTD01184976.1_pt1 | contig 16755 bp, 15 predicted proteins | sample 811221 | NCBI WGS metagenome assembly MDTD01 (sample SAMN05326646, study PRJNA326480) | marine metagenome | isolation source: seawater | place: Pacific Ocean: South West | collected 2011 | reverse complement strand
GCCATGCCACATTGAATGAATGCCAGCTAAAGTGATGAACTGAAACTTGTAGCCCATTGCGCCAAGTTCTTTCTGGAATTTAGCTATAGTTGCATCATCAAGGTTCTTTTTCCAGTTGAAAGACGGAGAACAGTTGTATGCCAACATAATTTCTGGATGATCTTTCTTAATAGCTTCAGCAAATGTTTTAGCTTGCTCCAGATCTGGCTTAGATGTTTCACACCATACAAGGTCAGAATAAGGTGCATAAGCCAAGCCTCTTGCAATAGCTTGGTCAAGTCCTGCTTTAGTCCTAAAAAAGCCCTCTGAAGTTCTCTCGCCAGTCAAGAATGGTTTGTCGTTTTCATCTACGTCGGATGTTACTAAATCTGCTGCATCAGCATCTGTTCTAGCAATTAAAATTGTAGGAGTGTTTGATACATCTGCAGCTAGTCGTGCAGCTATTAATTTTTGCACCGCTTCTTGAGTGGGAACTAGAACTTTTCCACCTAAATGACCACATTTTTTCACGCTTGCTAGTTGATCTTCGAAGTGTACTCCAGCAGCACCTGCTGAAATCATTCTTTTCATGAGCTCAAAAGCATTTAAGTTGCCACCAAAGCCTGCTTCTGCATCAGCAATAATTGGAGCAAAGAAATCAACTTTTGGTTCGCCATTAGAGTTCATCCATTCAATTTGATCTGCTCTTCTGAAGGCATTATTAATTCTTGTAATTACTTTAGGTACTGAGTCGACAGGGTAGAGCGATTGATCGGGATACATTGTGCCAGCTGAATTATTATCAGCAGCAACCTGCCATCCTGATAAATAAATGGCTTTAACTCCAGCTTTGACCTGTTGCACGGCCTGACCACCAGTTAAGGCTCCAAGACAGTTGATGTAATCTTCTGTAAATAGGTAGTTCCAGAGTTTTTCTGCTCCCTTTCTAGCTAATGTACATTCAGGCTGAAGAGAGCCTCTTAATTTAACAACTTCTTCTGCAGAATATGGTCTTTTGACATGTTTCCATCGAGAATTTTCGGCCCAATCTTTTTCTAAGGTAGTTACTTGATCGTTTAAATTCATTAAATACTCCTATACGCTGGCAATGTCAGGAAATCAGTTAACTCGGCGCTTATAACCAATTTTTTAAGTAATTTTTTGGCCTCGACAAGCTTATCTGAGTCTGAAGAGCTTTGCCCCAGCTCTTCTTCGACAACATTGTATTCTTCATCAAGCATTTTTTCAAATGACGATTTTGTTGCAACAATTCCTGTATCCATGGTTACACCATGCTTAACCCATTGCCATAAAGAACTTCTAGAAATCTCAGCTGTTGCGGCATCTTCCATTAGCCCATAAATTGGTACACAACCAACTCCATTCAACCAGGCTTCAATGTATCTCAAAGAGACCCTAATATTTGATCGAAAACATGCTTCAGTAAAATCGCCTTCGCAAGGAGTAATTAGGTCAGCTTGTGAAATCTCATCGTCCTCTCTCATAACATGCAGCTGATTAGTCTTACCAACATCAAATGCATTTGAGAATACATTATTAGCGATATCAGATAACCCTGGATGGGCAATCCAAGTTCCATCATGTCCATTACTTGTTTCAAGTAATTTATCACCCATTACTTTTTCAATAATAGTCTCGTTTTCAGCTGGATCTTTAGAAGGTATTAATGCTGCCATGCCGCCCATTGCAAATGCCCCTCTGCGATGGCATGTCTTAATTAATAGCCTTGAATATGCACTCAAAAATGGCTGATTCATGCTAACTTGGCCTCTATCTGGCAATAATTTATTTGCATGGTTTTGGAAGGTTTTGATGTAACTAAAAATGTAATCCCACCTACCACAATTTAGGCCTACGATATGGTCTTTAAGTTCATAAAGAATTTCGTCCATTTCGAAGACTGCAGGCAGAGTTTCAATCAGACATGTAACTCTAACTGTTCCTCTTGGTAAATTTAGATAGTCTTCACAATAATTTATTATTTCATTCCATAATCTTGCCTCTAAATGAGACTGCAATTTAGGAATATAAAAGTATGGTCCGGTTCCTTTATTGATTAATTCTTTAGCATTATGAAAAGCATAGAGGCCAAAATCACATAAGCAGCCATACGGATTTTCATCATTAATATCAAACCCTTTTTCCTTGAGATGTAAGCCCCTAACTCGACACATCAAAGTGGCTATTTCATCGTTTAATTTATACTTTTTATTGTTGGCAGGATTTTCAAATGTGATAGTTCCTCTTACAGCATCGTACATATTTCTTTGGCCCAATGCTACGTTCTCCCATGTAGGGCTTAATGAATCCTCAAAGTCTGCCATAAAAACTTTCACATCTGCATTTAAGGCATTTATTATCATCTTTCTGTCAACTGGGCCCGTAATTTCAACTCTACGGTCTAACAAATCGTGTGGAATCTCTCTTACTTTCCATTCCGAATCTCTTATTTCTTTCGTTTCAGCTAGAAAATCTGGAGCTTTTCCGGAGTTAAAGTCTTCTTGTTTTTGTTCCCTTGCAGCCAATAGTTCAGTTATTCTGCCATCGAATTTGTTGTGAAGATCCACTAAAAGTTTTTTGGCTTCTTCACTAAAAATAATTTCTGCATCTTTAGGTATTTCAAATTTAAATTTTATGCTCATAACTATTCCTCCTCAGCTAAATCTGATGCAATTCCAATGTAAGTTTTAGGTGTTAATTCTTTAAGTAGATTTTTATGCTCTTCAAGTTTTATAAGAGTATCAACTGCCTTGAGATAAGAATCTTTATCCATTTTCTGACCTCTACTTAATTCCTTTACTTTATCGTATCCATCCTTCATTCCTTCAAGTCTCAAAATGCTTTGTAATGCTTCAGCTAGAAGCTCATACCTATCCTCAAGATCAGAAGTAATTTTTTCTTCATTTGCCATCAACTTATCGAGTCCTCTCAAAATTGAATTTTTTGCAATTTCTAAATACCCAAAAGCAGAACCAATATTTCTTAAAGTAGTCGAATCAGATAAATCTCTTTGTAATCTAGAGACGGTTAATTTGTTTGCAAGATGATCGAAAATTGCAGTAGATAAGCCTAAATTTCCCTCAGCATTTTCAAAATCGATTGGATTCACTTTATGGGGCATAGTTGATGATCCGACCTCATCTTTATTTAATTTAAGGGTGAAATAATCGAATGAAATATAGGTCCAGATATCTTTAGATAAATCAAGCAAAATATTGTTTACCCTTATAACTGAATGAAATAAATCGGCCATGTGATCATGCGGCTCTATTTGGGTTGTTACTTTTGTTAACTTAAGGTCAAGTTCCTCAAAAAACTTATCTGTAGCTTTAATCCAATTAGTGTTTGGAAATGCTAATTTATGAGGATTATAATTTGCTGTTGCTCCTCCCCATTTTGCAAAGAATTTAGCATTATTCATTTTTATATATTCATTGGCGAGCCTTGTATTAAATACATTTATTTCCTTGCCTAGCGTAGTGGGGGAGGCTGGTTGTCCATGCGTTCGTGAGAGCATTGCTAAATCTTTATTTTTCAAGGCTAAAGCTTTGAGTTTATGTCGAATATCGTTAATCCATGATAAAACTGAACCATGCATTTTTTTGAGCATTAGAGCATAACTAGTACTGTTAATATCTTCAGAAGTTAGAAAGACATGAATTAAACTTTGAATATCTTCAAACCCTTCAAATTGTTCAGCTAGAGCTAGTTCAACAGCCTTAACATCATGATTCGTTGTTTCCTCAATTTCTTTAATCCTTAAAGCTAGGCTGTCTGGTAGTTCTGACGAGAGTTTATCTAATTGGTTTGTAATTTTAGGTGTAAGAAGATCTTTTCTGAAATTATTCAAAAAGTATCTAAGCCATTCAACTTCTACTCTAAGTCTGTGTTTGATTAGTCCTAGCTCAGAAAATATTTCACGAGTTTCTTCTGTTTTATCGTGATATCTGCCGTCCAGAGGTGAGAGGTTCCTCAGATTTTTCTCATCCATAGGCTTGATAATTATACCCTCTATTTTCTGCCCAGTTGTAATAAATTTTTGAAATTCTTTCTTTAATTACGGAACCGCCTAAACATTCTTCATCTCTGTATATTACAGCTGACTGTCCAGGAGTAACAGCTAATTGAGGTTCATCAAATTTTATATCAAAACCTATATCTGATTTTGAAACCTTGGCTTTTACAGCTTCTGATTGATATCTTATTTGCACCTTACAATCAAAGTCCTCTTCAACTTCTTCATTTATCCAATGCATGTCTTCAAGAAAACACCCATCGCTATAAAGAAGAGGGTGAGAACTTCCCTGGACAACGGTCAGCTCATTAGAATCAATATCTTTATGAGCTACATACCATGAATCTTGCTCTTTGCCTTTAATTCCACCCAAACCAATGCCTTGCCGTTGTCCAAGCGTGAAGTACATCAAACCATCATGATCGCCCAATAAATCACCATTTTCATCAAGTATTTTCCCAGGATTTTTGCCGAGGAAATTGCCAATGAAATCGTTGTATTTGTTTTTACCAATGAAGCAGATTCCTACAGAATCCTTTTTCATCGAAGTTGTAAGGTTGTTATCCTGAGCTATAGATCTTACTTGCTCTTTTGTTAGTTCGCCTAAGGGAAAGATAGTTTTTTTGAGATCTTCTCCAAGCACTTGATGTAAAAAATAAGATTGATCTTTTTTAGGATCCGTCCCTCGCAAGAGTCGCATATAATCTCCATCTCCTTTCAATCTAGCATAGTGTCCGGTAGCTATGTAATCTGCTCCTGTTTCTAAGCAGTAATCTAAAAAAGCTCTAAATTTTATTTCTTTGTTGCAAAGAATATCGGGGTTCGGTGTCAGCCCTGCGTGGTGATCTGAAAGAAACTTTTTAAAGACTTTATCCCAGTAATCTGAAGAAAAGTTTGCTTGATGTAGAGGAATGCCTATTTGATCACATACTTCTTCAGCATCTTTAAAGTCCTGTTCAGAGGTGCATTCTATATTAGGAGCAGAGTTCGTCCAATTTTTCATAAAGATGCCTTGAACCTCGAATCCAGCCTCTCTGAGAAGTAAAGCAGATACAGAAGAATCTACTCCTCCAGATATACCAACTATAACTTTTTTTTGCTTTTCCACATTAATTGAGTTTTGAGTCTTAATATTTAGTGTAAATCTAAGTATAATCAAGCCACAAATTTTAGGGTATGAGTAAATCAAAGATTAAAGTTCCAAGCAAGGGCGAAAAAATAACTTACAAAAATAACAAGTTATTAGTTCCAGATAATCCGATAATTCCCTTTATAGAGGGAGATGGCATAGGTGTTGATATAACACCTGTTATGCTGGATGTAATTAACGCAGCTGTAGAAAAGGCATATGATGGCAAAAAAGAGATAAGCTGGATGGAAATCTACTGTGGTGAAAAATCAGTAGAAGTTTACGGAGATAATGATTGGTTGCCTGAAGAAACACTTCAAGCCTGCAGAGATTATAAAGTGTCAATTAAAGGGCCATTAACAACTCCTGTTGGTGGTGGTATTCGTTCATTAAATGTGGCTATTAGACAAAAATTAGATCTTTACGTGTGCTTGAGGCCAGTGAAGTATTTTGATGGTACTCCAAGTCCTGTGAGACGTCCTGATCTTGTTGATATGGTAATTTTTAGAGAGAATTCAGAGGATATTTATGCTGGTGTTGAATTTGAATCTAATACAGAAGCTGCAAACAAGCTAATAAAAGTACTTCAAGATGATTTTAATGTGGAAAAAATAAGGTTTCCACAGAATTGTGGGATTGGAATTAAACCTATTTCAGAAGAAGGATCAAAACGTTTAATTAGAAAAGCTTTTGAATATGCTATTCAAAATGAAAAAGACTCTGTAACACTTATACATAAAGGCAATATACAGAAATTTACAGAAGGAGCTTTCATGGATTGGGGTTATGAATTGGCTCAAGAAGAATTTGGAGGAAAACCACTTGATGGCGGACCTTGGCATATATTCAAGAATCCAAATACCGGTAAAGATATTGTAGTGAAAGATGTAATCTGTGATGCTTTTTTGCAACAATGTCTATTGAGACCGGCTGATTACGATGTTCTAGCTACACCAAACCTTAATGGTGACTATCTCTCAGATGCTTTGGCAGCACAAGTTGGAGGTATTGGAATAGCTCCTGGAGCAAATCTTGGTGATGAAGTTGCAGTATTTGAAGCAACGCATGGAACTGCTCCGAAATATGCAGGTCAAGATAGAGTAAACCCAGGTTCTTTGATACTTTCAGCTGAAATGATGTTAAGGCATATGGGTTGGACTGAAGCTGCTGATTTAATCATAGAAGCTATGCAAAAAACCATAAGCAAAAAGAGAGTTACTTATGATTTTGCTCGTTTAATTGATGATGCTGAAGAAGTGAGTTGTTCTAAGTTTGGTGAATTGCTAATTAAAAGAATTCAAAAGTAGTATATTACTTAGATCTAAAGGTTATTCTGCCTTTTGATAAGTCATAAGGGGACATTTCTACAGTAACATTATCGCCGTTAAGTATACGGATGTAATTCTTTCTCATTCTGCCTGATATATGGGCTGTAATGACATGATCATTTTCTAGCTTGACTCTAAACACAGTGTTAGGCAAAACCTCGATTACGGTTCCCTGCATTTCAATAGTGTCTTTTCCCATTGAGGGTATTTTACTGAGATATTTAGAAATGTCACTTTTTTGTCATATTAAAAAGTTTTTTTGACTTATAGTATTTCAAATGAAGAAATTTCTGATTATTCTAACAGCTGTAATTTTAACGTCTTGTGGAGGAGGAGGGATGAGTATATCCGAGCCTCAGCCAACACCAACACCAGCTCCAACACCAGCTCCTACGCCGGCTCCTACACCACAGCCAGAACCATCATGCACAGAACAATATGGAAGCGGAACTTACAACTGCACCGTTACTCATGATGGCATTGCTAGAGAGTTTTATTACTATCTGCCACAAAATTACTCAGAAAATTCAGCTGCAATGCCTCTTTTAATAAGCCTTCATGGAGGAGATGATTATGCTGATTACAATATGTCTTATACAGGTTTTCGATCTTTAGCTGATGAAAGAGACTTCATTCCAATCTTTCCTCAAGGAACAGTAGCTGAGGAAAAGGGATCAACTGGTTGGTTTTCGGGAACATGTGACTCGAGCTCTGTTTGTGATCTTGGTTTTATTGACTCGGTTATCGATTTTATGGGCGAGAATTTAAACGTAGATTTAGATAGAGTCTATGCTACTGGATTCTCAAATGGTGCTTTTATGGCCTATAGTCTTGCGTGCAATCTAAGCTCAAAAATTGCTGGTATAGCAGCTGTTGCTGGAACAATGGATATTGGCAGTATAAGCACCTGTCAGTCAGTCCATCCCATGCCTATCTTACATATTCATGGAACAAATGATACAACTATCCCGCCGGAAGGAGGGCAATACCATTATCCAGTTAATGATGTAATAAATTATTGGAAAGGATTCAATGAATGTAGCTATACAACTGTATATGAAGAAGCAGATAATGATTCCGATGGGTTTTATTTCATAATTTATAGCCATGAGGGATGTTTAAATAACGTTCAGGTCTATGATTTTACTGCTGGAGGCATGTATCATAGCTGGCCTATAGATGGCCAAACAACTGATGATATGCCAGATGGATCAACATACATAATTACATTTCTTGAACGCTTCGATATAAATGGGCTTAGAGGTTCAGCTGCTACTGATTATTATGAATAATCTGACCCTACATGACCTAAAAACAGCCAATAAAAACACATTAGAAGAAGTATATGTGCTGAATCAAGACCTAATTCCAATGCTCGGAAGCCTAGATAGTTCCAATGAGCTCAAAACCCTTATAGATGAATCTAGTAATAGCTTTTATATTAAAAAAAAGGGCAAATTAGCCGCATTCATAGTATGTTTCAGGGAAAACAGTGAATACAGATCTCTAAATTACAGACATTTTGATCATAAATATGAAAAATTCTTATATATAGATAGAGTTGGGGTAAGCAAAACACATATAAATAAAGGGATTGGTACATATTTATATAAGCATATATTTAATATAAATGATCAAAACCAGCTGCCAATTTGTGCAGAAGTAAACATTGAGCCTAAAAATGAAATATCATTAAATTTTCATAGAAAATTAGGTTTTAAAGAAACCTCAGAAAAGCAGATAAAATCTGGCTATAAGGTTAAATACTTAGAAAAAAATGTACGTTGAAGCGATAGAAACATTCCAGAAGGATAAAAGAAAAATACTGGAAGCAATAAGAGAGCCAGGAAATTTAAATAAATTCCATCCATTCTGTAAATTGAATACTGTTGAAAATTGGCCAGGAATCGGGTCTGTAGACAATATAGAGTATCTGAATGGACTAAAATATAAAAGGAAGTTCAAAAAATGGGATGATACTGGTTATGAACTTGAAATTGGAAAAAATAGAAAATTAGCTGATGTACATTGGGTAGTAAAAGGCAATAAGACAAAATCAAGTTTAAGCGTAAGAATTAACCCAATATTGCCATATAAGAGTAAAACAAAGGCATGGTTTATGTGGCATTTTTATATAAAACACAAAATGCAAGCCTACATTAACAATGTATTATGGGGCTTTAAACATTATATAAACACAGAAACAACAGTAGAACGTAATAAATTCGGAAAACATTCATGGTTTTCATAGATTATGTTAAATAAATTGAGATAGTCCAAACTAAATCCTCTATAAACCACATAAACAATGGCTATTAGCTTACCGAATATAGTCTTACTTTTGAGCTAATTATTTAACATAATATATATTATGCGAAGTTGTAAATATGTTTATGTTGGGAAATTTTTTTTTGGTAATTTTTTGTTTTTAACCTCCCCTTTTTTTTGTGTTTTGATTTTTTTTGAATAAGTCTAGCGAAAGAGAGAAAATTTTTTATTAGTCAGGAAAATAAGCCCGGAAATTTATTTAAAAATTTAATTTTTAGATTTTTTGATTTTTTGGTTCTCTCTTAATTTTTTAAAATCTTTAACAAATTAATAAATTAATATCCCTTCTAACCACTTTTTTAGATATTTACCCATAATATTGTCCTATTTTTTTAAAAATTGGCTTATATCCCTAATTTAGAGCCTATACTCTTTTTTTTTGCCTTATCATTGAATTATGAGATATAAATTCAATTCTTTACTACTTTTTACCTTTTTTTTATTCTCTGAAACTGATTTTCACGATATTTCTATATCTCAATATAAAAAACTCCTATCCGAGACAAAAAATACCAAACAGTTTTATAAAGACTACATATCAAACGCACGTATATTAGACGCAAAAATCAATTCTATAATCGCTTTTAATAGGCCTGAGGAGCTTTATAGGTCCTATATTTACTCAAGATCAACTAATTGGCGTGGTGTCCCTATATTTGTCAAAGATAATATTGATGTGATAAATACAGCTAATACAGCTGGATCAAAGGCTTTGATTGATAATTTTCCTAAAGATGATGCTCAAATAGTTAAAAATCTAAAAAAAGCAGGTTTTGTTATAGCTGGCAAGACCAATCTGTCCGAATGGGCTAATTTTAGATCTAGCAACTCAACTAGTGGTTGGTCTAGCGTTGGAGGACAAACTTACAACCCCTATAAACTTGATCACAATCCTTGTGGATCAAGTTCAGGAAGTGCTGCTGCAGTAGCACAAGGAATTGCTCCTGCTTCCATTGGTACAGAAACAAATGGCTCAATAGTCTGCCCTGCCTCTATAAATGGTATTGTTGGCATAAAACCTACTGTTGGCCTTGTCAGTAGAGATGGTATTATACCTATATCAAGCTCACAAGATACCGCTGGCCCAATGGCTAGAAGCGTATATGATGCAGCTGTAGTGCTTGAAGCTATCTCAGGAAGAGATCCTAAAGACATAGCAACTTTCAATATTCCCGAAGACTATGATTTTAAGGGATTAACCAAACTAGATCCTAATTATTTAAATGGTAAAAGAATTGGCGTTATCAAGATTTTAGATGGTGCGCCTGAAGTAACTAAAAATTTAACAAAAAAAATCATCATGGTTCTTGAAAATCTTGGAGCTGAAGTCATTCAAATATCGCTTGATCCGCTAGATAACGACGATTGGTCTAAAGAATTTTATCTGCTTTTATACGAATTTAACCAAGGTCTGAATGATTATCTACAAAGATCTAGCTCTAAAATCAGCACTATTGGGGAATTAATCCAGTTCAATAACGAAAATGAAAGAGAAGTTCTAAAGTATTTTGGGCAAGATATATTTGAAGAAAGCATTAAAGCTACTGACGATAGTGTTTATAGTCGTGCTCTTGAGTTGATAGAGGCTTCAAAAGATAGAATAGATAGGGTTTTAATGGAAGAATCAATAATTGCAATTGTAGGTCTTACACGCAATCCTGCCTGGAAAATAAATTATAAAACCGGAGATAATTTTGAGAATGGTTGGGCTAATGGGAGTATATCTGCTATTGCAGGATATCCGCATATAACTATTCCGCTTGATTATGTTGATGATTTGCCGACTGGAGTTTCTATTATGGGAACAGCTTGGGATGAAGTTAATTTATTGAATATTGCATATTCTTTTGAACAAAAAAATAATTTTTTTCCAGCTCCTTCCAAAAATAATTTTCCTTGAAAAGGTTGAATAGCATAAATTCATACCTAGATAAGTAAATTAACTATTTAACACCCCTTATGAAAATTAAAAATTTTATTACTTTTATTTCGTTAGCAATTTTAACTGCGTGTGGCGGTGGAGGCGGAGGCTCGATGGGCAATGACTACAATAGTCCCACACCCTCTCCCACTCCAGCTCCAACACCAGCTCCAACACCAGCACCAACACCAGCACCAACACCAGCTCCAACACCAGCTCCAGGTACTTACACTTACGGCGGAAACGTAGTTGATGGCTATGTAAATTCATCGACAGTATTTTTAGATGAGAATTCTAACTTCACATTGGATTCAGGCGAATTATCTGATTCACCAACAAGTGATGGAGCTTTCAGCATCGAGACTGAAAAAACTGGAATACTAGTGTCAATTGGAGGCAAAGATCAAGGAACAAATATAGATCTACCTGAAGATCTCATGTTTATACTCGATGAACCTGACGGTTCAGAGAATCTTATAATTTCACCGATCACAACATTATTTCATTATGCAAATAAAGGTGACAATTCAATAAGCTACCAAGATTTTAAATACCACTTATCAATTGATTCAAGCTTTATGATTAGATTCGATGATCCAATTGCTAATATTTCTAGCTCAAATAGTCAAAGAGCTCTTCTTATTGGAAATCAGATAACTGCTGTTAATCATATACTCACCAATTCATTAGGTTCCTTAGGTGTTACCAGAGAGATGGTTTGGACGAGTATGGCAGATGTTATTGTTGAGCGAAATAATGCATCAGGAACAACTTCATTTGTTAACGGAATCGATACAACGTTCATCAAACTAGTGATGGATAAACTAGTTGATGAAGTATCAACACCTTGGACAAGTGCACAACAATCATCTCTTGTAGGTATTGTTTCAGCCTACGTCAATAGCATGTATGAATCTGGCGATATGAATAATTTTGATCAACTGTTCTCAGGTGTTTTTAGCGCACAAATTGAATCAGATATCGCAGCATGTCTGAATGATCCAGCTGCATGCGCAAATGATGGAACTCTCAATGCTTATTTTGATGATGCTCTAGCTCGAGCTGGTGTAACAAACATAACCAATGAAAATAAAAATTTTGTTGATACAACCGTTTACAATGTTTCAGCTGTCGGTTCGGATTATTACGAAGTGGATGGAGTAAATGCCGATTCAACTCCGCTGGTTATCTATGCAAGGGTTGGTGATGTTTTGAATTTCTCACCGACAGCAAATAGCGTTTTTGTAACTCATCCATTTGAACTCTCTACTTCAAAAAATGATACTGCTGGTGTTAATAATATTGGCATCAATGAGGGTTGGGATCAGAGTACTCACACATTAACAGTAAATGCTAATACACCATCAGTCATCTATCCTCATTGTGGTGTTCATTCAGGCATGTATACAAATGGAAGTATTCAGATTGTAGAAAATTTTGATCTTGCAAATATTGATTTAACTAATCAAACTTCTGCTCTTCAAGTTAAGGGTACCGTCAGTGCCGGTCCTTTCCTTGGTGCTATGGGTTATACATATGACGTGTATTTAAGTTCCCAAGGTGGAAATGAACATACTCATGTCTTCCATCAATATCCAGGTTTGACATTTTATATGCCTGCGGGCCAAGGATATCATGGTTCAAAATCTCCAAGTGATTCTGTGCAAAAATTTAAGCCAAAATCTCACTTTTCTGAAAATAGTGGAGATGCTGGATCCGGAGGAACCTACTAGATCAAGCTATTGACTAGTTTTTGGGCTCAGTTTTGAAGAATTCTGAGCCTAATAACTAGTGAAAATATCAAACACAAGAATTTATTCTTAATTTGATGATATCTAAGCTCAAATTATTTGGAGATCTGATGGATTTCTTTATATCTATAAGCTTTTCAAGGTTTTTTAAACAATTTTTTGGTGAGCTTCTAGTGTTATTTTTATTGACGAAGACTAGATAATCTATAAATGCTTCAATTTCTATTTTATCTTTTGTTTTGATATTTTTTGTCTTAATGTAGCTATCAAAATTTTTAATTTTACTTAATAATTCATGGTCTTCGCCTTGCTCAATAAGCCAAGGATTGAATGAAATAAAATCTTTAATAACTTCACTAAGATCTAATTTATTATCATTAAGAAATGCCCTAACCTCCTCTCTTTTAGGCATTGGAAACCTGTGTTTATGAAATCTGCTAATAATTGTTGGAGGGATAGAATTAATGTTATTAGTTGCTATAAAAATAAAAGTTTTCTCATCAACTTCTTCTGATACTTTTAAAAGCGTATTATAACCATCAAGTCTGATGTGCTCACCATTTTGAATGAATAAAATTTTTTTATTTGCTGTGCTTAAGCTGAGAAAATTTTTGGGTTTTCTAAGTTGTTCTATGGGTATATTAGACTTATCTTCCTCTCTTTTTAAGAAATAAAAATTTGGGGAAGCTATATCTTCTAAGGCATTATTTGAATAATTTTTTCCATCTATTTCAGAAATAAATTTAGTAATAAGCAATCTGCTTAAATCTATTACATCTAAGCCTTCAGGTCCAAAAAAAATTGTCTTTGGTCTTGGTATAAATTCTTTGGTGAGGTAATTCTTAATCCAAGGTAGCATCTAATCTATTTTTTACCTCTTTGAAAATTGTATTTTGTAAGTCTTTTACTGATTGTTCAGCATCAAGAATGATAATTCTATCGGGGTTTAATTTAGCTATTTCTAAATAACCTAGTCTTACTTTATTAAAGAAATCTATTGATTCACTCTCCATTCTATCTAATTCCCTATTATCAATTCTTGTTTTTGAAGCTTCTGCTGTTATGTCCATGTAAAAAGTTAAGTCTGGAGATAATAGATCTGATTTTTCATGAATATACCGAACAAAATCTCTATCTAAACCTTTGCCAAAACACTGATATGCAATTGTTGCGTCTGAGTATCTATCCGCAATAACAACAGATTTATTCTTAAGATGCTTTTGTAGAAAATTTTGATCGAGATGTTTTCTTGAGGCATAAAGCAAAAATGCCTCTGTCATTGGATCTACCTTCTCATTTGTTTTTTCAAGAAAAACATTTCTTATCTTTTCTCCTAATTGAGTTGTGCCTGGCTCTCTAAGAACTTCAACTGAAAGGCCTTCTTTTTTTAGTGAATCTTTCAATAATTGAATTTGAGTAGATTTGCCTGAGCCTTCTATTCCTTCAAATGTAATAAACACAATCTATATTATTTAGGATAAATATACTTTTTTACAGCTTTATTATGTTCTTCATAGGTTTTTGAGAAAATATGAGATCCATCACCTTTAGCTACAAAGAATAGATATTCTCCTGGTGACGAGGTGATGGCTGCTTCAATTGCTGCTTTTGATGGAAAACATATTGGGGTAGGAGGCAAACCTTTTATGACATATGTATTAAATTCGTTTTCATCATCTAACACAGCTCTGCCAATTCTTTCTCCATAATCTTTGTAATACCCATAGGATGAGGTTGGATCTGCTTGTAGTTTCATGCCTTTTGTTAAGCGTGTAAGAAAAACAGAAGCAATGATTGTTTGCTCAGAACTTAACAAAGCTTCTCTTTCAATTATAGACGCAAGAACTAAAGCCTCTGATATGCTCTTTAAAGGATTATCGAAAGGTTTTTGCTTCCACATAGATTCCGCATATTCTTGTAATGAAATTCTTGAGTCCTCTAAGACTTTAATTAAATCCTCTTCATCAGAAAAAAAGTATGTATCAGGCAGTATGGTAGCTTCTGAAGAAAATATTTCGATGACTCTTTCAGGAACCTCAAATGGTAGATTATTGTCTAAAAGGAATTGTTCTAATTTTTTCAAATTATTTTTTGCAACTGTTCCTTCAATAATTGTAAATTTGAATTTCTCTACATCGCCATCTTCAAAACGATCAATTAATGTGCCTAGTTTTGTATCACGATGTATTGTATAGCGTCCTGCTTTTATTACAGGCGACTCTCTAAAAATATATCTTAGCCTTAGCCATGATGTGCTCTCTACTCCATGTGACTCTTCCAGTCTATCAAGGACTTTATAAAGACTATCTCCCTTATTAATAACGAATGTCTTGTGTGTTTCATTAAAAGGAATTTTTTGTTCAAGAATATACTGAAGTTTTATTGTTACCAACAAAGCTCCAAGCAATATGGAAAGAATTAGAACTCTTTTAAACGTTATTTTGAATCCAGTCGACGGCACTCTGCACGGTTGTTAATTTTTCAGCTTCTTCATCTGGGATCTCTGCGCCAAACTCCTCTTCAAAAGCCATAACTAACTCTACAGTATCCAGAGAATCTGCTCCAAGATCTTCAACAAATGAAGATTCTGCAGTTACATCTTCTTTATTTAGTGTGAGTTGATTGCAAACAATGTCTACAACTTTATCTAAAACTTCGCTCATTTTTGCTCCTTAATGATTTTTGTAAAGCATACATTACTTCATAAATAGTCCGCCATCAACTACTAAAGTTTGGCCAGTAATATAATTTGCGTCTTCAGAGGATACGAATAAGACTAAAGAGACTACATCCTCTATATCTCCAATTCTTCCAAGTGGTATTTTTTTAGTTATATCTTCACTAATGAAATTTTCTGTCATGTCAGTTGAAATGAAACCTGGAGCCACTGAATTTACTGTTATATTCCTAGATCCAAGTTCTTTAGCAAGAGATCTAGTGAAAGCATCTACGCCTGATTTAGATGCTGAATAATTTGCTTGTCCAACATTACCCATCATCCCTGAAATTGAACTAATATTTACAATTCTACCCCACTTTTGTTTTAGCATTCCTCTTGCTACCAGCTTTGTAACTCTAAATGTTCCATTTAGATTTGTATTTATTACATCTAGCCACTCAACTTCTGACATTCTCAGAAAAATATTATCTTTTGTTATGCCTGCGTTATTTATAAGGATCTCGGGCTGAAAATCTTCAACTATCTTTTTGAAATTATCAATCGATTTAGAATCAGAAATATCTAATTCTGCAATTGTGAGTTTATCGTTTTTGTAGGGAAATTTAGACGCATCTCTGCAAGTTGCCAAAACTTGATTTCCATTCTTTAGAAATCCTTCGGCAATCCCTCTGCCTATTCCTCTATTTCCACCAGTTACAAGTACTTTTCTATTTTCCATATTTTTTTAACAACTCCTTAAATTTATCAATATTATCTAGGGATGCAAATTCCCCTTGAACTCTATTTTGCTTTGCTAAACCAGATAAAACTTTATTGGGGCCAAGCTCTATATGCATTTCTAATCCATATTTTTTCAATCTATTCATTGAAGCTACCCATTGAACTGGATTCGATATTTGCTGAGCAAGATTTTCACATATCTCAGCAACTGAGAGGGGGATCTTGGCTTGAATATTCTGAATAATTGGAAACGTTGGTTTATTTATTTTCAGATCGTCTAAAACCAATTTTAACTTTGTTGTCGCTATCTCCATTAAGCTTGAATGAGAAGGGACAGAAACAGCTAGATCTATAATTCTTTTTGCTCCATTTTCATTCAAATCATTTTTAACTGATTCAATTTCATCTGCATTACCAGCAATAACTGTTTGGGATGGTGAATTCATATTTACTGCCTCTAAAAATTTTGCTTTTTTATCTCTCAAGATTTTTTTTATAGCTTCTCCATCAAGACCTAAAACAGCCGACATTTTTGTTTTGGTCTCTCCTTTGCCTTCAATCATGAACGTTGCTCTGTATTTTATGAGTTGCAGAGCCTCTTCGAGAGTTAGACTTCCAGCACATAAAAAAGCAGAGACTTCACCAAGACTATGGCCTGCTGCAACTTTAGGTATGGGACAATTATTCTTGCTCCATACTTTGAATAGAGCATAACTCATTAACATTAGAATTGGCTGGGTATAATAAGTATCTGAGAGCCTTGAATCATCAGAAAATATAATATTCCTTAGATCTTCTTTATAAAATTCCTCTCCGGCTCCAATAACCTCATTAAATTCAGGAAATTCTTCGAAATGATCTTTAAACATTCCAGAATATTGCG
>MDTD01156937.1_pt1 | contig 16758 bp, 14 predicted proteins | sample 811221 | NCBI WGS metagenome assembly MDTD01 (sample SAMN05326646, study PRJNA326480) | marine metagenome | isolation source: seawater | place: Pacific Ocean: South West | collected 2011 | reverse complement strand
TAAATCATAAATCACGTTTATTTTTTTTCTTTTTGAAAACTCATTCATAATACTTGATAATTTATTTTTTGAGAAATAATCATCACTGTCGAGAAAAAAAATTATTTCACCTTTGCATATTTTAAAAATTTCAAAATAGCTTTGTAATTGATCGTAACCCCCTATTCCTAATTTTCTTTTTTTTATAATTAAACGTATTTTATTTTTATATGAATTAAGAATTGTTAAAGACTTATCAGTAGACTTGTCGTCTAAAACTATTATTTCTTTATTTTTATAATCTTGACCTAATGCTGAGTCTAAACACTTTTTAAGATATCTAGCATTATTATAACTGGCAATTAAAATTGAAGCTTTAGGCTTATTAAATTTTTTTTTCATCAATAAATAAATTCTTGCAAAAAAAAATGTAAAAATTAATCATCTATATTAACAAACAAATATTTTCCAAAATTTGTTTTTTTAACTTTTTTATATAACACTTGATCACAATTGGATCCATCTAAACAATTATCATAATTTGTTATTAACTCATTGAATTGTTTATGAATACGAAAGTGATTTTCATTTAATTTATAAAATGGCTGCGATAAAGGCTTATAATTATAAACATGAATTTCTTTACTTATTCTATATAAATTTCTACCAAAAAAAATGATAAGAGAAATGCAGATTAAAATTAAAAATTTTTTCTCTAAATTTTTGTAAGAATTTTTAAATTTTTCAAGTATAAATGAAAAAGGAATAAAAATTAGCGTTACTAATAAACAATAACCTCCATATCGAAGTGCAGGGTGATTTATAAACCACTCAAGAAATAATATTAATATAAAAAAGTAAATTAATAAATCATTTCTGCCAAATTTTAATCTTTGGAATGATTTATTGTAAAAAACAATGCTCATTAGCAAAATTAAAAAAGTCAAACCCAAAATTAGATCTGATATTTTATTAAAGAAATAAATATTGAACCAATTAGAAACCCAATTGAAATTTTGAATATATTGATCACTATTTTCTACTCTAAAGTTCGGGCCTGCCCCAGCTTTTGACCATTGTTCATACCAGTTGTTCATCCTCAAGGTTTCCGTTGATCCTATAGACCATTCTAAATTGTCAAAACATGTAAAATAAACTGGATAGACTAAACATCCTGAATTTAAAAGGTTGATAGTTAACAAAATTAAAAATAAAGAAATAAATGATATAAAAAATTTATTGTTAAAAACTTTAATTAAGAAAGATAATTTTTTATTACTATATAATAGTAAAATTAATGGAATTAAAAAAATTAAATATAAAAGAAAAAAGGATTTTAAAGAAATTATAACTCCTAATAAAATTAAAATTTTATCTAAATGATCTTCAAATTGTTTATTAAATTTTATCAATAAAAAAATTTCAATAAAAAATATTAATACTAATATTTGTGCAGATTTGTCAGTTCCGTGCTCTGAAATTCTATAAAAAAAAACATTTATAAAAAGAAAAGATAATAAACAAAAATATGAAATAAAGTTAACATTCTTTTTTTTGAGACTTTTAAAAATTTTTTGTATCAAAATCAAATTTGCAAAACCCAATATTAAAATAGATGTCATGCTAAACATATAGTATTTAACTAAAGGTAAATAAAATAATGAGTTAACATAAAATAATGATGAAGGTGTCCTAAACCCATGATTATATTGCCCAATTCCAACAATCAAAGGGTTTTCATTTAAGTAATAAGTATAAGGAAAATGGTAATAAGGAAAATCATCATGAGTTTTATTTATAAACAAAGAAATAAATAAGACCAAAAACACTAGATTAAAAATTAGAAAAGAATTATCTCTACACAATGATTTGAAACTAAAAATAAAATAAAAAAAACCTAACCCTATAATAATTGAGTTGTGAAGCATGTTATGTGCTAAAATTAAACTTGAAGAATAAGAGTATATTATTAAAAAAAATATGCCAAATAATCCCACATATCCAAAATTATTTTTATGATTTTTTTTATAAAAAAGTTTTTCAAAAAATAAACCAAATCCAAGTATAGAGTATAAAATTATAAAATACGCAGAAGAAAATAAAGCCAAATCAAGCATAATTTTATTTGATATCTAATTTTTTTAGTAATGAATAAACCAAAAGATATGAGGTTGTATTAAAAAATAGAATCATAATTAAAATTTTTGAATTACTTATATATAATATCGATAAAACAATGCTTAAAAAATTATAAAAATTTATGATTATTGCACTGAGAGAATTCGTTATAATTTTATTTTTAAAGAATATTTTTTTTTTAAAAAATAAGTATATTAAATGATGTAAATGCAAATTGTCTGCATTAGATAGTCTTTTTTTCGAATAAGTCCGTCTAATTATAGAAAATAAATTTTCAATAGCTGGATACCATAATAATAATGCAATAAAATATGGAGAGACAACTTGAGGATTGTTATAGATAAATTTGATACATAATACCCCAACTAAAAAAGCAAGACTATATGTGCCAGAGTCACCGAGAAAACTTTTTCCAAGTAAATTAAATATGGAAATTATTAATAATATTATAATGATATTCTTAAAAAGATAATTATCTAATTGAAAATTATAGTAATGAGATGAAATATATATTGCAAATAGACTCATTAAAAAATAATTCACTACTAAAGTATTAAGACCATCTATAAAATTTGAACCGTTTATTAAGACTAATAAACATAATAAAATAAAAAACATATTAAAAAATTCTGCTTTCAAGAGATTATCCATAAAATCGATAGAAATTGTTCTTACTTCAAGATTTCCAATTAAAATAAAACTTAAAATTATTAATGATTGAAAGAAAATTCTCTTAAGCGGTGAAGTTAAGATATTTAGATCAGACAATAATCCTAAAATATAAATTAAAATTATAGAAATTAAAAAATAAACTTCTTGAACTATTGGTGTAAAAAATAAAAAAGTAATCAAGATTAATCCTCCAGTTAATGGGGTTTTTTTACTTGTTAGAACTTTACTTTTATGTTTTGAGGTTTCAATTTTATCAATAAGTAATTCTTTTTTCCTTAGAAAATTATTTAATAAAAAAAAGATAAAAATAAAAATTATAAATTTTATAATCATATTTTTTGTGTAGAAACCTTTTTTACAAAATTCATTGATAAAAATATTACAAAAATTAATGACTTAATTATATTAAACTTTTGAAACTTTGAATAAACAGTAAATGCATCCTTTACTTTTTGAAAAGCATAAGAAAAATTAGTTTTGTTTTTTCTCCAAAAAACAAGATTTTTTTGTAATCCATATATCTTATTTTCTTTTGAAAGTTTCAACCATAATACGTAATCTTCTTTTGTTTTCATTTTAGGAAATTTTAATTGATTTTTAAGTTTTGAATGTATCATCACTGTTGATAGACCAATATCACAAGAGTAAATTAAATTATGATATTCTAATTCTTTCTTAATTTTCATAATGCCAATTTTTTTATTATTTTCATTAATAATTTCATAATTAGTATGGGATATTAAAAATTTGTTTTTTTGCATAAATTTTAATTGCAATTTTATTTTATTTTTTTTCCATAAATCATCACTATCTAAAAAAGCAATGTATTTACCTTTACTTTTTTTTATTGCAGTATTCCTTGAGTGAGCAACACCAACATTTTTTTTATTAATTATTAATTTTATTCTTTTATCAAGTTTAACAATTCTCTTAATTAGATTTAAATCTGACTTATCACTATCATCATAAATAATCAGAATTTCAAAATTATTATAATTTTGTTTAAGAACCGATTTAATAGTTGATTTTATATATCTTTTTTTTTTGTAATAAGGAATTATAATTGAGACTAAATCCATTTTACTAAATAAATTTTTTAATATCCAATAATCTATTGATTACTTTTATCTTTTTTGAAAAATTATTTTTTTGGTATCCCCATTTAGCATGAAAATACTTTACCTTTGCTGACTTACTAGCTTTATAATCATAAATGCTATCTCCAATAAAAATAGCTTTTTTGTTATTTAGCTTATATTTTTTTAAAATTTTGATTAAGCCCTCAGGATTTGGTTTTCCTTTTTTAACATCCTCTGCACAAATAATATAATCAAAGAATTTGCAATTTTTTAAAATTTTATTAGTACGATTTCTACTTTTTGAGGTAAAAACAGTTAAATAAAAATTTTTTTTTAATTTTTTTAAATCAGATATATTTTTTTTACTAATATTAATTTTGTTTATTTCTTTTAATGAAAATTTTTCGTAATTTTCTTTGATTTTTTTTATCTCTTTTTTTATATTCATATTACTCATTATTTTTTCAAATGGTAAACCCAAATATTTCTCATAACGCTTAAAAGACAAATGTATGTCCAATTTTTTAGAAGTTAATTCAAGAGCTTTTCTCATATTTGGTTTTGAATTTACCAAAACTCCATCTAGATCTAAAATAAGTAATTTTTTTGTATCCATAACTAATAAGTATAAAATTTAGTCTTTAATAAGTTCCTTGTTATATTTTTTTGTAGCAATTTTTACTGTAAATCTATCTAGTTTTTTTTTTGAAATTTTTACTTTACTTTTATACTTAACATAGTTGTTAACAACATAATGCATTTTTTGGGCTAATGTATGATGACTATTATTATTTAATATTGTTCCTCCTTTACCATCTAACAAAATATCTTTTACACCACTCACATTAGAACTAATTGACGGTATTTCAAAATTTATAGCTTCAATTAAGCAATTAGGCATTCCCTCATAAAAAGAGGTTAAAACGAATAATTTTGCATTAGAATATATGCTTTTAAGATCTTTCTTCCAACCGAGAAAAATTACGTTTTTTTCTAAGTTAAGTTCCTTTACATAATCTTTTAGATCTTTTTTATCTGGTCCATCACCACAAAAATACAGTTTAAAACTTTTATTTTTTTTTATAAAAATTGAGAATGCTTTTATCAACATAATTTGATTTTTTTGTTTACATAACCTTCCAACATTTAAAATATAATTTTCTCTAGTTTTTTTATTATTTTTTAATAACTTTGAAATTGTTGGGTTATATAAGATCTTAATTTTTTTCTTATTTATTAAAAAATTTCTTACACATTGCTTACTTTTTTCTGCATTAGTAATTATTCTTGAGGCAAAATTGTAAGTAATAATTTTAGACAAAGTAACAAATAAGCCAAATAATCTGTTGTCAGCATTTTTGAAAGCTCCACAAGGATCTTCAGAAACTCTTATCGTTAATTTAAAATTATATAAAATTGATATTAAAACTGGAAAGAAATGACTTTGCATTGAAAAAAATAGAGTTTCTTTTTTATTCAAACTTAATACTAATTTACAAAGAATTAATGTTGAAAAAAAACTTGAAATTATACGATCATTAATAAATTTAATCTTTTTTTCTTTATAAGTAAGAATTTTGAGATTTTTAATTTTTTTTAAATCCTCATTTTTTTTATTTGTTATTAAAAAAATATTTTTCTTTTTTGAAAAAAACCTTATCAAATTTATTAAAATTACAGAAGCTCCACCATTTTCAAATGATGGATAAAAAAAAACTATATTTTTCATAAATTAGTGTCTTATATTTAAAAAAAATTTACTGATATCATTTCTTATACATAAAAAATTTGATAAATGATAAATGTTATTATTCGGACTTTTAACATCAATTTTTCTAAGTCCTGAGTTAAATGGTAATATGATAAAAAAACTATAATTTTTTAATATTTTAGAAAAATCAAAAACATTCTTTTTAGAAAATAAATTATGCCAGTTCATCTCGATCTGTATAAATTTTGGTTTATGATTTTTAATTATTTTTTTTGCACCAGACAAAACTTCAAACTCATGTCCCTCTGTATCAATTTTAATAAAATCAATTTTTTGATTAAGTTTCTTTAATTCTTTATTTATACAGTTATCTAATTTGTCAGTTTTAATTTTTGTAAAATTTAGTTTTTTATTTTTGTTGTATGAGAAATTTTTAATATCTTCCATAAAACTAGATAACTGTGATTGCTTATTAAAAAAATAGATTTTTTTGCTTTTTTTTTTATTAGATAAAGCTATTTGTTTTATTATAATTCTAGAAATGTAATTTTTATTTAAATTTCTAATTTTTTTACAATTTTCTTTAAAAGGCTCAAATGCAATGACATAGCTTCGAGTTTTTTCCAATAATAATTTTGAATATGAGCCATTATGAGCACCAATATCTAAGCTTAAATTAATATCAAATTTTTTAATTTTTTCTATTATATTTCTTTCACCTGTTACAAAAAAGGAACCATGATTTTTATAACCTAAGCATTTAAGAGTCAAATGTAAGACAATCTTATTAAAAAAATAAAATATTTTTTTTGAAAAAATATAAACATATAGACCTTGTAATAAATTTAAAAAATACATTTATTCTTTGAGGTTATCTAGAAAGTTTTTTAAAACTTTAAAATGATTATATTTACTGTACAGTTTAGTTTTCTTAAATGCATAAAGTTTTTTTTTTTTAACTAATTCTGGATTATTTAGATTATCATTAAACATATCGTTAAATTTTTTTATAAAAGAGTCTTTGTTGCCCTCTTTATACAAATAGCCACAGTTTTCATTTGTTTCTATAAACTCTTTTGGTCCACTTTCACAATCCGATGAAAGTATAGGGGTTTTTGCAGCAGCTGACTCTATGATAACAAATCCTGGATCTTCCCATTTTGAAGTGAGCACAAAACATAACGAATCTTTTAAATACTCATAAATATTTTCTACATGTCCAACTAATTCAACACTATCATTTAATCCTCTTTCACTAATCAGATTTTCTAAATCTTTTTTAAGTTCACCTTTTCCTAAAATTTTCAATTTTAAATCTTTTTTCTCTTTTAATATTTGGGAAAAAGATTCGATCAAAAAATTATGATTTTTTTGTTTAGTAAGTCTACCAATACTTATTAGCGTATTATTTTTTCTTTTACTTTTATCAAATTTTTTAATTTTTTTATTTATTTCGTTAATATCTATTATTGGATCTCTTAAAACTAACAGTTTATCATTACTAAAAATTTTTTGATTAATCAGCTTTTCTTTAGTTTCAATTGTTGGAACAAAAACTTTAAGTAAATTTTTTTCAGAGGATTTCCATAAAAGTTTTCTTAAAAAATTAAGTTTTGGATGACCAGAAATCCTGAGAATAAATTTACATTTGAAATTTAAAAAATTAATTAAAATTAATGGTAATGATGTAACTAAATGAAGAATTATTAAATCATTTTTTGTTCTTTTTTTTAAAAATTTAATTAAATTAATAAAGGTAAAAATAGAGATAATTATATATGAAAGTCTACTTTTAAAGTAAGAATTTCTGGGTAAATTTTTATAAATATCTTTCGTTTCTGTTAGTCGAATTTGTTTAATCTTATTTTTTTCGAAGAAATCGGAATATTGGTCCCACTCTCCAATTGAATTTAATATAATTGATTGGTGCATATTTCTAGAATATTTTTTTATAGCAAGTGAGGAATTTAATACTGCTTTTACAGTTGCTACATAATCAATAAAAGGGCACCAATAATAAAAGTTCATTAAAAAATAGTTAAGAATTTATATTTATAATTTAAAGTAAAATTAAGCAATGAATTAGAATAATTAATCATTTTATCAAATTTTGATAAGATCGGATTGTTAAATCTGCAACTAAATTTGTATCAAATTGATAGATACTGGTTTGACAATTTTTTTTTAATTCTTCAAGTGATGTTTTGTTATCCTGTAAATATTTGATTTTATCAATCAAATAATCAATATTGTCTTTTGCCGATAAATATCCATTTTTTTTATTTACAACTATTTCTTCTACACCTTTTTTCTTAAAAGAAATAACAGGCAAATCACAAGCCAAAGCCTCAATAAAAGTTACACCAAAAGACTCGATTCTTGCCAAATTCAGATACAAATCATTAGCTAAATACGTTTTAATCAAATCAGTATGTGGGTAATACGTTTCATCAATATTTTCAATATTATCTATAAAATTAAAGAAATTTTGATTTTTTTTAATGTAATAATTTTCTTTTATTTTGTGAGTATTTTTACCTACAAAAGTCCAAATAAATTTAATTTTTTGAGATATTAATTTTCTAGCAAAAATTTCAACTAGATCAAACCCTTTTTTTTTCTCTGCAAATCTGGCTACGGTAATTAATCTTAAATAATTTTTTGACGGTTTTATGAAATTCTTTTTAATTTCTTGAATCTTTTTTATCTCAATACTATTTGGTATTAAAACAATTTTATCATTTGGAATATTTAAATCTATAATATCTTTTTTAATATTTTCTGAAATTGAAAAAAATAGATCTACACTTTTAATTATTTTTTTTAAAAGACCATTATATTTTTTATTCAATCTATATCCATAATTAATATTTTCGTCTACTTGAATATCTGCTCCATGAAAAGTAACTATAATTTTTTGATTAAGTTCTTTCAAACAACCAATTAAAATTAAATTTTTAAAATTAAGAAAACTGAAATGCCATAAATCATAATTATTTTTTCTTATAATTGATTTTAAATATAATTTTAATATAAAATTAAAGTTTATTTTCAAATAAACATTTACAAAATAAATAAATGAAAGTAGAAGATTATTTAATTTTTTTATTCGATAATTGTTATTTGTAATATTCGAATTTTTATTTATAAAGATATCAACGTGTTCACCTTTTTCTACTAATTTATTTGCTAAATTGTGAGTTTGAATCTGAGCTCCTCCAGGATCAGGGAAAAAAATACCAGGCACTAAAGCTATTTTCATAATTATATTTTAAGTAAAAAATTAATTAATTGATTATTTTTTGAATAAATAAGATTTAAATTTTTTCTTGCATTAATTTTTTTATCGGAATTGTTTTTTGTTTTTTCCATAGATTTTTTCATCTTAATTGATAATTGCTTACTATCATAAAGATTATATATATAACCAAAATTTTTATTTTTTATTAAATCGCTGATACCACCAAAACTATTAGAGGTAACAATCAAGCAATTATAACTGATGGCCTCAGCTACAACATTTGGAAAACCTTCATATATTGAAGTCGAAATTAAAACATCTGTCTTTTTAAAGTATTTCTTAATTTCGTTATTTTCAAATTTAATCAAATTAATTTTTTTTTGTGAAATGTTAAGTATTTCTGTTTTTTGTTTTTCTAAAAAAAAATCAGAAATTATAGTTAATTCAAACTTTAGATCTTTAATAAAATATATTGCTTTGATTAAATCATCTAAATTTTTTTCACTAGAGTTTCTTCCAATCCATAAAAACTTCCTAATTTCATTTTTTTTAACGATTTTTTTGTTGGGCTCGACAATAGGATTATAAGTTAAAATTTTGCGAGAGCAGATATTTTCTAAATCTTTAGAAACTTTCGATGAATTTCCAATAACATGGTGTGCTTCTTTGTAATAAAATTTGATTAATAATTTAATAATTTTATTTTTGAAATAACTTAAAATATTCTTATATTGGTCTAATTCTTGGATCGGAGTTCTCTCAAATAATATCAATTTAAAATTTTTAAATTTTTTAAATCTTTTTAAAAAAACACAAGAAACTACATTTGCATAATTTATATTTGATATAAAAATAACTTTTTTTTCGTCTCTTAAATAATTTAAAACAATTTTTTTTAATTGAGGAATTGACCTTAATAATTTCTCATAGGGAAGTTCAATTAATTTTATATTCAACTTTTTAAACTTATTACGATAATGATTTAAACCTAAAGATACTATTATAATTTTATTGTTCTTTTTTTTTAGGTTTTTACATATTTTAAGAATAGAGTTACCGGCACCACCAATCCCAAAATTAGGCAAAAAAAATAAATAAGTTTTTTCTGAAGACATTTAATTTTTATTAGATTAAACTATGATGGAATTTTGGCAAATTTATAACTTTTTAAAAAATAAAAAAATAGAAATAATTCCTTAATGAAAAAAATAATTCTAATACCTACTAGGATAAATTCAACAAGATTGCCTGCAAAAGCGCTTTTAGAAATTGAAAAAAGACCAATCATTATTCATACGTATAAAAGAGCACAAATGTCTAAGTTAGCAGATGATGTTTTTGTTTGCACAGACTCAGAAAAAATAATTAGAGTTTGTAAAGACTACGGGGCTAAATTTATTAAAACAAAATCATCTCATAAAAATGGAACTGAAAGAATAGCAGAGGCTGCCAAAAAATTGGGTTTAAAGAGTCAAGACATTGTTATTGATGTTCAGGGCGATGAACCTTTAATTAACCCAGTTGATATTGACAAGACAATTAGATTTTTTTTAAAAAATAATTTTGATATTGTGGTTCCTCATATAAATCTTAATAAGAGAAATAATCATAATATTGTAAAAATTTTAGTTGATAATAAAAAAAACATTAAATGGATGAGTAGATCAGACCTTCCCCACTTCTTTAAAAATAATAATATTTTATTGAAGAAACATCTATCTATAATTGTTTTTAAGTTAAATGCTCTTATAAATTATTCTAAGTTAAAAATGAGTTATTTTGAAAAAATTGAGTCTATTGAATTATTAAGAGCAATAGAAAATGGAATAAAGTTAGGATCTAATAAAATAAACTCAGATTCCTTTTCTGTTGATGTAATAGATGATTTTAGAAAAGCAAAAGTATATTTCAAAAAAGACAAAATAAAAAAAAAATATAAAAGATAGTTAATAGATAATTACAAGTTAACAGTATACGATATTTTTAAATTTATATTTTTTATAAACTCCTCTTGTGTCGAAAACAATTTTTGAATTTTGTGCGATAAATTTATAATTATATTTATCGTGATCAGTGACAAGAAGAACAGCTGAGAATCTTTTTAAATTTGATTTATCTAATGTAATAGAATTTTTAATTATTTTATTTTGCCTTCCCCTTCTAATTTGATCAAAATATGGATCGTTGTATTCAAAACTAATTTTCATTTTTTTTAAAATTTTCATTATTTCAAATGAAGGTGATTCTCGATCATCATCTACATTCTTTTTATAGGCTACTCCTAAAATTAAAATTTTAGGACTCTTAATTCTTAATTTTCTCATCATTTTTTTTACAACCCATTGAGGCATACCGGTGTTGATCTTAGCTGCTAATGGAATGAACTTTGGCTCATAGCCTTTTTTTTTTGATATCCAAGACAAATAATAAGGATCAATTGGAATACAATGCCCACCCAAACCAGGTCCTGGTAAAAATTTTTGAAATCCAAAATTTTTTGTTGAAGCTAAATTGATAACTTTAAATATATCAATTTTTAAATATTCACAAATGACCTTCAATTCATTTATAAGTCCAATATTTACAGACCTGTAAAGATTTTCTAAAAGTTTAGACAACTCAGCTGAGTTTAAATTGTCAGATTTTACTCTTTTTTTCGTAATATGCTTGTACAGTGAGTCCACCATACTAAGACAGTTTTTTGTATATCCACTTATTACCTTGGGAGTTTTTTTATAACTAAAGTTCTTATCTCCTGGATTTTCTCTTTCAGGTGAATAACCAACAAAGAAATTATCACCGATACTTAAATCTTTTTTTTTAATCATTTTTATCAATTCAACAGTTGCTCCTGGATAAACAGTGCTTTCAAGTACAAGAAGCTGACAAGGTCTTAATATTTTTTTTAATTTTTTTGCACAATTAAATATAAAGCTCATATCTGGTTTTTTATTCTTTAAGGGTGTTGGTAAACATATTAGAATCGCATCACATTGATTTAGAATTCTGTAATTAGAACTTAAATTTTTTTTATTATTTTTGAAATACCTAAAGTTTTTTAGTTTTTCACTTTTTATGTATGATTTTCCTAATTGAAGAGCTTTTATTTTCTTTTTATCCTTATCAACACCTATGACTTTAACTCCAGCACTTGAAAATCTTTCACAAATAGGCAACCCTACATAACCTAAGCCGATTACACCAACTGAGAAACTTTTAGTATTAAGTTTTGAAAAAAGTATTTTTTTCATTAATTTTTTTTTTGCTTAATATTTTAGTTTTTTGTAAAATATTTTTGTTTAATAGATTATTCTTATAATCAATATCTATCACGAAAAATTTTTTTTTCATCTTTAAAAAGTCATAAATAAGCGATGATGTTTGTGAGATAACCATCATACAGAAATCCAAATTTTTTAGGTTATCAATTTTTTTAATATTTGAGGAATTATAAATTTTATACTTATTTTTTGGATGCAATTTAAAAAAAATATTATGTTTTTTATATTTTTTAGAGTTCTTAAAAAAATAGTATAAATCAGCAACATCATGAGTTCCTGCTAATACAATTATATTTTTAGATTTTTTATTTATTTTAATTTCTTTAGTAAGACTGTTATATTTTTTTTTAATATTAGATAATTTAATTGTCAAATTTTTTCTAAATTTTTTTGCATAATCTTTTTTGCTATAAATATTAGTGGCAAATATATTATCTGGAAAATATTGATTATTATCTTTAATTAATCCAAGAATATCTAACCATGACAAATTTTCAGAGAAAATTCCATGTTGATACCCGCTAATATTTATTTTTTTTGAAGAGCTTTTGATCTTATTTATTAGATAAAAACCAAAACTATATTCAAATAAATAAAGATTAATGTCTCTTATATCAAATTTTTTTAAAAATATATTTATTGCATTATCATAAATCATTAATTTTAATCTATTCAAATATGATTTAATATAAAATTCTTTAATTTCTGAAGTAAAATCAAGATTATCAATTTTAAAATTCATAAAGCTGAAATGACTTATTTTTTTTGAAAACAAGTTTTTCATAATAAGATAAAATAAATATTTTAAAGAAATAAAACTCTCTATATTAAGAAACTTATTATTTTTTTTTTGGCTTAAAATAATTTTACAAATCTGAAAGATATTATGATTTAAATGTGTTTCATCTGTTAGTAAAAAATTAAGTTCAAATTTTTCTTTATTGTCCTTATAGTGATAATCAAATTTATTAGGATAAATTGAGAAAAAAAATTGTAAATTTTTTTTATGAATAAAATTTTTTTTGATAAACTTAAGAAAACAAACAACGAATAATGATTTTAAATAAAATTTAAATAATCTTAATCTAAAAAAACTAATTTTTTCATTTTTTTCTGTCAAATCTATTTTTTCAATTTGAATATTTAGATTATCAAAAACATTTAACGTTTTTTTATTATCCGTAATGACCTTGATTTTTCTAAATTTATTAGTTTGAATAATTTTTTTTATAACTAAAAAATTTATAATCCTATCAATAAAATTATACCTATCATTTCTTAAATTATTAATTTCTAATTCAATAAATGGAATATCGTTTTTTGAGTTGATTGATATAATTTTTAAAAGATTTGATATTAGTTTTTTATAAGCAATTTTTTTTTCTCCAATAAAATTTGAAAAATATACTTGTTTACAATTATTAAGATTAATCAATCCTTTATTTAAACTTATAAATTTTACGTGATTTTCAGATAAATCATAATTTTTTTCAATATCTAAAATTATTAAAGTTTTATCGGACATCTATTTTCCTAAAAGCCTGAATTTTATTTTTTTATAAATTTTGTATAAGATATTAGGAGTAATCCTTCTTATTAGTCTTGGGTCATTTTTAATTTTTGACTTAGAAATTTTCTTTATTTTTTCAATTTCGTCTTTAATATTTCTCTTGTCGTTAAATGCTCTTTTTAAATATAAAAAATGAACATGGTTTTGATTCCAAGATGTTTCAGAAATAATAGTTTGCCAATTTTCATCAAATGGATAATCATGTAATTCTACTGGATACCCAACTGTATCTTTGTAATACCTATTTATACAAAGGAAAAAACTTTTATCGGTAGAAGAATTTTGAATAAACTTAAAATAAGAGTTTATAGTCTCTTTATTCATTTCCATCATGGATCTTGAATTTATGAATAAGTCAAAGCTCATATTAGGTAACTTATCCCAAGGGTTAAGAACTATTATATCATTCGACAATATATTTTGATGCTCAATTTTGTTATTTTTCACATCTGATGAAATAAAAAAATTTTTTTCTGGAAAAATATTTTTTAAATAATAAGCACTTAAAAAATTTGACTCTGGCAAATCAATTAAAACCACTTTTGAATTAAAAGTTTTTATAAATTTACTTATAAAACTTCCGTAACCTGGTCCAATTTCACACACAATACTTTTGTCATTGAAATTAGATTGTTCTTTTATCTTTAATAAAAACTTAATATGAAATAATTCATTTGCAGAATAAAATTTATCTTTGTAATTCAGTGTATTTTGATAATTACCAATATTTTTTTCATCAAGTAAATCTAAAATATTTTTTTCACCGTACTCTTCAATAAGTTTATTAAAAAAAAATTTAGTTTCCTCAATTGTATAAAATTGATCATCAAGCCCTTTGGATAAATCATTGTGTCTAAAATTTTGAAGGTTTTTAATTGAGAACAAATTTTTTTTTTTATTTATCTGATAATTCCAATGATAACTTTTAAAATTTAGATCATAATTTTTTTTTGATGTTTCAAAACTTCTAAGAATTCTTTTTTCAAAATCATTCATCGTCAAGTAAAACCTCAGCTAAATCGTTTGCATAATTTTCATTTAATTTAGAAAATTTTTCAGAATAATTTTTCAAGAATAATTGAAGATTTTTATTATTCCACCATTCATCTAAATTATTATCAATATACTCCAAATGACTCACTAATTCTTGAGGATCGGAAAATAAAATTTTGAAATTTTCCATCTCTTCAATATAATGTTTATGTTCCTCTCTAAAAGGCTCATCTCTTTTATCTTGATAAATTAAAAAAGGTATTCTTAATGAGGCACTTTCCAAATGTCCAGTAGATAAACTTGTATGAATGTAAACTTTAGAATTATTTCTTAAATCTATACTTGATAATTCTGTTGAACAAAATTTAATATTAGGATCTATCTTTTTAAATTCATCCTCCTCTCTCCAACCTAATTGCCTATGATGCATTCTTATAAAAAAATTTTTATATATTTTACTATTTTTTACTTTGGAAATTAATTCTTGACAATTTTTAATATATTCTTGATGATTAAAAGCTTTATCGCTTGATAATCTTGACGTATATTTTGATCTTACTCTTATTTCTAAATAAATATCTTTTAAATTTTCTTTTTTATAAGTTTTTAATTTCAAATTTTTATTCAACCCGATAGGAATGATTTTTTTCTTTTTTTTATCAGTCCAGCCCCAACTTAAATATTTATCACTTACTTCTGTCTCATGATATTCTGGCCAGTGATATAAATATTGACCATAACATCCTCCATGCTGCATAAAAATTAATTTTGAATTATTTTCTAATTTTTCAGCAACATATCTCGACATATTCGAATTATGATTTAAACCGCTCGCTGTAATCAAGTGATCAGGATTTTCAGGATAATCATAAGTTTTTAAATAATCCAAATGTTTGTTAAAAAGTTCTAAAAAAATAATTGGAATATTTTCTTTTATTTTTTTGACCAAAAATTGATTAAATTCATCATTATTCTTAGTTCTTAAACTAAGTTTTTTTCTGTTTTCATAATTTATTTTAAAATCACTGATAAAAGGTGGGATTGGAGGCAAAAAAATTGTTTTTGAAAGTTTTTTAGTAATCAAATTTTTTTTTTCATTATCTAAATTAGTTGAGAAGAAAAGAATTTTTTTTTTACTATTAAAATTAAAAATTTTCTTTTTTAGTATCAGTTTAATTAATAAATTTTTAATTGAAGTTTTGTTTGAGTGTTCTAAATTTTTTTTTAAATCATCCTTTTTATCTAAAGGACAGATTTCAATATTTTGTTTATTAAAATTAAGTACTATTTCTCTATATATTGATTGATTCCAAGTATCCGAAAATATGAAAACTATAAATTTATCCATATTAAAAGGTATATGTTTTTCTTTATAATTATTTACATAAACTTTTTTAATCTTATAATTTTTAAAAACGTTTTCTATCGTGCCCCACCTTTCGTATATTAATGATGTAAAATAATTTAACCATGGTCCAATAACTATTCTCCAAAATCTTTTAGAATAATTTTTTTTATGGTAACTATTTAATTGTGAATATAATTGATCAAGAATATCTTCATATAAATCAATTAATAAAAAATAATCTGACTCGAATTTTTTTTCATCATTCCAAATATTTGAAGATACTTCAACATTTTTTTTTTCTAAAAATTGTTTTGAAAATTTTTTTTTTGTTAAATTAGTTAAAAATAATAAATTTTTGCATTTTATTTCATCTTCATTTATGTGATGATCTAAAACAAGACTAAATTCGCTCATATCTTTATTCTATAATAGTCAATAAACCACTCCAAAAATTTCTTTATTCCATAATTTACATCTTTTTTTGGTTTAAAACTGTATTCTTTTTTTAGATAAGAGTTATCACAATGTGTTTGAATAACATCTCCTTTTTGTAAAGATAAATATTTTTTGTTTGATTTGATTTTTAAAAATTTTTCAATTGTTTCAATATATTTAATTAAAGAAATTTTTTTTCCATTTCCAATATTAAGAATTTTTGTCTTTGATGTTTTTTTATTTCTTTTTTTAATAATTTTAAATAATGCTTCGGTTATATCTTCTACGTATGTAAAATCTCTATAATGTT
>MDTD01158607.1_pt1 | contig 16765 bp, 18 predicted proteins | sample 811221 | NCBI WGS metagenome assembly MDTD01 (sample SAMN05326646, study PRJNA326480) | marine metagenome | isolation source: seawater | place: Pacific Ocean: South West | collected 2011 | reverse complement strand
TGACAAGTTTACCTCCAAGTTTTCTACAATTACGTCTTCAAAGTAAACCCTTGAATGAGTTAACTATTCAGACACTGATTCGTGCCTACACTTTTCCTGAACAAGCCGCTCAATCAATTCAACGAAAATACAAACAACGATTCAAAACAAAAAAACGAGCCGCGCGAACCATTCAACGAAAACAACGACAAAGACTTACCCGACGAAAAAAGCGAATGTATGATCGTTATCGAGGAATGACAGGATACAATCCAGTCGAATTAGAAGACCAAGATATATCCGAGTATTTGTTCGATGATCCCAAGAATTTTGTAATCAAAATGGGCGATAGTTATGATTTTTTAAACGTAACTAGTGAACATATAATGAATTCTTATCAATTTAGAGGACAAACCTATCAAAAAGTACTGTATGAATGCAATGGATATTATCCTAATTATGGACAGTATACAGACAATGAACTCGTGGATATGACAGAGTACATCAAACTGGGTGCTTACAAATATGTAGTTTTATTACCTGAATGGTTACGAAGAGGAAGTCAGGTATCGATACCCGAACCTAAAATATTTAGATTAGTTCCCTTGAGACGAGCCAAAAGTATGATATCTTCAGATTATTTTTTCGGTCGTATTCAACAAAATGAAGATTATTTGGGAGCGGACCATTGCAATGAACGCGAGGGAGTGATGCTATATAAATTAGTTGTAATCGATGATGAAATAGAAATGGATGAAACCGCTCGATTTTTAGAGGGTATGAGTATGTATGGTGGTAATGCATATTACAATCGACGAATTCGTAGATTATAAAAAAATACAAATACAATAGGGAAACTTGGTTTATTGACGAAACGTCACATAGTTGGATCCGGTTTCATGATGAAACTTGATGTTTTGTTTGTCTAAGAAATTATACAAGAGAGAACGAGTTCGTCCATTTACATTTCGAATCGTTAGAACTGGTTTCTTTTCATGATACATTTCAAGTAAATGAGAAATGTAATATACAATACGATCGGAATATTCAATGGGAGGTGAACCAAGTTTTTTGAGTACATCATAATTGTAATTCAGGTACTGTTTTGTTCGTAAACTATACAAAGTGACTATATGATACCATAAAGATTCTAATGCTACAACATCTCCTAAGGCACGATGAGCATCTTTCTGAACCACTTGAAACATAGAACACAAATTTTCTTGAGACATACTCGTACATCGTGTTTTTGTTTTTCTTAAGATTGTTTTGAATAAATACATCGTATCAATATACTGATACTTTGTAAAGTTGTATCCGAATCGTAATAGTAAGAGTTTCAATAAGATAAAGTCAAATTGATCTCCATTGTGAGCCACGATATGAGTTACCTTGTGTGTCTCCAAAAATTCATAGATTTGTTGAGCAAGTAACTTTTGTGTGATTCCTTGTTTGTAAATCATTCGATTGGTAATTCCTGTCAATTCTGTAATCTTGGGAAAGATGTACGCCCCATGATATCCGGGGGGTGCTCTTCCCACATGATCCGGTTTCACAAGTGTTGAATAGACATACTCTTTATCATAAATTTTCATAGCACATTCAATGATTTCGTCACTTGTGGGAACGAGTCCCGTTGTTTCAAAATCTAAGATACAAAGAGTCATTTTGTTGTAATGTAAGGGGTTTTTGTTTAAATACATACCCTAAATTCAAATTATTTATGATAAATTTGGATTTGATCATCGAGTGCATATAAGTAAATGTCTCTCAAAAGTTTCTTGTTTTTACCGCTCACTAAAATACCGCGTTGTTTCAAACGTTCAATCATAGTATCACTATCATACTCTTTCACTTTCTTTTTCTTTTTGGATGTGATTTTCTTAGCTCTCTTTTTCGTTTGCTTTTTTCCTTTCGGTTTCGCCTTGGATTCCGTTTTGGATTCTGTATTGGATTCCGTTTTGGATTCCGTTTTGGATTCTGTATCCTCACTTTGATCTGGGTCAATTGTATTTTCAATCACTTTCACTTCAGGTTCTTTTGTATCCGGTTCTTTTGTATCCGGTTCATTGACTAATTCATCTAATTTGGTATCAATATCTTTTGTATCTATGACACGATTGACAATTGATTTGTCATTGTTTGTTTTACTTGATTTAGTTCCACCCGATTGTTTTTTAATAATAATTTGTGGTGATTTAGATTTGAGTTTGTTACGCTTGGTTTTTTCACGGCGTTTTCGATTGAAATATCGGTTGTACGTTTTGATTTTAGGTTTTGATCCTCGATGGATAGTTTTGATTTTCAATGTACCATTATCTAATAATTTAGACAGATTGTTCATATTACTTAAGTAAACAAAAAAATTTATCTAGATATACTATATAGATGAAACAAGAACACTTGTTGATGTATAGTGTATTGTTTTTGGTGATGTTTTACTTTGTCAACCAATTTTTGCAAGAACGTGTCTTGATTGAAGGTAACAACGACAACGAAGATGATGCAAAATGTGAATTTCCTACATGTGCATATCCTACTCATGAAGATTTTAGAACTGAATGTGATGAACAAGTGAACGATCGTGTTCAAAACCAAAAATGGAAAGATAGTGGGGATGCGCAACGTTGTTTAACTAGTTTCCTGACTGTTCACAACATTATACCTGCTGTGTATAATCTTAATGATATTGAAACCCTTACCATTAATCTAACACTAACTAAAAAAATGGTCAATGATATTTACACATGCATAGCTGAAATTGAAGATCCAGATCCATAGAAATAACATAATAGCTAAAATTGAACCAGCATAGCTAAAATTGAACCAAAAAAAAATATCTAGATATACTATATAGATGAAACAAGAACACTTGTTGATGTACGCGTTAGTTTTTGTTTTTAGGATTCGTAGTTGCAAGAATGATGAGAGGTAGGTTGGTTGAAGGTGCCGAGACGTGTGCCGGACTCAGACAAATAGCGACGCCCACCTTTCCCGGAGTTGTTAGGTCTTGCAAGGATGTAATTCCTGATGGTACAAATACGAGAGAAGAAGCCGAAAAAGCATGTTCTAAAGTATGCATTAAACCCGTGATTGGTTTAGATTATGGTTGTACAGTTGGGGATAAAAAGGATGGAGTTTTTAAATGCGAGAAATGGGACGGGGATCGTAATTGTGGGTATACCTGCCCCAAGTTATTCGTCTGAAATAGAATAGGTTACTTTATAGTAACACACCCTAGAGGCGTACCACGGTTATTCTACTCCTGGTATTAGGTATAGGAAATGTGTATATAATACATATGATGATCCATAGAACACTTGTTGATTGTACAATCAAATAAACAAAAAAAAATATCTATGTATATATATATATATATAGATGAAACAAGAACACTTGTTGATGTACGCGTTAGTTTTTGTTTTAGGATTCGTAGTTGCAAGAATGATGAGAGGTAGGTTGGTTGAAGGGAAACGGGGTGTAGATTTAATTGAACCCTCTACTTCCCTGATGCTTCTTGGACCTTTACAATTACCGCAATTAATGAATTTGCATAAAAAAGTTTTAGAAAGTAATAATGGAAATAAGGAGACATGCGATTATACCACAGATCCATTAGGTCAAGAGGCTGAAAATAACAATCAGTACAACTATTGTGAATTTGGTGGAGGTTGGAATAATAACGATTCTCCTTTAGTTACTGCTGTCCAGGACGAATCAGGTAAGAATGTAAAATTAAATTCAGCCATGTGGACACAATTTTGTAATCTTGATAATGGCTCAGAAGATCCAATTTGTCAACGGACTTGTAACTATGATAAAAAGTGTATGTAATTCAAAAAAAAAATATCTATGTATATATATATAGATGAATATTCGAAAAGAGTTACAAGATACCAATGTGAAAGCTGCCATTATTTCGGGAATGTTATTTTTCATTCTTGCCTTCCCAGATTTGTTTCAAGCTGTCGATACATTGTTAAAGATGATTGTCGGTGGTCGATTTGCCAATATGCATTTAGTGGTGTTATTGATTCATAGTGTATTATTTGCGGTGATGTTTTACTATGTTAACCGATTTTTACAAAAACGCGTCTTGATTGAAGGAGATACCGCTGAAGAAATATATGAGAATTGCTTGAAACAAAACTGTGATGGTAAATCTGGACCAGATTACAATTCTTGTAATTATGATTGTCTTTCAAAAAACACTACTGTGTGGAAAGCTTTGCGGTGATGTTTTACTATGTTAACCGATTTTTACAAAAGAGACTAACCATGATTTAGATCATCTGTTCTAATGCGAGTAATTCTTGTAACCACAATGTTTCAATTGATTGAGATTGTAATTGTTTTTTTTGATCATTCAACGAGTCAACCCGTTGTCTTAGTTCAAGTAATTTATCATTCGTGAAATCACGTATAGGTATTGTCGTCAAATAATGATAACTTTGAGAGTTAAATTCGGTTTCAATGATTCCATTGACAATATAAGGAAACTTGTAGTGTTGTAGTTTCTCAATGACATTCGCTTGTGTGTTTTTGTATACAACAATCTTGTCTTGAATCACAAAATCAATAAATCTAAGTTTGGAACTTTCAATCGTAATCAATCGATCCAAATCTTGTAATTGATAGTGTTTTCTTTGTTTGTAAAGTTCATAGCGAACCAGATAATACTCATCGAGAATTGATTCAATTGTTTTGTAACGTTGAATCGTTCCTTTTTCATTGTATAAGTGAATATTCGAGATAGATTTGGTTGTTGTCAGTTTGAACATCTTTTCAATCGAATCCATGTGAATTTTCTCATTATAGATTACATATTGAGAGACTTGACTATTCATATGAATGATAAACTTTACAGTTTCATCTGTGGAATGATCTTGATAATCTAAGACAAATTTACCTTTGGCTTTTTTGTCTCGTTTATCTACGGTGACACTGTCTAAAAATTCTTTGTAATTGGATGTCCACATACCAATCGGTAATTCTGTGATTACAATTTTGTCTTTTCCAATGATATCATAGGTTCCTTTTGTGATAAATTTAGTCGGTGATATCTTTTGAATTTTACCACGAAATCCACGATACCAGGGTATCATCGGTTTATAGTCTTCTGAATTCAATTTTCTCTTCAAGTTATCTAAGATATCTTGTGGATTGTATTGAGGTATGTCTGTACTGAATCCTGTTCCAATACCTTTCATTCCATTGACCAACACCATGGGTAGAATGGGTACATAATAGGTCGGTTCAACCAAGATTCCATCATCATCTTCACGTTTCAATAATGGAAAATCTGACGGTGGATAGATATATTTTACTAGAGGATTCAATTCGGTATGAATATACCTTGGACTTGCAGAATCAGCACCTCCCATAATTCGAGATCCAAATTGTCCATTGGGTTTCAATAAATGAATGTTATTTGAACCAACAAAGGTTTGTGCCATTCCAATAATCGTGGATTGTAACGATGCTTCCCCATGATGATATGCGGCATGTTCACTGACATAACCCGCCAATTGAGCCACTCGAATTTCACTTGTCAATTTCCGTTTGAAACAACAATACAATATTTTACGTTGTGACGGTTTCAATCCATCCAATAAAGATCCAATGGAACGACGAGTATCACTGTTTGAAAAGTGAATCAATTCTTTGTCGATAAATTCATCAATACCCACATGAGTTTGATCATTATTCAAGATGAGTTGAGGGTCATACTGATACAACCAGTCTTTTCGTAGATTAGAACAATCCCGTTTGAATGCCAAATTCATTTTGTCTGTGGTTTGTTCATTGAAATCATAATGAGTGAGTTTCATTAGTTGAAAGTATTCTCGTGCTTCTTTCGCTGTACTCGTACCCAATCCCTTGTAATATTTCAACTTGTATTGTTTCAAGTTGGGTGTAGATTGTTTCCAAGTTTCATAATCTGTGAGATTGTAAAAGCAAACCACTTGTTTCTTCCATGTCGCTTTCACAATGGGAGTTATCATAGATTTGACATAGCCTAATTTCAGTAAACTCGGCCACAAAGTTTCAAAAATCAACATAACCAAACCTTTGATATGAGATCCATCATGATCCTGATCGGTCATAATCAGAATCTGACCGTATCGAAGTTTATCAGTGGAATCATACACGTGACCACTTTCTAACCCTAAGATCTTTTTCAAATGGGTTATTTCTGTATTGTCTGTGATTTGTTTGACAGAAGCTTCTTTCACATTCAATACTTTCCCCCGTAAAGGAAAGACACCATAACAATCACGACCTACCACACTCAATCCACTGATAGCCATAGTTTTTGCTGAATCTCCTTCGGTCAATATCAAGGTACATTGATTCGACTTTTTCGTACCCGCCCAATTCGCATCATCGAGTTTGGGTACTTGAATTTTGTTTTTCTTACTTCCATCGGTTTTCTTGGATTCTTTGTTGGTTTTGAAATCTGCAAACGATTCCACTTTTTGAACTAAATCCAGTTTGTCAAAGATAGATTTAATAAACTTATCCGAAAGTTCAGGTTTCGATCCAAATTTACTTGGAGCTGTAATCAATCTTTCTTTTGATTGACTGTCAAACGATGGATCTTCAATCACACAATTCAAAAACAGTTTCATATAATTTTTGACATACGATTCTGACACCGTTTTCTTGTGTCGTTTTTCAATCATAGCAACAAGTTTGGATGTGATTTGTTTAGATATCACATCGACATGTTTGCCTCCTTTCAATGTATAAATTCCATTGACAAAGGAATAGTGTTCGAATTTGTCGGTTTGACTCACACTGACACACACGGTCCATCGATCTGACAATGTTTCACAGACACGAGCTTGATCTTTCAAATACAAATCACAGTAATCGACAAAGGTTTTCACAGGTATTTTTTGAGACTGATAATACACTTTGATCGATGAATCAGTGGTTCCCGCAATATCATACACGCGGCGAACCATATATTGAATCATGTTAGGTGTAAACGAATCAATTCCAAATTTAGACACATCAGTAATCCATGATATCTTAGTATACGGTTTGACTTTTGTTTTTGTAATTTTAGGTTTGCTTCGTTCACTCATATTATTACGAAATTCTTGAACATATTTCAATCCTCGGACATGGTCGACAGTTTCCACACGGAAAACTTGGGAAAACAGATTGGTTAATTTCGCACCGAATCCATTTTTCCCACCGGTTGTCTTGCCTCGTTTATTGTAATTTTTAGATGTCAATAATTCACCTAAGATCATTTCCACAATGTATTGAGGTTTTCCATCAGGTGTCTTTTCCGTGGGATGAACCGCCACATCAATTCCATTGCCATTATTATAGACAGTCCATTGTTGTAACTCTTCATCATAAGATACTTTGATTTCAGTAGTGTGAATCGTAGTTGATTCTTTGGATTCTCGCAAGCGTGTAATTTGATCACGAGCATTCACCAAGATTTCATCAAATAATTTATTGACCGCAGGTACATACTGACATGTTTTCGTTACAATGTGATTGTCTTCCACGATGGGTAAGACATCTTCAATCAAATCACATCCCCCAACAAATGTGTCAGGTTCATCCAAGATTTGTTGATGTAACGGTTTCTTTTTGTAATCTGATAATGCCATAGTCGACTTGTACTTTGAATGACTCCAAGTTTCAAATTATTCAAGACTGTTTGTCTTTGATGGTTGATTTCAAATTTTCAAAGTCAAACGTCAATATTGTTTGATCCATATAACGTGGGTAGGTTGATTTTAAATAATTTTTGAACTCAGGAAAGATATCATACGAATCGCACAAATCAATGAGTTCTCCCGTGATGTATTCATTGATATCGGATCGTTCACTAAAAACCACACTATGATCCATCATATTTTCGATATTACTACATGTGATGAGTGCATTGAAACTATCACTCGTCAAATACAACTTTTCTTGGATTGTAAATTCGAATAAGTTTTCTAACAACTTATCTAACAAGATATCTTCATCGTTTAATGTATTTTTGAAATGGTCCAAATAGCGTGTGACAGCGGATTCATCTCTACAATTATGTTTGCAAAGAATTTGAATCAGTTCTGATAAATTTTTAGATTTACCTTTTGATAAGACTAATTTTTCGACTACTTTGAATTCAATAGGATCATACCGAACACAATATCCAAAATCATAAATAATCAACTTATCTTTTTGATATCCCCAATTACCTTTGTGTAAATCACCATGACAAATTCCATGATAACATCCTACTAAATTATACAATATCAATTTGAAAAAGATACTGGTAATTTTATATTCACTTAATGAATCTTTGGATTCACTCGGTAAATATGTCATAACCATTGTATTTTCTGTGACATGAACTAATTCAGGGATTATGTACAGAGAGTTATCATGAATTTGACGAAACTCGAGCAAAAAATTTGCTTCATTCCGTAAATCCATTTGTAATCGTAATCCTTCAAAAAATTTGTCGAATTCAAGTAACGGTACATACTTTCGAATATCACAGAATCGTTCCACAATCCAAAACAAACTTGAAAAGGCTCTGAATTGTTTGTGTAATTGAGGATGCAATACTTTCAAAGCATACAACTTCCCGGTTTTCTTATGTTTCACTTTGTAAACTTGACCCATGGAACCTGAACCGAGTATATCCAGTAATTCATACTTGGTAGACAAAGCATATCCACATTCCATTTCAAAAATGGATCGGGTATAGTCTTCACTGTGGATGTAACATTGATCATAAAATGTTTCAATACTTTGTTTCAAGTTTTCATCAATATCGACTGTGTAAATTCTCGATAAAATCCATTGAATCATCTTGATAAACAAACATCCCGATTTGTGAAACGAACAGATCATTGTATCTAGTTGAATCTTATCAATGTGTGTTTTTGTCACATTGTGATACAACAAATACAAGGATTTACATATATTGTAATATAAAGATATCATACTTCTTATTTATACACCCGATTATTTTAAATAGAGTGAAACGTTCTAAATGAGAAAATAAAATCTCTCTGACATCAAGAAATCTCACAATGTCATCCGATCTATTGACCAATATCAAAGAGCTTTTGATATTTTACGTGAAAACCAACTACGAATCGTATTTACAAGAAAAAAAGATTACTTCGATACCTGAAGCGGAAGTGTCCCAAGTGGTTCGCCAAATCTACAATCAAAGAAAAGATCATTCCAAAATATTTGTGAAAGATTCATTGAAACAAGTATTGAAAACCGAATATCCGGGTGATTCTCAAATTGAGTTATTATTGCGTGATATTTATGAAGATGATCGTGTCATGGTACAAAAAATGACAAATCAAATCGTATTGTATCAACAATCTAAAGTTTAAGAATGAGTTTCATTCGTCCATTTTTGACCACAGGTACAACATAAATACATATACTTCAAATTCACTTCATCATATTTTATATACTTTATTTTGGTTTGTTTGGTTTGTTTTGACTCACATTGAGGATTGACACACAGAATATTCTTATTTTGAATCATAGGTAAGGTTGGATCTAATTGAAAATATTCATTGGAATGAAAAGCATCTTTGACTGAATCCATTGATCCAGAATTCACGACAATTTCATCTTGTATCGTTTCTTTATTAGAACAACGACTACAAACATAAACAGGATCACCTAAGGTGTCCTCTACATTTTCTAAACAAAAGTCCATAAGATTGTTGCATAGTTTACAAAAGTGGAGATCCATTGTACTATATGTATACGAAGGTATTATTTATATATATTTTCAAATTATATAGTATATGATAGACGAAGATACAATTCAACGTATCAAAGTATGTGGTATATTCTTGATCGAAATTTACAAAATCACTACCGGTACATTAACCAGTTTATTTATACCCCAATCGTGTGGAGATCATGTCTGTACATTACAAGAAAACTTGAACCAAAGTGATTTGACCCATAGGTCTTTACTGTATTGGAATTTTATTACAATGACGATGTTTTATATGTATTACTTTGTTGAATTACGAAGAGAAGAATGGGCAATTGAATATTTAGACATTGACAATGACAAACCCGATAATGGATTGAAAGAATTGATACGAAAAGAACCTCAATTAGACAAAAAGATGGACACGTTGAATTTGTTGTATTATCGAACTTTGAAATCTACCTGTATTTTGTATTCAGTGAATGGATTAATGACATGTAGTGTGTTACGGGATCGATATTACAATAATTCAACGTTATCTTGTTTTCTAAGTTTCAGTTTACTTGTCATTCACAAATTGTATAACTCGTATTGTGTAGCAACTCAATCCGTCCATGAAGATAAAATGATGAGTTCGTATATGTCAGAGTTTGTTTCATTCAATATCATAGATAAAGATTACAAACGAGAAACCGAGAAGCAAGTCCATCCCTAACCATTTAATTTGAAAAGGCTTGGACACAAGATCCCACAAAACCAACTGAAACTAACTTTCAAAAACTTTCAAAAACTCTCACCCTCTCTCTCTAAGAAAACCATGTCTCTATCCCAGATTCTTATGGACAATGAAGAACAGTGGAAACGGTGTATGATATCCGGAGGATTACCGGAAACAACCACTCAAACTGAATTCTTTCAACATCATCTACCGAAGCAAGCTTGTGATTTCACAGATATCTTTGATAGATTCTCTTTGAAAGACTTATTCACAAGTGATAAAATCGTAACGGGACTTCTTGGAAACTACAATTCTATGTTTCTCTATCGTCAAACAACCTCATCTGTACCTGATATCTTAGTATACAGCAATGATACCTACAAAGTGTTCCAGCCTCTAGGTGAACCTGGACGAGATGCAACAGATTACAAAATCGGTCATTTCATGATTGTAACTCACGATCCAAACCATACATTCACCTTAAATGAATCCTTACCTTTAACCGAATCAGAATTATCGGATCTTCAGTCCAGACGGGCATTGATTGAACAAGCGTATGAAGCTTTATTCGAGAATGTACCGATTCATCTGTGTGGTGATCAAGTGATTCAGAAAGCCAAACAACTCGGATGTCCAACTGATATGAAAATTCGTGATTTCCTTGTTCATCAAATTGTCTCAATGTCTGAAGAAATACGTACCGGTAGACCTGGATATGTACTGACACATGAGGGACAAGATATCAGTCGTGATAAACAATGTATGATGGATCAAGCGAATCGAGCTTTTGACCGTTCGAATCGACCTCGATTCTATATTCAGGGTGTGACTTGTAACAGTCAACTGGTGAGTCACATCCACGGATTTATGACAAACTTGGACACTCCCTTGAAACCAGACTGTGTCGATGATTATCTGGATCTGGATACATTGATTAGTCTCCACGATGAGAAACTACAAGATGATGATGACTGTGAATTGACTCGTACAACCTCTGTATACCCAGGGGCATAAACACAACAAAAAACAAACAAACAAACAAACAAACAAACAAACAAACAAACAAACAAAAACAAACAAAACCTTCGGGTTTTGTTTTGTGTACATGGTCTATTTGAAAAAAGCGAGATCGATTTATTTGAAATAAATAGGTTTATTTTGGTTTTTTGAAATAAATAGGTTTATTATCATTGTTTATATAATCCTGATATTTTTGATAAATTGTATCAATGTTTGTTTCATCAATACTTTCATCTGGTACTTCAAACAGTGAAGGAAAATTGCAAACATCTTCGACTAGTGTGTCATAATTATCTATGATACATTGTTCAATATTCTCGCCTTCCTCACCACATAGATACTCGACGGCATTTCCACAGATATCATTCTTCTTACGTTCGATGTTTTTAGGAGAATCTTCCCTTTGTTTTTCACATACATTAGCTTCCCCGCCTGCAGTTGTATCTACGCAATTACCTACGGGACATACATATTTATCATCTTTCCAAATCCATCCATCTCCACAAATTGTATACCGATGGTTATTATCACGCAATTTGCCTTGGAACTTACCACAAGGATTTGTATCATTATTATTGTCCAAGTGAGCATTGATTGGTTGATCGGAAGGTACAGGTTGTAACGAAACATCTCTAGAAAGACCTGTTCGACCAACAGCTGACCCAGACCAAAACTTTACACCTTCGTAACCCCAAGCTTCATATTCATTGTTCTTATACTTAAAGTTGCACGTGAGAAATTTGTCAGGTCGTTTTAATTGTTTTAAATTGTAACCGTCATCATCTTGTCTACGATATATTTCTGGGTTGCAAGCGATTCCGTGACTACACTTTTTATCATACTCATTATCACTATATCCACATCGCCGTTTTACACCATTCATAGTTGCATAATACTCATCACAATCGACGGCATCGCGTTTCAAATCTTTACATTGTATCGGTGTTCCTGGTTTCTCTTGACCATCCGTAAAATACCCCTCAAATTTACCTCTACCAGGACCACCCTTCTCTGCAATATTCATAGCTGTTTGAGAACGTTTTAAACGTAGTGCATTTGTTGCTGCATCAATATAAGACATTTCTTTCGCTTCGGTTAATTTTGAACAAGATTTTACTTTCTGCAAGTTGTTTTGTTCGCCTTCTAACAAGGTTATAGACAAGAAAAGGATACACACAACCACCAGAAGTAAACAACAATGTACGGGTTTCATTTCCATCTATATATATAGAAACAAAAAAAAAAGCATTAATTTGAAAAGGTGATTCCAATATTTGAAAAAACAATGAATCTATTGCAATTTGAGGTTGATGTATTGAAGACAATGATTCAAGACGTAAAACCGTTAGACAAACAAGATTTTCCAGACATAATTCGTCAAATACTACAAGATGCAGGAAAACCGCTTACAATTATAGCCATATCTAAATTGATCTGGAAACAATACAAACATAGATTATTAGTTTCTGGTGATTTATTTTATACATGGCAGTATGATTTTCGATGGAGTGCAACTGAATTACGAAAACAAGGAATTATGAAATCGGCTACTGAAAGTCAAAAAGGATATTGGGAAATAAAGTAATCTTGTGTAAATTAAGTCAATGATCAAAGAAAAGAATCAATTTGTAATTGCGTTCCAAATAGTTGTAATACATTAAGATCCGCTTCTTTATACTTTTGACGTCTGGTTGATAAATCAATATTCGGATCTTTTGAATCTTTCATTAAATCACTTATGTTATGTAAATCATCTTTTTTTGCATTACAATGTTGTATTAATCCATTATAAAAAGAGTCTTTAATATTCCCATCAGTGCCAATATAACCAAAACTTATGTTAGATATATTATTTGATAAGCAATCTAAACACTTATTTTCATCGCCACTTTGTATTGGCGTGTCTGAATTTTTATATTTATCGGTGCAATAATAAAAACAACGTGTATCAAATGCATCCTTATTAGTTACTAAATAATTATAGCAGTCACTGTTTCCATCTTTTTCATCGCCTTCTAACAAGGTTATAGACAAGAATAGGATACACACAACCACCAAAAGTAAACAACAATGTACGGGTTTCATTTCCATCTATATATAGAAACAAACAAAAAAAACTTTCAAGAAAGGTAGATCGATTTATTGGTATAAATCACGGCGATCCTTATTATTTTTGTAATGCTTAAATTTAGTATAAATTATATCAGGTTTTGTTTCAATGTATTGAGATGTAGCGATATCTTCTCTGGGAAAATAGCAAAGGTTATTCTTGAAAAGTGTATTTGAATTATCTTGTATACACCGTATACATTCTGATTTTGATTTTTCATCGTAGCAAACATCTTTACATAGATAAGCGACTGCATTTCCGCAAGCTAGAGATTGATTATCATCTATATCATCCTGTATATACCGGTTGTTTGGTTCACATACATTAGCTAGCCCGCCTTCAGTTGTATCTACGCAATTACCTTTGGGACATACATATTTATTATCTTTCCAAATCCATCCATCTCCACAAATTGTATACCGATGGTTATTGTATAGTAATTTGCCTTGGAACTTACCACAAGGATTTCCATCTTTATTATTGTCCAAGTGAGCATTGATTGGTTGATCGGAAGGTACAGGTTGTAACGAAACAGGTCTAGATGTTCCTGTTCGACCAAGACCTGACGCATGGTATTGGTATTTACCTCCGTTATACCAAACATGTGGATCATTGTTCCTATATATATTAGCTTTACATTTTGGATAGTAATTGCTTTCCATGGGAGGAACTGTTAATTGTTCTAAATTGTATCCATCGACTCCTTCTTGTCTAAGATATTTTCTCATACTACACGAACCAGTACCTTTTTGACACTTTCCAACACCGTACAAATTTTCTGGATCTGTGCATTGACTATAAGACCCGTCTTCATTCAATGCAAGAAATGTATTGCAAGGATAGATATCATTCGTTATTTTTTCGCAAGTTAAAGATTCACCAACAGCGACAGGATTACTATCATCTCTAGTATAATAACTTTTAGTTAGATTGTCTGTGCTTAAATTTAAACCATTTATATTCTCTTTACGAATATTATAGCGTACACGTTCTTGTGGATCATCTCTATTATATTTAATATCATTAAATTCAGTTTTTGCATCTAGTAGCGTAATTTCTTTAGCTATTCTTATATTACCTTGTGGATCTGTTACCACACCATCCACTATATTCCCTTCTTCAGGATAATCACAATATTTTTGGGGTTCATAATTTGTTTGTTCATCGCCTTCTAACAATGTTATAGACAAGAAAAGGATACAAACAACCACTAAAAGTAAACAACAATGTACGGGTTTTATTTCCATCTATATATATATAGAAACAAAAAAAAAAGCGTTCATTTGAAAAAAAAGGTAGATAACAATATATATTACACCTTTTCATACTCAGGAAAAGTAATCTTCCAACCCTTTACTAAACCTGGATTATTTTTATAAAAATTATAAGTAGTAGTATATGCATTATAAATTGGTTCAGGATTCTTTTGAATGTCTTCAGAATTGTTTATACCTTCTTTGGGAAACCTGCAAATATTATCACCTAGAGTTTTAGAATTATCTGTGATACATTGTTTACATGTTGACTCATCCTTGCAAACATCTCCACATAGATAATTTATTGCACTTCCACAAAACAAAGAACTTATACGATCTGCACGCAATTTATCCTTATCCCATAGATTTTTTTTTGATTCACATACATGAACTTGATAACGTTCATTCTCATCACTCATGCAATTACCGAAAGGACATTTACCGTGACGATTCCATGCATTTCCACAGGTGGTATCATAATCGTCAGATCTAACCCCGGCTTGTACAAGGCAAGGATTATTATTTGCGTCAGGGTTTTTATATACACAATCTTTACAAGATGTTCCATCTTTACAACATGGAACATCTTGTAAAAGGACATATTCATTTTCATGATATATATAATTACAAGTGTTTGTCAAATCAGGTACTTTTTGTAATTGTTCTAAATCGTATCCATCGACACCTTGTTTTCGTTCATATGATGATGTATCAGTTGTAGAGTGTTTCGCTTTCACAACTTTTGTATTAAAAGATACCCTGGAGGTACTGTATTGAATTACAGAGTAAATCACTGAAATCGCCAAAATCAAAATCAATGCATGTTCTAACGTAAACTTCATCTATATATAGAAACAAACAAAAAAAAGCGTTAATTTGAAAAAAGCGAGCTCGATTTTGTAAACCTAACTCACCATGTTACAAAATCTACCTGAAGAATGTTTGTATCTTATCTTAAATAGGATAGAAGAACCAAGGTACAAATGTTACAATGTATCTGTATCAGGATTGAAACACACTAAACTCTTTGAAACCTTACGATTTTGTAAGAAAACAAACTACAACTTTGTCTTTGTTCATCTATTGAAACTTTCGATGGTATGCAAACAATTCAAGGGTTACTTTGATTCACACAAACTGTGGATCGAGTTAGCGGTTCGAGATCTTCGTAAGGGAGTTTTGTACAAACGACCTCCTAAAACGATGAAACATCGATACTTACAACGATTTGTTTATTCTAAAGCACTCCATGAATTCTCAGTGAATATTCGAGCCTTAGAACAAGATCACCATGGATACATTGTTTATCTTATGAGATCCTTACATATTCGTAAATGTACTCAACAAGCAATGATAGATGGAAAAGACGTCATTTATCGTCAGATTGAATACCATTTTTGGAGTCGACGTGGAGATACAATGTATATCCAAACAAATCGAGTACCTCATACAGACAAAGGTTTCACAACACAAGAGGCATTCAAATATTATGATTCTTGTAATCATGGAATCCGTATGTACAAAATATACAATGGAATGTACAAAAACAAATTCAAAACCCTACGTGAATTCCCTTTTGTCAAAGTATTGTTAGGAATCATGAGATGTTTAGGTAAACGAACATCGTACATTGAATCATTGATAGATAAAGTAGACTGTTTATACAAAGAAACTAATTTAGACAATTTCAAACCGTATACATTGAGCAATTCACATTGTGTAATGTATCGATTTTCTTGAAAGATAACTTAATTCGCATAGGCAAGACCACCCATACCACTCATAATACGAAGGACATTGTAGTTGACTGCAAATACCTTCGCTTGTTTTGTACCTACTACAGGATCTGCTGAAATGGACAATTCAGATATAATATAGTTAGGTTGTTTTGTTGGATGACAAGTTAATTCAACGTGATCTAATCTTGAAAAATTACAAGATCCGGAAGGTTGATGATCTTC
>MDTD01113908.1_pt1 | contig 16765 bp, 17 predicted proteins | sample 811221 | NCBI WGS metagenome assembly MDTD01 (sample SAMN05326646, study PRJNA326480) | marine metagenome | isolation source: seawater | place: Pacific Ocean: South West | collected 2011 | reverse complement strand
GAGTCTGAGGATCCGTTACCCGATTTCATCCTGGTCATATAGCTCAGGTCCTTGCTCTGTTTCTATTTCTGGAGATCCATGTGCTTCTTTCAGATCAGCTAGGGGATCTCCTTGGAGTTTGGTTCTTCCATCTGCGACTACCTTTTGAGTTTTCTTTAAAACAGCTTCAAAGCTGGCGAGTCTTTGATCGCAAAAATCTTCCGTTTCAAGGCGGAGCCTTTGGGCCTCAGCTTGGGCTTCTTCGATGATTCTCCGAGCTTGGATCTCAGCTGTTTTCACTACCTCAGACTTCTGGACCATCTGGCCTGCTCTGGCACGAGCCAAATCGATTAACTCATCCCCTTCTCTTTGAGTTCGTGAGAGAAAGTCTTCACGTTGTTTGAGCAACCATCTTGCGGCACGGATCTCATCGGGCAAGCGGATAGATATATCATTTAAGATCGAGATTATTTCGTCTTTGTTCACCATGGAAGACGAAGATAATGGAACAGGGCGAGCTGCATCAACAACGTTAATGAGCCCTTGAATTAGGCGTTCGACCTCGGGCGCTTCGTATGGCTCCACTGACTCAAATGCTGTGGTTTCATCATTCTGCTCGGGTTCACTCATTATTAGCCAATCCCCTTCTGAGTAAATCGGAAACGGGTTTTGGTACTAACCCTGATATATCTCCTCCTTCAGATGATATTTCACGAATAAATCGACTCGAAATATACGAGTATTCCGGATCTGTTGGTATGAAGACAGTATTGATTTGAGAAATTTTTTTGTTTGTTTGAGCCATCTGCATTTCAATTTCAAAATCTGCTGAGGACCTAAGGCCTTTAATAATCGCGTCAGCATTCAGTGCTTTGGCTACATCAACGACAAGGCCTGTTGAGGAGTCTGTTACCACGTTATCAAGATGCTCAAAAGAGGTTTTTAGTAATTCTTGACGCTTTTCAATAGATAAAAATCCCTTTTTTTCTCTGTTTTGCATTGCAACAACTATTAGTTGATCAAAAATCGTTGCTGCGGCCTCTACTATCCGCACATGCCCAAGGTGAACTGGGTCAAATGATCCGGGATAAATTGCAATAGCCATGAAATAAATCTACCTCAGATTTTGCGCTACCTATGCGGGTAGAACTATTTTCTGCATTAAACGTAAGAAATGCGGAGTTATATCGGTCTTTATTTTTGGTGTGAGGCTATTAGTAGGTTGGTTTGACCGTATTTTTGGCTCTTGATTATTTCCCAATCGCTTTCAAGCGTTATCGGTTCTGAACTTTCAATTACTATTGAATGGGCATTAATTCGTCTGAGCAATGTGCCCCAATGCTCATATTTATAAGGGGGGTCCAAAAGCGCTACGTCAAAATAGTCATTCCTTTCGAGGAAACTCAGCGCATCCATTTTCAATATCTTTGATGCTGAGCCATAGTTTAGTTTTTCAATATTCAACATGATGCAATCAATTGCTTCTGCGTAGCGATCTACAAATACTACCGATTTTGCTCCACGTGATAAGGCTTCTATTCCAAGTGACCCGGTGCCTGAGAATAAGTCGAGAAATGACCTGTTATCAACCAATCCGTAACTGTGCAGGGAGTTAAAGATAGCTTCTTTAACTCTGTCTTTTGTAGGCCTAATTTGATCCCCGCTTGGTACAACTAATTTGCGCCCTTTCGCTGCTCCAGATATGACCCTCATATCAAATTACGTTATCTTCTCAATGAGGGGTAGCGATGAAACTTCCATCAGAAATTACTTGTATTGACTGTGGCGGAAAATGCTATTTGGGTAGCAAGGAACCGGAATCTGGCTGGGAAGTAAATATGGTTGTGTTCTACCGTTGTAAGGATTGTCTGGATAGATGGGACATAGTAGTCGGAGATGACGGGATTTAGGCGGGGTCTCTCCACATACAGGTAAGACCTGCTTTACCTCCGTCAAGCGACAATTCCGTTTGGATTTCAAACCCTAGCCGATAGTAAAAGGAGAGGTTTCTTGGGTTGGTTGATTCAAGGTACGCTCCAGTTTCCTCCTTATCACAAATTTCTAAGATAGGTTGGAGTAGTTTTGCAGCTCGTCCTTTACCTTGCATCTCAGGAACAGTTCCAACTGCTTGTAAGTACCAGTGAGGCTGTAAAGGGTGGTTAGCATTGACTTCCGCAAACGCCTCTAGAACTTGTGAGATCCTATCGCCCACTAATTCATGCATTAAATTGACGAATGCATCTTGCTCGTCGTCACCGCTATTGTCAGATTCACGTAGACCTGAGATTGGCTTGGTCCAGATTGACGAGGTGGAGTTACCTTCATCCACACTTAATGTCCATTCGGGGTTCTTACTTGCATGATGAGTTAGGAAATACCACCATTGGTGTAAATTGCGTTCGTGACTTTTTCCTGGAAATAACCAACTAAAGAATGGGTCAAATAGAAATGCTTTCGTGAGAATATTTGCTGTGGTTCGTGGGTCAGATGTTGAATTTAGAGGTTCGCTCATGATTTAAATAGATACTCGACTTTCTCTTCCTTGAAGAAAAGGTCCATCTCCTCAATGAGAAGTGATATATCTTCGCCTTGCTTTGCTATATCCAACAGAGCGATCGCAGCAGTCCTTGCATGCGATACCCACTCTTTGTCTCTGCGGAGTGAGGCAATTCTTAAGTCGGTCCTTCCCTTCTGTTCGGCCCCCATGATTGTTCCTTCGCCACGAAGTTCTAGGTCTATTTCAGCTAAATGAAATCCATCATTTGAATCCACAAGAGCCTGTAGGCGCGCATCAGTTTCAGGTGTCTGGGAGTCACTGACCAAATAGCAAGTTGACTGGAACGACCCTCGACCTACACGCCCTCTTAGTTGGTGCAATTGGGCGATCCCAAATCTTTCAGCGCCTAGAATAACCATTGCAGTAGCGTTTGGAATATTGACTCCCACCTCAATTACCGTAGTAGATACTAAAGCGTCCAGATTACCGTTACGAAATAGGTCCATCACATTCTGCTTTTCGCTTGCATGCATTCTTCCGTGAAGCAATCCGACAGATATTTCGCTTAGTTCGTCACCCTTTAATCTGTGATACGTGGCCTCGGCTGAAGTGGTATCGATATTTTCGCTCTCATCAATTAGTGGACATACGATAAATACCTGGCGACCTAACATAATTTGCCCATTCACTTCCTTCCATAATTCTTGAGTGTCAGTCACCCTTTTCGTATCAATAGGGATACGTCCTTCTGGGAGTTCGTTCAAAATACTCACATCAAGATCGCCATATACCGTCATTGCCGCTGTCCGAGGAATTGGCGTAGCAGTCATCACTAGCAGATCTGGTATTGCTCTACTATTGCCTTTATTTTGTAGCGCAGCTCGTTGATCAACTCCAAATCGGTGTTGTTCGTCAACCACGGCTAAACCAATATCTGCAAATTCAACAGATTCCTGAATTAAGGAGTGCGTACCAACAATTATGTCAATTTCTCCGCGACTTAATTTTGCCCGTATTTCTTTGGCGTCCTTGTCCGAGGTCTGGCTTGTTAGTAGGGAAATATTTAGCTTTCGTTCTCCTAGCAAATTAGAAGAGTCTGAGAGAACAAAATTGCCTAGTAATTCTATGGCACTAACGAAATGCTGTTCCGCAAGCACTTCTGTAGGAGCCATGATTGAGCCTTGCTTGCCGCCTTCGACTACGGAAAGTAACGCTGCAATGGCTACTAGCGTTTTCCCTGAGCCCACATCTCCTTGAAGAAGACGATGCATAGGGTAAGAGGCGCGCAGGTCTTTGAAGATTTCTGCAATTGCTTTGGTCTGGGCATTCGTTGGTTTAAAAGGAAGTCGTTCTATTAACTTATCAAATAGGTCTCCTTCAAAGTCGTGACTGATTCCTTGAGTGGCTAGCTCTAGCTGTCTTTTTCGTGCTACGAGAAGTAATTGGATGCGAAGCAGTTCGTCGAATACGAGGCGTTTTCTTGCTGTTAACATTTCACCTAGATTTTTTGGGCTGTGAATTGAAGAGTAGGCCTGGTCACGGCTGACAAGATCGTACTGCTTTCTTATGGCAGACGGCAGAGGTTCAGCGAAACCTCTTGGTTTCGATTTTTCAATCGCGTCTTTCGTCCAGTTGCAGAACTCCCAAGTTGAAAGACCTGCTTTACCCGATTGTGGGTATACGGGAATGAACTTTCCTGTTTTATCTCCAATCAGGTCGACAACAGGGTTAACCATTCTGTATTCGCCTCTGTATTGGTCGAGCTTACCGAAGATAATAACCTCACTGCCCACTGTTAATTGTTTCTCTCTCCATGGCTGGTTAAAAAACGTTAGTGTCACATTTCCTGTTTGGTCTGTGACAGTTGCAGTGACTATTGAGCGTCTATTGCGGGTCTTTTGCTTATAGACGTTCAGAACTTCGACAAGTATCATTCCTTCTTCGCCTATTTGCAACGAGGAGACTTTTGCTTCATTTGTTCTATCGATGTACCTGCGCGGGAAATAGGTAAGGATGTCAAGAACTGAGAAGATTTCTAGAGAATTGAGCGCGCTTTCTTTCTTAGGCCCTATGCCTTTGAGTCGAGATAACTGTATCTTTGACAAGTCTGGAAGAGTCAACGGGTTTTGAGAGTTAGACATTTAACACTCAACTCCATAGAGGCGGCGTTCTCCTATCCTCATTCTCAGCTCTCATCCCTTCTTCGAGGGGTGTGCGTGGAATCACTCAATACCAAAATAGTATGGGTATAAAGGTTGCCCACCGCTGTGTATTTCCACTTCAATTGCAGGTTTCTCCTTAGAAAGCCAGGCCAATAAATCTTTTGTAATTTTTTCAGGGCAATCCTCCCCTTCAATAATTGTGACTATTTCATGTTCGTCACCGATGAGTGTTTGCAAAAGATCTAAAGCTGCATCAGCCAGGCTCTTTCGGGCAACGATGACCCCTGTTTTGTCCAAGCCGATCCAATCGCCTTCGGTTACCTTACCCGCATCTGTCTCGCTATCACGAACTGCTTGGGTAATCTCTCCAGTTACAACTGACTCAGCCATGCTGCCCATTGATTGAGCATTTGTTTTCGCATCTGCAGCTGGATCAAATGCTAACAGGGCGGAGAATCCTTCCGGGATGCTTCTCGTCGGCACGACTATCACGCTCTTGCTTACTTGGTGGTCTAATTGCTCGGAGACAGGGATGATATTTTTGTTGTTTGGAAGAATTACGATTTCCTCTGCCTGAATCTTTTCTACAGCTTCAAGTAGATCTTTTACAGATGGGTTCATTGATTGCCCTCCAGCAACAATTGCGTTTACTCCCATCGACGCGAAGATTTCTTGAATTCCTTTGCCAGCGACAACAGCGATGATCGCAGTATTCTCAGCTATTGGGTTCGGAACGATAATATCGCTGACGCCCCCTACCTCTATGTGGTCCTCTACGTGAAAGAGTTCATCTTGTAGATCAGTGACTCTTATTTGATATGGTCTACCTGCCCTAATGCCAGCCTCAATAGATTCACCAATATCGTTTGAATGAATATGACAATTGTATAAGCCGTCACCGCCCACAACGACAATAGAGTCACCAATGTCTTGCCACTCGAGTTTGAATTGATCAATTTTTGATTCAGGGGCATCAAGAAAAAACATGACTTCATAACGTAGCTCACTGACATCTGGTTTTTCGTCATTATTTGTTTCGCTGGGTGAAATCAAGCTGGACACATTCACTTTTGCTTTAGGAGGGGGTTTGATATCGGTTCCATCAGCAACATGAAGAAAACATTGAATAAGAAGTAGATATCCTGCCCCTCCAGCGTCGACGACATTTGCATCTTTAAGCACGGGAAGTAGATCAGGAGTTCGGTCTAAAGATTCTTCTCCGGCGGACACTAATTGAGATAAGAAGGTCGTCAGCGCCATTTCACTTCCTGCTAGTTCTTGCGCCTTCTCAGCAATCTCCCTTGAGACAGTTAAAATTGTTCCTTCAACAGGCTTCATCACTGATGCATACGCTGCTTCAGAAGCGTGTGTTAAAGCCTCTGCAATGACTTGATTATCCATTTGAGATTTATTTGAAAAGCTATCGGATAACCCTCGGAGGATCTGAGAAAGAATTACCCCCGAATTACCGCGAGCTCCCATCAAGCTCCCATGACGAATGGCTTCCCACTGCGCTTCTGGGTTTTCATCTTCGCCATCCAGTTCCTCTATAACCGACTTCAAAGTAAATGACATGTTCGTACCGGTATCACCATCGGGCACAGGGTACACGTTTAACGAATTAAGATTCTCACAGTAATTTTTGAGAGTTTCATCATATTTCAAGATTACGTCCCGCACTTGTTTAACCGAGAAAGATTTGAGTTGTTCCACGAATGAAATGCTACTAATTCCTAAGGCCGAAAGACGACATATAAGCATTTTTGGTTAATTTAGTTAAATTTTTTAAAAGCTTTAACAGTTCGCAACTATTGCTTATATTCAGTTATTGTTACTACGTTGAATCTTATTTAAGGAGCAACTGTGCAGGGAGTCATTAAGTCATACGATCCGGGAACTAAAGACGGAGTAGTTATGTCTGAGCGTAATTTTACTGAATATGAGCTGTCGCCTGATGCCCTTGATGGTTCTATTTTTCGCATGCTGCGGCAAGGACAACGTGTCATTTTTGAACTCAATGAGTCAGGGATGGCCACTAATTTACGCTTAGGCTCCGAAGTGGACATGGGAACTCCAGATTTCCTACAATAGATTTTGATTACGAGGTCAATAGATGACAGATCACCCCCCTACTAAGATCGAAGAAGCACTATCGCTACAATTCGGTATTGAAAATGTGACCCTTCATTATGGGCTAACTCAAGATGAACTCTTTTACGCAGCCATAGAGAACGATAAGGGTCGCGTCTCCCCAGGTGGAGATTCTAATCAGCAAAAAGCATTTCCAACTGCTTTAGGGATAGATGGTCCACTTGTTTACTACAGTGACCCAGACTGCACTGGACGCCCTGTAAAGGACACCTTTGCTGTTGCGAGGCCTGAAGTAGAGGATACGGTCTGGTGGAAAGATGGATTTGAAAGATTTGATCCAAAAGCATTTGATGACCTTCTTGAACGTGTCGTTAGTTATTTGAACAACAAACAAGGCAGCCTCTACGTAACGGATGTCTTTTGTGGTTGGGATACAGAGTTTGCTGAACCGTATAGATTTGTTGGCGAATACGCAACACATGCGTATTTCTGTAACATTATGTTCCCGAAAGCAGTTCGTGATGACAGCGATCGGCCGGAAACCGGGTGGACCATCTTAAATGTGCCCTCGTTTATTGCAGACCCTGAAAGGGATCAAACTAAGTCAAACCGTGCAGTTATTATGGACATTGTTAATCGCGTAGCTTTAGTGGTAGGGCCCGCTGACTACTGTGGAGTTAATAAGAAGACAATGTTTACTGTTATGAACTATGTCCTACCAAGCAAAGGGCAACTCTCAATGCACTGTTCTGCAAATGTAGGCACCGATGATGATAGCGCTATTTTGTTCGGCCTTTCCGGAACGGGTAAAACTACATTATCTGCTGATCCTGACCGTCTCCTGATCGGAGATGATGAACATGTTTGGACCGATTTAGGAGTTTCAAACTTTGAGGATGGTTGCTACGCAAAGCTTATTGATCTTGATAAGGAAGCTGAACCGGTAATTGCTGCGGCATTGAGCATGAAAGGGACTCTGATCGAAAACGTGCCGCCACGGGCAGGAAAGCCTCTTGAGCAGACAAACCCTCAGGAACTCGATTTATTTGACGGTTCTAGAACTGAAAATACTCGTTTCGCATACCCTTTGACCTGTAATCCTGGCGTTGCGACTGGAGCAGCTGGCCCGCATCCGAAGACAATTGTCTTGCTGACTGCTGATGCTTTCGGGGTATTGCCTCCTGTATCTATCCTTAGCTCAGATGAAGTTATGTATCATTTTGTTACCGGTTTCACTTCAAAACTCGCAGGGACGGAGGTGGGCGTCACAAAACCCGAGGCAACGTTCTCAGCGTGTTTCGGGGGCCCATTTATGTCACAGAAACCGAGTGTCTATGCTGAACTTCTCGCAAAGCGAATGTCTGAGCACGATACAAGATGCATTCTTCTCAACACTGGTTGGACTGGTGGCCCGCACGGCGTAGGTAGCAGAATGTCTCTCAAACACACGAGGACGTTACTGAACGCAGCACTTTCCGGAGTCTTTGACGAAACCACCCTAGTCACTCAACCTATCCTGAATTTGCGCATGCCAACCAGTTGCGAAGGAGTCCCCGACGAGATTTTGAATCCTAGAGAGACTTGGGATGACCCGTCAGAATATGATGAGCAAGCAAGTAAACTTCGAGAAATGTTCAGAGAAAACTACAAGAAGAAAAACTTTGCTGACCTAGGCATTGCAGCGGTTATGTAACTTGAGTATTCTCGCCACGTGCAGAAATTAAATGATCTTCAGACGCCATATTTGGCTGTTGATCTAGAAATCTTTCATAGAAATCTTAAGATTATGCAGTCCGTCAGGCCGGGCTCGTCATTGAGGCCACATGTTAAAGCTTTCAAATCAACCCATATCGCTGGAATACTTAAGCAGAGCGGCTACTCGGGTTTCTGCTGTGCGACGATTAAGGAACTTGAGGGATTAGCAGCTAACGGTCTGGGTAATGATCTTTTGCTCGCCAATGAAACTTTGAATGCTTCCAGACTTCGATCTTTGGTTGATCATGGTGCTCAGGTAATCGTTGCCGTAGATTCTACTGAAACGATAGATGCAGCGAAGGACGGAGGCATTCGAAACGTGCTGATTGATGTCAATGTTGGGTTACCTCGATGTGGTTGTGACTTGAAAGAAGTCGAAACTCTCTCAGCGTATGCTCGGCGAAATGGCCTAAATATTCTGGGTGTTATGGGATATGAGGGGCATTTAATGTTTACCTCCAAGAGATCAGATCGAAAAGAAGGTGTTACGAAAGCCATGCAAGTTTTGCAGGAGGCTCACTCAATTACAGGAGGTGACATTATTTCTGCCGGCGGCACAGGGACTTTTGATCTGAATGAACTAGCAACAGAAATTCAAGCAGGATCTTTTCTGTTTATGGATACCCGATACTCCGCCATAGATCTCCCCTTTGAAGAGAGCCTCACGATAGTCTCAACAATAATTTCTATCGAAAAGAATCAGAAGAGGGCAGTGTGTGATGCCGGAGTGAAATCCTTTGCAACAGATTACGGAAAGCCCAAGCTTAGGGACGGCGTCATTGAGTTCTGCTCTGATGAACACTCAACTATCCTTCCAACAGAGCCAAGAAGCCAGTTAGAATTTCAGGTTGGAGATGTGATCCACCTACGTGTTCCTCATGTAGACCCCACTATTGCTAAACATCCAAAATTAGTTTGTTTTCAGGAAGGCTATGTCCATGGGGATTGGAAGGTGGATCTTCGTGGTTGGTAACTACAATTCATTGCTGATCTTGATCCAAGGAGTACCCTTTGCCTAAAAAGTGGACTAATTGGGCTAGAAATCAATCTTCATACCCGCACAAACTCTTCAGGCCTAAATCAGAAGCTGAAATTACTGAGATTGTAAGCTTAGGAGTAGCTAGAAGACTTAAAGTTAGGCCAATAGGAAACGGGCACAGCTTTAGCTCTATCGGATTAACTGACGGATTCTTAGTTTCATTGGAATCAATGAATCGGATTACTAACATTGACAGAGAGCAGATGCAGGTCACTGTAGGCGCTGGAATAACCATCTCTGATTTAAATAGAGAGTTGCATAAAATAGGTTTTGCTCTTCCAAACCTTGGTGATATTGACACGCAGAGTCTCGCTGGGGCTATTGCTACTGGCACACATGGGACTGGCATCGAATATAACTCAATAAGTTCTGCCATTATCGGTATGAGAATTGCTACTGGAGATGGGTCAGTTATAGATATCTCTGAATCAAGAAATTCTGAGTTCCTAGGACCAGCCAGAGTTTCCTTGGGCGCATTGGGAATAATAACCTCTGTCACACTTCAGTGTGTCCCAGCCTTCAACTTAAAAATTGTTGAGTTCACTGCAAAATTGCCTGAAATTATATCTCGGTTCAAAATCGAGGAAATGAACGCAGACTTTGTTGAGTTTTTTTGGTTCCCACATACAGGGCTTGCGGAAATTAAAATCTGCAATAAGACTGCCTCAGCTAAGACGAGAGCAAACAAAGTATCCACATTTGTGACCGATGAGGCCATACGAAACTTAGGCTTTAGTCTTTTGAATCAGTTCTGGGTACAGTTCCCAAATAGTGTGAACCGAACAGTGAATAGCCTCATAAAGGAGAATGTCCGACCAGAGCGCATAGATGCTAGCCATAAAGTCTTTTGCTCAAAACGAAGAGTTAAATTTCTTGAAATGGAGTACTCAGTTCCAAGAGAGTATCTCTTTGACGCTTTTGGAGAGGTCCAGCGTGTTATTGAAGGACTTAGCTTTCCAGTTACATTTCCAGTTGAAGTCAGAAGCTTAGGTGCAGATAATATTCCCCTTTCAATGGCTAGTGAAAGAAAGACAGGCTTCATTGCAGTTCATCTGTATTACCGAGCAAGCTCCAAAGATTTTTTCACAAAAATCGAAAACATTATGGATCAATTTAATGGACGGCCTCATTGGGGGAAACTGCATAATCTTGAATCAACAAAATTATCAAAGCTGTATCCAAGGTGGACTGAGTTCGCTGAGATCAGAGAGGCCTTAGACCCAGATGGCCATTTCACAAACCCTTATCTTGAGCGCGTTTTAGGCTATTGATACCCATCTGGATTTTGACGTTGCCAATTCCAGTGATCAGCGCACATATTCCCAATTGAGTACTCTGGATGCCAAGACAGCTCGCTTTTTGCTTTCTTCGGGTCAGCAACTGCTTCAGGACTATCACCGAGGCGCCTGAGCGTAATTTCTGTTTTTATGTCAGCTCCAGTAACTTCTCTGGCCTTGTCTATTAGCTCTTTCACAGAAGTTCCCGCCCCCGTACCTAAGTTCCATATATGAAGCCCTTGATGCCTTTCTAGGTACGTCAAAGCCGCTAGATGCCCTCTAGCTAAATCCAAGACATGGATATAATCCCGGATGCACGTGCCATCTGGAGTGTCATAGTCGTCTCCATATATTAGGAGTTTTTCCATCCGGCCCACGGCAGTTTGCATAATCAATGGCATTATATTATTGGGCTTCTGCTTTGGGTCCTCTCCGATATGGCCAGATGGATGAGCTCCGACAGGATTAAAGTAGCGCAGTATTCCGACTTTCCACTTTGGATTGGAGCTGGCAAGACCGTGAAGAATCTGCTCGACACACAATTTGGTATGCCCGTAGGGGTTTATAGGATTAGTAGGAGAATTTTCTGTGTAAGGCACTTGGCTCTCTGGATCATAGACAGTTGCTGACGAAGAGAAGATGATTGTCTGAATGCTCGCTTCTTGCATTGTTCGTAGAAGAGACAGAGAGGATCCAACATTTTCAGTATAATATTTCAGCGGATCTGCCATTGACTCTTCAACCGACTTAAGTCCGGAAAAATGAAGCACCGAATTTACTTCATAACTTGAGAAAATATCCATTAGCAGCGAAGAGTTACCGGTATTACCTTCAATGACGACAGGGCCGCTCCCATATATCCTTTTAATACCGCTAATAGACTCTTTCGATGAGTTGGAAAAGTTATCAAGCACTATTGGGTCATAACCCGCTTCCATTAGTGCCAGTACGGAATGACTTCCGATGTACCCTGCGCCTCCGGTCACCAAGACATAGTTGCTCAATCTAACTCTCCAAAAAAACTCTTCATAATTATTCTCTATCTTTCATTTCTATGTTGTTCCTAGAAACATAGCCCTTATCCCCAGCCCCATTATGAATAAGCTACCTAATCCATAGAGTAAGAATTTTTTGTTTCCGATGGTATTTCGGTAACCATATAGAAGAGCGATTGCAATGATCATTGAAAATCCATATAAATAATGAAAGTCATCTGGTTCTATATTTTCTGCTGATTGTAGTGCGACTCCTACAATAGCTTGCGCAAAGACAATAATTTGAGCACCCACTATAGCTGTCCAGAAGAATCGTATTGATTTGATACTTTCCCTGTCAAGGAGGATGCCCCAAACTCCTGCTATAGCATTCGTAAAGATAAGCAAAAAAGCGACTGTAGTATGCAGATCCCTCAATCCCACTAGCTTCTTAATCGCTTTCTTGAGAGGCAACAGAGATTGTGTAGTGCCATAACTCTGCGGATAGGTTTAATGGCTTTTCTGTAGCTCCTTCTGTGGGTTTATGAGCATGAGCTGCTTGTCCTGACGATCGCCATTTCTCAAAGGATGCATCATCAAGCCATCTCGTAACCACCAACCATTGGTTTCTTCCGTCTTCGGGTTCCCACAGCTCAAAACCTTCAAATCCTTCGGTGCCATCAACTGCACCTGCTCTAGCGGCAAATCTACTTGCTACTTCGCTACCGATACCTTCAGGAACTGTAATTGCATTTATTTTAATCACTGTCATATCTCAATGATGACAGTTCCGTGACACTTATGCGGAGTTCAGGTGATTAAAGAATTAAGCTGACCAAATTTATTTGATTATTTTTTGTTCTCTGAGTTCTAAAATTTCATCGTTTGACAAACCTAAACTTGCGAGAACTTCCTCTGTATGTTGGCCGGCGTGAGGTGGAGGAGATGACACTGACGCAGGAGTTCTACTAAAGCGGGGTGCCGGCGCAGGCTGCATTACTCCTGCAATTTCAATGAATGTGCTCCTCTCTTTATTATGGGGATGCCTATAAGCCTCATCCATTGAGAGGACAGGTGCGAAGCAAACATCTGTTCCTTCCATCAATTCCTCCCACTCCGATCTCGTTTTTTCTTTGATTGCGTCACCTATCTTTAATTTCATTTCTTCCCATTTCGTTCTGTCCATCTGTTTAGGGTTCTCGCTTTGATCAATTTCTGTTATCCGAAGAAGTTCAGAGTAGAACTGGGGTTCAATTGAACCTATTGATATGAATTCTCCGTCGGCGCATTCGAAAACATCATAGAAAGGTGCTCCTGTGTCGAGAAGGTTTGTTCCGCGTTCTCCCCATATCCCCATTGCTTTAAATGAGTGCATCATTGTAGAAAGAAGTGCAGAGCCATCCGTCATTGCTGCGTCAATTATTTGACCCTTTCCACTCTTAGCTGTTTCAACTAACGCTGCACATATTCCAAGAGCGAGAAGCATTCCTCCCCCGCCAAAATCTCCTACAAGGTTCACTGGAGGTATGGGCTTTTCGCCCTCACGGCCTATCATGCCCAGTACCCCAGACAGCGCAATATAATTTATATCATGCCCTGCCATTAAAGAATATGTTCCTTCCTGTCCCCAACCAGTCATTCTTCCGTATATCAACTTGGGGTTTCTAGCTAAACATTCTTTGGGGCCTATGCCTAGCCGCTCTGCTACCCCAGGTCGAAAACCTTCGATGAGTGCATCGGATTCCTGAACTAATTTTAGAACGGTTTCGATGCCCTCGGGCATCTTGAGATTCACTCCTATAGATCTTCGTCCTCTATTGAGAAGATCTAGGTTAGGAGAATCGGGCATAGTATCTGGGACAGCTGATGCTCGGTCGACTCTAACTACTTCCGCTCCTAGGTCGGCCAATAACATGGCACAAAATGGACCTGGGCCTATCCCTGCTATCTCAACGATACGTTTACCTGATAGTGGACCCACCAGAACCTCCTGTTAGTTCATTTACATTCTTTACTGAAGTCATTCTTATTTCAAACTGATCTTTTCGCTAACCTTTATTAAATCTTATTGCATGAGCTGAGATAGTTCTCTTTTGATTAGCTCTGGCTTTGGAAGCATTTCATAGACTGACATCTTGTTGTCTGAGTGCTCAATGCTCAAAGTTCCATACCCGGCGAGTCGCCCCACAATACCTTGACGTGAGATAACTGCCGTGATACTCGACAATGGAATTTCATAGATGCTCATTTCAAAGGTTCCATGCCGAAAAGCAACACGCTGAGTAGTTATAAGAAATCTTTCCTGCCTGTAGTTTATATACCGAGCGGAGAAGATTAGAGCGAACCAAAACCAAACAATCAAAAACCACCACCAGTCCGTAACTGAATACAGAACGATTACAAGGCCAGATAGTGCCAGAAATCCAATAAGTGATCTACTTAGCGTAAAGACATGCTTGCGAAGTTCAATTATCACTTCTTCACTATCATTTAACGCCAGTGCTTTATAACCCACCTGTATCACTTTAGTACTTTATTTTTGTTCAATAACTTCTTCATTAGATACTTGGCGGAGATACACGATAGTCTCATTTCGTGGAGTTTCTTGCTAATAATATGACTGGGAGTCAGTTTGATGCTGTTCGCTCTGATGCACGTCATTTGCGGATTCTTGCTGGTGCTGGCACTGGGAAAACTCGAGTTCTAACTCACCGGATCGCTTACCAAATAAATGCTGTTCGAATAGAACCTGAGCATTCACTTTGTCTCGCTTTTACGAACAAAGCGGCCACTGAAATAAAACGCAGAATGGCGCAGATGGGAGAAGTTTCATTAGTAGAGACCGGGACATTTCACTCAATCGCTTATAAGCAAGTTAAAGCTCGGTGGAAAGATCTTGGTATTCGAGACGAACCCGATTTGATTAGTAATCGAGGTAGTTACCTTTCGCGTATCTTGCCTAAAAGTTTCAATAATGCGGAGCGCAATTTTATTCTGTCTGAAATCAACTGGGCTACTGCGAGAAGAATTTTAGCTGATGATTATATTTTTGAAGCTGAGAATGCTGGACGACTAGACATTATTCCGTCCGCTTCGGTGGCTGAGTATTTTCGAAAATACTCTGAGCTAAAACGAAAAGAGAATTTCATTGATTTTGATGACATAATCCAGCTTGCAATAGCGTTCCTGGCCGAAGATGCAAATTATGCAGAGGCTCGTCATTGGAAATTTAGAGATTTATTCGTTGACGAATTCCAAGATGTCAATCCTCTACAATTTGCACTACTCCAAGCTTGGTTAGGGCCCAGGAGTTCGATAACAGTCGTAGGAGATCCTTGCCAAGCAATTTATTCATGGAATGGAGCAGACTCTAGGTTTCTAAATGACTTTGAGAAGTATTTCCCGGATTCACAAACGGTTACATTGAAAGATAATTTCCGTTCGAGCCCAGAAATATTAGCGTTGTCTTCTTCTATTCTTCCGACGATGGAGCGTCTTAACCCTAAAATGCAAAGTGGTCGATTACCGACTATCAGAGCTGAGCTCAATGAATACGAAGAAGCTCGTAGCGTCGCCAGTTTGGTTAAAGAACTTGCGACTGGGAATATAGCGCTTGGGGATCAAGCGGTGTTAGTTAGAACCCATGCGCAAATAGCGCCAATTGCTGAGGTTTTCAAAGATCAGGATATTAAATTCAGAGTGGCAGCTGATAGCGAATCCACAGCTGGATCAGGTAGCGACGACGAGGTCCAAATTCTTACTCTTCACGCAGCAAAGGGATTGGAGTGGAAGATAGTTCATCTCTGCGGTGTTGAGGAAGGGTTCCATCCTATTGCCCATGCCAATACTGAGTCGGCCTTAAGCGAAGAGCGACGTCTATTCTTTGTAGGATTAACGAGGGCTGAGGAAGAGCTTCATATTTCTTGGGCCAGAAATCGTTCCCTAGGAGGCAAAAGAAGCAGAAAACCTTCAACATATATCAAAGAACTAACCAATCTCTTAGACCCGACTCCATTCAAATTTGTCAGCGATACGAAGAATTTATCGCAGAAAATACGGACCTTCCTTAGTTCACGTAATGTGACGGATCACCAACAGAACACTACTGATAGCGAGAAAAGTTGTACAGACAAATTGGACTCAATGCGAAGAAACATTGCCAAAGTTAATGATTCTAAACCAGAGATCGTGCTATCAGATGATGCCATTGCGGCACTCGTATCAGCAAAGCCCAAATCAATACAAGATTTATATAAGATACCTCAGGTCAGTTCGTTAGTTATTGATCGCTTTGGCGAACAGATAATTAGAATCTTTTCGTAATAGTTCCAGTTGACTCGCTTATATTGCTAAAATTTCGCATGGCCGGTAAGGACTCATCTTCTTCAGACCTCCAAAGGTCTTTAGGCCTCCGGCACGTCTTTGTTCTAAGCACTGGGGGCACAATTAGCGCAGGCTTGTTCTTCCTTCCCAGCTTTGCAGTTGATAAAGCTGGCCCATCTGCGGTTCTTGCCTACTTAATTGCGGGCCTTCTAGCGTTACCCGCAATGCTCAGCGTATCAGAGTTGTCTACTGCGATGCCTCGAGCCGGCGGCCTCTACTATTTTCTCGCAAGAGCACTTGGTCCTGCCGGAGGAACCCTTAGCGGAGTCTCCACATGGGTGTCTCTTGTTATGAAGGATGCTTTCGCTCTAGTAGGCATGAGCGCTTATCTGAATTTAATCGTTGACTTACCAGCGAAACCTACTGCGATTTGCTTGATAGCTTTCTTTACTATCTTAAATATTGTTGGTTCGAAGACTAGTGCTTCCCTGCAAATGGGAATGGTGGCTTTTTTGCTCGGCATTATGGGATGGTACATGATCGCTGGACTCCCGGATACTAACAGTGGTCTCGGTGATTTTGACCCCTTCTTTACAAGCGGGTCGGGCGGATTTGTCGCAGCTATCGGCCTTGTTTTTGTCAGCTACGGAGGTTTAACAAAAGTTGCT